>ERZ795060.5328-NODE-5328-length-10304-cov-12.428920_pt1 | contig 10304 bp, 11 predicted proteins | sample MGYA00375144_ERZ795060 | MGnify/ENA primary metagenome ERZ795060 (study PRJEB30189, sample SAMN05720157) | activated sludge metagenome | isolation source: anaerobic digester from wastewater treatment plant | place: Japan | collected 2015-05-15 ... | reverse complement strand
TTGTTATTTACGTTTTGTGTTCTATATGACTGTTTAGGATTCTTTTTAGTTTTAAACTTCGGAAATCCTACTTCTTTTTCACCATTTTTTATACGTCTAAAAAAGTTTTGATAAGCAGTATCTAAATCTTTCAATGTTTGCTGTAGGGAAATACTATCAACTTCTTTGAGCCATTCATATTGATTTTTAAGATTTTTTAAATCATTTGCACAAGCATTATAACCTATAGACTTTTGCTCTGTTTTATATAATTCAATCTTTTTATTGAGATAATAGTTATATACAAATCTACAACAACCTATAGTTTTATTAATTAACTCTTGTTGCTTTTTGTTAGGATATATTCTATATTTATAGGCTCTTAATATTGTTTTCAAGTATTTCACCTACCTTTCTAATTTTATTATAATATTATATTTATATTTTGTCAAGCCCCAATTCATCTCCCACTTAAAGAAGTGGGAGTATTCTTGGTGGTTTAAAGATAAAAATCCATTTTTTTTACTTTTGCATTCATATCCATAATTTGAATATAACCATTCGCTTTATCAAAAACAATTCCTACATGCGAAGGGCGATCTTCTTCTATTTGAATAAAAACAATGTCACCAGGTTGGACTTGATTATATGATTTTCTTTCTTCATTTAAGCCTTGTTCATTATATTGTTTAAGAATTTTTAATTTTTCCACAACAGTCAAATGTGCAACATTTGCCCCCCAGCTCCACAAAAACTCTTCAACACTTCCTACACAATCTGCTTGTTTATATTTCGAATTGCCGTCAAGTCTATATTCAAATTTTGAAAATAATTCAATCCAGCGTATTTGCAAAGCTGCTGGTGTAAGCTTTTTGTATTCTGCATGCCTTTGTTTTAATATTTCATAATATTTTTCAGGTGAATAATCTTCTGCATTTATACGTTCATATTTTGATTTTTGTGGCTGTATTAGTTTTGCTGTAAAAAATGCAGAAGAAAAAGACACAATCATTATTATTAACAACAATAATAATTTATGCCCAGCAAATTGAGTTATCGGATGTTTAATGAATGTTAAAATTTTTTCAAATAATGGAACTTTAAAAGGCTCTGTAAGCTTTAACATTACATCTTCGGTGTTTGCTTCATCAAACGCTTGTAAATTAAAATGCTTGTGTTGTGCCATTTGTTTTCCTTATTTTGTTTAATTTATTAGGATTTCGCCAACCAAATACTATTCCTTATGATTGACTATATTTTTCTGACATTGCTTTAGTAAACTTAGGCATCAATTTCCAACTAATTTTAGGTTCCTTACGATTAACTTTTATTGTTTTTATGTTTTTACGTTTTTTAGTTTGTTGATCAATCACAGTTTTAAAACTTCTTTCTACTCTTGATGCATTCATAATTTTGACAAAATTTCTTCTTGCTTTCCTATTTTGAAAATTGTCATCTAATCTAAATGTATTCAGCGACTTTGTTTTATTATTTTATTCAACAATATTATCATGATTTTCTGTTTTAATTTCAATATTGTTAATAGCATTAGAAGTTTCCAAATCAATTGTTTTATTAAGATTAGTTTGTTGTTCTGCCATAATGTTTAACTCCTTTTATTTATACTTATATTACTTAATTATTTAATTATAATTTTAATTATAATTTTTTATGTTTTTTATTATTATCATAATCTTTTGTCATGCGTAGTGTTATAAATTTTTCATTTTTATACACATGAATTATAGCATATTGTCCACTAGTAAACTTCATCTCGTTATTACTCCAATCAAAAACATTGAACGACTCATTTGAATTTAAATCAACACAATGTAACAATACATATGGCTTATTTGTTTTAGTCATTTTAGGCGAAATCTTTCTTATTTGAACTGCCATATTCTCACGAGATCCATCTTGTAATTCATGATATGAAATACAATTAAATCTTTCTTGAAAAATTGGATGTTTGAATGTTAAACATACACCAATCAACGAAGACTCTTTATGAGCTAATTCAACTTTATCAGTAATCAACACAGTCTTAGAATCAAGTCTGCCACATTTTACTAAAGCTTCAAATACTTGCTTTATAGAACCAAATTCGCTAAATGCACCAGTATATAATAAGCTCTCTAGCTGTTTTTTATTTACAAAATTTTTAGGCATCCTGGCACAAAAATCTTCAATAGACTTAAATGGTCCATTTTTACGACGCTCTTTTATAATGTTTTGTGACGCTTTGCCAATGTTCATTATTGCCCCTAATGCAAATCTAATACCATTAGAACCTTCAATAGAAAATGAAATATTAGATTTATTTACGTCAGGCGGTAAAATTTTTATAGCATTTTTGTTTTCTTTCCAAATTGCATTGATATAATTTTTAACTTTTTCAAGTTTATCATATTGATATTGTAAACTTCCGCACCAAAACTCTAATGGATGATAATGTTTTAAATACATCATGTTATAAGTATTTATTGAATACGCTATCGCATGCAATTTAGAGAAAAGATATGCTGACGAAGCAATCATCCACGCTATTATACCTTGTTTTGGCACTGGCAAACAACCTTTGTCATCAATCTTACATTTAAGAAACGCACGAATTGTTTTGTCTGATGTTTGATAACCATCTTCCCCAATAAAAGGCAAAATATAATAATCCATTATTTCCATAAATTCTTTGTGCCATTTCTGAATTAAAACAGGATTGCCTTGCATATGATCTATAGAGCCATATTTTTTTCCTAACTTATCCAGTTTTTTTCTTAATTTATTTCCTTCATTAAAATCTAATTTCCCTCTTGACAACTCAACACAAAGATATGACAGCTGTTCTTGATAAATCAAAATTCCATATGATTCTGCTAACACTCGCATGCATATTTCATAATTTTCATCATCATAAATTTCATTTCGTAGTTTTTTTCTCCAAAAATCATTATCACCCATTTGTTTCGCAGCAACATTATCTTTATACAATTCATATATATGTCGACCAGCTTCTGAGCCAACTATTCTAATAATTCCACTAGCATTTGCTAATTCCATGATTGACATAGGTTTCAAATCATTAAATGCTCTTTTGCCTAAATCAGATTCAAATTGGAAAATATTTTTATGTTTATTTAACAACACAATATCTTTGAAGACTTCTGGATCTTCTGGATAATCTTCGTATTGATCATGTCCAACTAATTTATTGATTTGCTTTAATTGCCCAGCTGTCGCTAAACCAAGAATATCATATTTAACTAAACCAATTTGTTGTAGTTCGCTTTTTGGCCATAATGTTGCAATTCTACCATTTTCATTTGGTCGTTGAAGAGCGCAATATTTATTTAACGGATATTTGTGATCAGTGATTACCACGCCGCCAGCATGAATACTTGTTCCTCTAAGTGTTCCACAAATTTTATCAACTTTATCACGCATCTCAGGATGCTTAGTAAAATATGCTTTTATTTCACTAGATGCAGCAATATTCTGTTCTAATGTCAATTCATTATCATATTTTTTTGTGACTTCGAAAGTTTTTGATGGCGATATGTCATATACTGATGCTAAATCTTGTATTGCAGATTTACCTGAATATTCCATTACATTACCAACCATCGCAACTTGATCACGACCATATTTTTCAATCAAATATTCAATTACGTCATCACGATGATTTCCATCTACATCTGAATCTATATCAGGAAATTCCGGCTGTGGTTTAAAAATTGTTATTTGTTTAACTTTAATTTTTTTCATATTTTATTTTTTAATTTAGTTATTTGTTTTTAATTTTATTTATTATAAAACATTATATGAAATTGAGTTACATTTTAGACATTTATTTTATTAAATCAAGTTTTAGTTTTTATTTTGTGATATTTTTTTTGCAAGTTTTTCACGCTTTATTTCGCGTCGAGCGAGTATTTTATCGACATTTTCAACTCGTTTTTCTAACATGTTCATTTCAGAAGCAAAATTTCTAAATACAGCATTTTGAAATTCTCTAACTATTTCTTTGATTATTAAATACCTTATTTTTTTGGCCTTTTTAAGAGCAATACTCATACCTACATTTCTATCATAGACATCATCATCAGCGCAACGTGTTTTAGCAAAAATTTTAGGAATTTCTCCATTAACAATATTATACTTTTTACATAACTGCATTTCTTTTGAAGAAGCCAAGCCATATTTAACTACCTTTTGATAAAATCTTGTTAGATTATCATCATACAAATAACACACAGTAGTTTTACTTTTTTCATCGACAATAAAATCAACTTTTAATTTGCTATCGTCGATATAATAATATTTATGATCTGCTGCATATCGTATTTTAGTAGAAAATGTAAATTTATCTTGATGTTTAGTTTTAATCATATAAAACTTACTCCTTAATATATTTTATGTTAACTAACATAATTTTAAAAATGCATTTTACATTTAAATGATTTATAATTCATTCATTCATTTTTCATTTTTGTTTTGCATTTTTGTTTTTAATTTCGTATTGATCAAAAATTTCTGGATATATTAAAGTATATTGATGAGTTTCATTGTCAAAAATTAGTTTTGCATAAAAAGCAGATATTGGATCCATGTTGTTTAATTCAATCTGTATAAAATTTGCATCACATTGTTTTGTTTTCCAAACAATTGTGTTTCCTTGTGCAGCCCATTGATTTATCAATAGCTGCCCCTGAAATTGATATTGCTCTTGATGTTGATGTGTTGTTATACTTTTATCAATATTTATTTGTAAACCTTTATAGAATAAAAAATTCAACACTAAAGATATTATCAATACAATAACTAATCCAAAAATAATTATTTTATTTGTATTTAAAAAATTCATATTATTTAATTCTCCTTTGTTCAGTAATTGTAGTATTTTTATTTATCTAAAAAAACTATTTCGTCGTTTTCTTGAAGCTCTATTGCTTTTATTATGATTTCTTTTTTATCTCGAATAACATTTATGCTTTCATTTTCATAAAATGAAAATTCGTCTTCGCCATTTGAAACAACAACTTTAGCTTGATTTCTTTCTGTAGTTAAAAATCGCTCAAAAGGCAAACCATTGCTGCTCCATCTCGGGTCAAGAGGATCAATTCGTGTAATTTCCAATAAATATGCAACTAAACTAGAAACAGCGGAACCTCTACCAGCGCCTAGCGCAATTTCATTTTTTTTGCAAAATTGGATGATATCTGCTAAAACTAAAAAATATGTCGAAAATCCATTATGTTGAATAACATCAATTTCAAATTTTAGACGTTCTATATATCGCTTTGGAGCAACAAGCATTTTTCCTTTATTTTTTAATTGTCGTAAAGCATCTGTACATTTTTGTATCAATATTGCATCAGCATTTTCAATATGCGGTAATTTATTAGAAGTATCAATATCAAAATGTTCAATTTTTTTATCTAATTCATAATGATTAGCAACAATATGATCAACATATTGTTTTAATTCACTATTTGTTATTTCTTTAATTAAATCATCTTTAGATTTAAAGTATAAATTACGAGCTTCAAATTGCCATACGCGATTTACTTGTTCAATTTCAAGTATTTTTTCATTATTTATAACATCACCAACTTTTAATGTTTTATAATCAACTCCTTTTTTAAATTCTGTATTTTTATCTGGGTTGATTCTTTTTGTTTTTTTCTCTCCTTTTTTATTTTCATAAACAATACGAATATCAAATTTTCCTATATCCTTAGCTTTATTTTTATTTTGCACTAAAAGTAAATCTTGATGGACTATATTATCCTCTTTGTAAATATAATGAGAATCTATTCCACAAACAAGTTTTGCCCCAGTTTTTTTATGCAATTTTAACACAAATTGATTATATTGTTTTTGATATGGAATTTCATTCACTTGCACTTCTAAATAAAAATCATCACCAAATTCAGCTTGCATTTTCTTAACAAAACTGATTGCTGATTGTAAATCATTTTTTGTGGCAAATTCTTGTAATGGTCCGCTAATACATGCTGTTGTAACGATAATTCCTTCTTTGAATTTAAAGAGCGTTTCGTAATCCGTTAGTTGTCGATTATAAAATCCATTGATATATGCATCATTCGATATTTGTAAAATATTATAATAACCAGTTAAATTTTTAGCAACAAGAATCATATGCATCTTTTTTTCCGCTAATTCATCCCGTCGCTTTATTAGTTCTGAATTATTATTTTTATTTTTTTTATTTTTAAGTTGCTGTAAAATAGACATTAACTCGTTTCTATTAGGATTTATATATGTCTCAATACCAAAAATAGGTTTAATTCCAGCTTTTTTAGCTTCAGTATAATATGTCATCCAACCTTGAATAGAGCCGTGGTCTGTTAAAGCAAATAATTCATTGCGTTCTTTTGAAAGTTCTACCATTTTTTCGATTTTTGCAAGACCATCACGGACTGATGATGTGGAGTGAGCATGTATATGCACAAACTTATTCATTGTTTTATCCTAAGAAGTTATATGATATTGATTATGTATATTATATAGATGCGAGAAATAAACCAAGACAAATTTTTTGTTTTTTATTAAAAAAATACTGCACATTGTCATGCAGTATTCTAAATGCAATCAATTATTATTTTTTTGTTGTTTGTTGTTTTTGCTTTTTGTCTTTTTGCGCTTTTTTGATTTTTGCTTGTATAACTTTAGGAGAATCTGGTTCTTTTTCTCCTGGTTGCAAATTGGGATATTTTATTTTTGTTGGCATTAAATCCTCATAAAAAATTTAATTTATAGATGTTGCTCAAGCAACATCTATTATTTAATTACAAAACACTAAAATCATAAATCATTTTTTGGTTGATTTTGTTGTGCTAGGCTTTTTTGTGTCTTGTTTTTTTGTTGTTGTGTTTTTTACTGGCTTAGAAGATTGTTTTGTTTGCATTTTTACTACCATTTTTTTAGATTGTGCTTCTGTGCTTATTTTTGCAGAAGTATCTGCAATAGCCGCATCACCGAAATAAGCTTCTTCTTGCGAACTATGTTTCAACATAAATATCTTAAATATCTTATCGCAATAATATTTAAATTTATTGATAAATTTATTTTTGTTTGTATTTGTTTTAGATTTTATTCTTTCTTCACTTGATTTTTTCAAACCAGTGCTGCCAAAACCGCCAAGCCCACGAGAAGTGTTAGTATCAACTTTACCTTCTACAAGCTTAACTCTATTAAACGTCGGAACGAAAACAATTTGACATATTTTTTCGCCAGCTTCAAATTTTTGTGTTTTACCAGAAAAATTAATGATTGTCGCACCAGTAAAATTTCGATACCCTTCATCAATAGTGCCTAATGCAACATCAATTCCATTAAGTGTTCTGCCAGACTTTGGCCGAACTTGAGCTTCAATACCAAGTCCAAATAAATGTAGGAATTTCATATACCATGGAAGTTCCAAAGCAAATCTTAAATGCAATGAAATTGTTTTTCGTTCACCATGTTTTAAAACAAATGATTCAGTAGTAAATATATCTATACCACTGTCATTAAAGTGCCCTTTACAGGGAGTTATAACTGCTTGAGCATTTTTCTCAAATATTATTTTCAATAAAACCTCCAATAAAATATTAAACTTTATTTTTGTTTATTGAAATATTATATGCAATTATTTGTAAAATTATGCACAAAAATTTTAAAATTGATATAATCTTACGCTAAATAAGATTATATCAATTGATATAATCTTATGCTAAATAAGATATTTTTATTAAATTTTTTATGGTAAGAAATATGATTGTGTCTAAATTTTATAACGCAATATGTAATTTATTAAATCACTGAGTTTTTCAGATTGATTTGAATTTTGTAAACCTAATGCAATTGCATATAATGTTTCTGACGCACCTTTGCGATTTACTGTTTTTGCTATCAAATCTTGCAAATCTAAAAGATCTAATTGTTTTTTATCAGAAGATTCAATCATTTCAATATAATTTTGAAGAGTGTTAGAGTTCATTTGTTTTAACCTTGACCTTGTTAAGTATTAAGTTTTAGCTGACAACTCAAAGCTGAAATTTTAAATTTTATTTTAATTTTTTATTGAGTATGAGTTGTCAGCTAAATTTATGCATATATTATATTTTAACTAACAATATATATATATTTTTTTTATTATTCTTTATAATCACAATCATCATTGGCATTTGTTGCTTCGCTATTCATACATGCATTTTCAACAGCGCTTTCAAAATGTTCATCGCCCAAACGCCAGTTTGCATAATGTTCTTTGTCCCATACGTCATGCATTATTTCAATGACAATGGGCTTTTCATAATCATTAAATGCATCAATAATTTCATATTTTATTGACTCCATTAATGGCTCGCCAAACTTTACAAGCTCAGCAATTTGTTTTAATTTTCTTGTTGTAAAAACTGCACTGTTTATTATACCATTATTTACGTTTTCACGTAAAATTTGAAAAAATTGTATTAACTGCTTAGTTAATATCTTGTCGTTAATAATACTTGCTATAATTTTTGACTCGTTTGAATATGTGAATTCAAACTTACTAAATCTATCTAAAGTGGACGCGTTCAGATAATTGGTGCCTGTATACGACTGTGTTTCATCACCTCTACCTTTTGTATTTGCTGTTGCAAATATTCTGAAATTTGGATGAGGATAAATTGTCACATTTCCTGCTTGAGGAATAAATAATGGCTTGCCTTCAAGTACCGGCTGAAGCACAGCAATATGCTCACTCAATCCATAATCAAATTCATCAAGAATTATCCAGCCACCATTTTGCATTAATGTTGGTAGTATTCCATATGAGAAATATGTCTCTTGATTTTTGACTAGTGTCTTTCCTATTAAATGTTGTTCAGTAACACCTATATGAAAATTAACACGAGCAATATTTTCATGTTTAACGCCCATTAGTTTAGCTAAAGCATATACGAATGTTGTCTTGCCACAACCGCTCGGGCCAGTTATCAATATTGGACGATTTAAAATCACACGTCTTGCGATTGCAACGGTGCATTCTGGCATGTAATAATCATCAACTTTCTTTTTGCCTATTACTGAGTCAAGCGTAAAATTGACAATATTAGTGTCAACATCATTAATTTTTGTTTGATTTATGTCAATTGCGTTAGCATACTTTTCTATTCTTACATTTATATCTGATTTATTGTCATTTACATTTTGTTGATTACGCCTTGCTTGAAGCATGTCGTCATATTGCTTTTTTGTTATAATTTTGTCATGATATTTTTCTTTAATGTTTTCTTTTTCGGATTCTGAAATCAACAAATCTAAATCACGCTTAGTAAGCACATCCACATCGTCAAACATAAATAGTGTTTTTTCATTGTGTTGATCAATATATTCCACACAATTTTTAAGTTTCATACGTCTTATGCGTGCTGCATTGCTCATTGTTATACCTCTTTTTATATTATTATTATGTATATATTGTAAAATTATTTTAGAAAAATGTAAACCAATTTTTCTAAATATATTATAACAAGTAACACTTATTACAACATTTCTTCAAGTTGCTTTGCAATAACATAACCAGCATTTGCTGCATTGTTAATATATATAAAATTGTTGTTATATTTCGCACCAGCAGCACTATCTATTCCTATCGTTATCGCCTTGCATCCGATATTTTTAATCATCGCGCCATAAATTAAATAAAATAAGTTGCTACGCGCATTGTATAACAAATTCTTTAAAAAACTGATGAATAAATTTTTCTCAAAACATTGAGCAATCTCCATATTACTATTCAATTTTACTAATTTAAATGAAAATAAATTTATTATTTTATTTTTTTCATTTTTATCAGGTGCTTTCAACAAAGTTCCATACAGTCTAAATTTATTATTATCAATTTCAAAATCATGCTTTGTTAAAAATACAACATGTTTTTTGTTTAGATCTATCACATGATATTGCGTAAGTTCATCAATTGAAAATATTTGCAAAGCTTGCTCAAGAGTTACCTTTTTATAATTTTGTTCATTATTAAGCATGCTATTCATTTTATTAAAAAAAATACAAAACTCATTTGCAGCTTTCTTCCAAATATTATTTGTTTGACTTGTTACAATTTCATTGTTATGTTTAACAGACGATGCAATTTCTCTATAAACTTCTGGAGCTAAAAAATCAAAAAGTGCATTATTTGCATTAAAAATTGTTAAATTATATTTTTCATGCAAATCAAACAAATCGTTCATTAAATTTGGATAATACATTAATGTTTGATAATTATAATTGTCATCTGATAATAGATTAATTGATTGAGATTTCATTTCATGACC
>ERZ795060.5325-NODE-5325-length-10307-cov-5.286091_pt1 | contig 10307 bp, 10 predicted proteins | sample MGYA00375144_ERZ795060 | MGnify/ENA primary metagenome ERZ795060 (study PRJEB30189, sample SAMN05720157) | activated sludge metagenome | isolation source: anaerobic digester from wastewater treatment plant | place: Japan | collected 2015-05-15 ... | reverse complement strand
ACCATAAAGGCGCTTTCCGACAAAGGGATAGAAGTCAGTTTGTTTTTAGATCCTAACGCGGACGATATAAGAACCGGATATAAAATAGGAGCGGATACCGTGGAGCTTTGCACAAAAGCTTATTCCGAAAGCTGGGGAAAGAAAAATCAGGCCAAAGAGCTTGAAAGACTCTGGATTGCGTCTTATCTTGTAAAGGAACTTAATATGAATCTTCATTCCGGTCACGGCTTAGATTATTATAACGTAAGACCGGTGGCTCAGATAGAAGGCATGGAGTGCTTGAACATCGGTTTTTCCATAATTTCAAGAGCCGTTTTCGTCGGCCTTAAAACGGCGGTTTCTCAGATGAAAGAAATAATAGGTTAGAGGTTTTAGATGTGCGGTATAGTCGGCTATGCCGGAGAAAAAAATAACGCCTGGGAAGTCCTTTTGAAAGGGCTTAAAAGGCTCGAGTATAGAGGATACGATTCCTGCGGTATAGCCATTGAAAGCTCTAAAGGGGAACTTTTTTTGGATCGCGTAAAGGGAAGGGTCGAGGCGTTGAGCGAAAAAATATCGAATAAAAAATATAAAAACATATCCGCCGGAATAGCTCATACCAGATGGGCCACTCACGGAGTTCCAAACGAAGAAAACGCTCATCCTCATACCGACTGCGACGGTTCCATAGTCATAGTCCATAACGGCATAATCGAAAATTACATAGAAATAAAAAACGAGTTGAAAGATCATAATTTTAAATCCGACACCGATACCGAGGTGATAGTCCATCTTATAGAAGATAATATCAAGAAGCTGAACAAAGGCGGAAAATCGAACAGATTGGAAATGCTCCATCCCATTTTTTTTCAGGCTTTTTTAAATACGTTAAATAAATTAAAAGGAAGTTTCGCAATCGCGGTTATATGGAATAAAGTTCCCGGTGTTATACTTGCGGCAAGACGATTCAGTCCGCTTGTGATAGGAAAAGGAGAGGGGGAAAATTTTTTAAGTTCGGATGTGGCGGGTTTTCTGGAATATACGAATAACGTTTATTTTATGGACGACGACGAGATCGCTTTCATAGATAAAAACAATATAGTTTTTTTCGATTTCAACGGAAAGAAAAAAAACAAAGATATAAAAAAGATAGACTGGGATATAAAAATGGCGGAGAAGGGCGGTTATAAACATTTCATGCTTAAAGAAATACACGAGCAGGAGATGGGTTTTGAAAATACCATAGCAAGAAGAGTTTTGCCGGTTGGAGAGTATATTTTAAATAAAGAGATAAACCTTACGATAGAAGAGATTAAAAACTTTTCTTCCATTCAGTTTATCGCATGCGGAACCGCATATCATGCGGCCTATGTCGGTAAATATCTTTTTGAAAAATTGGGAATTAAATCCGATATAGATCTTGCAAGCGAATTCCCTCAAAGGGCGAAAATAATAGACAAAAAAGCTTTGGTAATAGCGATAAGTCAATCCGGCGAGACTGCGGATACCTTAGAGGCCATAAGATCGGCAAAGAAAAACGGAAATAAAATATTCGCGATTACCAATACCGTGGGCTCGACCATATCCAGAGAGTCCGATTACGTGATATATACCCATTGCGGTCCGGAGATAGCGGTGGCTTCAACCAAAGCCTTTACCGCTCAACTTGCGGCTTTATATGTTCTCGCTCTCCATTTTTCTTACATAAAAGGAAATCTTCTCATAACAAAGGCGAGGGAATTTGCCGAGGAGCTTTTGGAAATTCCCCAATTGATTAAAAAAACTTTAGAATGCGAGGAATATGTTAAAGAAATAGTTGATAAATTTGAGGACAGAAACGATTATCTATTTATAGCCAGAGGGATTAACTATCCGATAGCCCTTGAAGGGGCTCTTAAACTTAAAGAGATATCTTATCTCCACGCGGAGGGTTATGCGGCGGGGGAAATGAAGCATGGGCCGATAGCCATTATAAGCGACGGTATGCCCGTCGTCGCGATAGCCACAACCCAGACCGAGCTGGATTTGATTAAAGGTAATATAGAAGAAACCAAAGCCAGAGGCGGGAAAGTCATAGCCATAGCCGACGAGGATTCCAAAAAATTCATAAGGCCCGATTTTTATATAAAAATACCGAAGGTTTCCGAATATTTCGCTCCCGTTTTAACCGTAATACCTCTTCAGCTTTTCGCTTATTATACCGCCTTGAAAAGAGGAAGAGACATAGATAAACCGAGAAACTTAGCCAAGAGCGTTACCGTAAGATGAATATCGGCATTGATATCGTCGAAGTAAAAAGAATAAAAAAATTAATAAAAAACCCGAAGTTTATAAATAAAGTTTTTTCAAAAGAAGAAATAGATTACTGCGAAGGATTTAAAAACAAAGATGAAAGATACTCGGGGAAGTTCGCGGCCAAAGAGGCTTTTATAAAAGCTTTAAAATCTTCGGATAATAAAAAGATATGCGGTTTGATAAACAAAATTTCTCTTAAAGATATTAAAATAATAAACAAAGAAAACGGTATGCCTTTTGTTTTCGTAAAAGGTTTAAAAATAAAAGGAAAACTGAGCGTCTCTCATACGGCTTCTTACGCCTGCGCGGTATTTGTTTGGGAAGATTGAAACCGATATGAATATAACGAAAGAATATGCGAAAAAGTTACTTCCTAAAAGAGACGATAAATCCAATAAATACGACTTTGGAAAAATTCTGGTAATAGCCGGCTCTTATCCTATGGCGGGAGCTTGTTTTCTTTGCTTAAAATCTTCTTTAAAAGCGGGAGCGGGGCTTGCGGTATCGGTGGTAACAGATAAATTAAAACCGATTGTTTCTCAAATGGTTCCCGAAGCCATAGTTTATTCTTCCGATAAAAAAACCGATTATATGGACGATAGCGTTTTTAATAAAGTCGAAGAAATTTCAAAGAAAAAGAAGTTTGACCTGCTTTTATTGGGACCCGGTTTGGGAGACGATAAAAAGGCGATTAAAACGGCGGTAAAAATAATAAGAAAGTTATCTTTGCCTTCGGTGATAGATGCGGACGGCATAAACGCTTTAGGCAAAACGAAGGATATTTCTTTTATGAAAAAAATCCCCTCAATACTGACTCCTCATACCGGCGAAGCCGAAAGGTTTTGCGGTTTCAAAGGTGAGAAGGCGGCCGTTTGTATGGCCGAAAAGACGGGGGGAGTCGTGGTTTTAAAAGATTATAAAACGATAATAACCGACGGGAAAGAGACATTTGTTTTGGATAAACCCAACTCCGCCCTTTCAAAAGCGGGATCCGGGGATGTGCTTTGCGGAATTATAGCCGGCATATGGGCTCAGATGGGAAAACAAGAGGGTTTTGATAAAACCACGGCTCTCAAAGCTTCCATTTGCGGAGTTTATATTCATTCGGTAGCCGGCGAGATGGCGTTATCCGAAGGATCCGAATATTCGGTTACCGCAATAGATATACTTAAAAGTTTAGGGAAGGCTTTTAAAAAAATAAAAGGATGAGATGAAAGAATCGAAACTTATAGAAAAAATAATAAAGCTTTTTTCAAAAAAAGATAAGAGTATCGTATTGGGGCCCGGGGACGATACCGCGGTAATAGATTTTAAAGATAAAAAAAAATATTTTCTTTTTACGGTGGATGAGATAGTAGAAAATACTCATTTTATCCTTTCTTTTTTAAGGCCGCAAGAAATAGCGTCGAAACTTGTCAGGATGAACGTAAGCGATATTTATTCTATGGGGGACGCTAAGCCTCTTTATTGTCTTGTAAGCGGAGGCATAAATTTCGATAAAGTAAACGATATATGGGTTAGCGAATTTTTAAACGGGCTTAAAAAAGAGCTGGATTTTTTTTCGATTATTAACATAGGCGGAAATCTCACAAAAAGCAAAGATATATTTTTTTCTATGACATTGGTTGGGGAAGTTAAAAAAAACAAATTAATAAAAAGAACCGGAGCAAAACCGGGGGATTTATTGTGTTCCGTCGGCAAAATGGGATTTTCCTCGGCCGCCGTGGATATTATGGTTAATAAGAAAAGAGAGTCCTTGAGCGAGATTGAAAAAAAACTTGTTTCTTTATTTGTAAAGCCCAGAATATACGCGTTAGAGGCCGCGGAAATTTCAAATTACGCATCGGCTATGATCGATAACTCGGACGGTTTATATAAAAGCGCGGAGATACTGGCCGGCTTAAATAATATTAAGGTCAGAATTTACTACGATAAACTGTTAAAATCCGCTCACCCGGTTTTAATTAAATGGGCCGAAAAAGAAAAAAAAGAAGCGCGCAAATACGCGCTTTTCGGAGGAGAAGATTACAATCTTATCTTTACAATACCTGAAGAAAAATTTAACTCTCTTTCTAAAAAAATAAAAGATTTGAATATCTTAGGTTTTTGCGATAAGGGCGTCGGAGTAGAGGTTTTAAATTACCATGGGAAGATTAAAAATTTTGAACATTTTAAAAACTAAAAGCCCGGAAGAAACCAAAAAACAGGCTTTCGATTTTTCTTTAAATCTTAAACCCGCGGATATGATTCTTTTAAGCGGAGAGATAGGGGCCGGGAAAACGACTTTTTTAAACGGGGTTTTAAAGGGGCTCGGCTCGGATAAAAGGGTTATAAGTTCAAGTTTTTCTTTGATGTCCCTTTATAAAGCCGAAAGATTGGATTTAATACATTTCGATTTCTACAGAATAAACGGGAAATTCGATTTTGAAGAACTAATAGAATATGTCAACGAAAATAATATCGTCGCCATAGAGTGGCCTTACGATATTGAAAAGTATTTTATGTTCAAACCTTATTCCATAGAGATCAAAATGATTAAAAACGACGAAAGGGAGATAAAAATAAAAAAATATGAATAAAATAACATTGGGAGTTTCTTCTTATTCTTCTTTTTTGAAGATTTCTTTGACAAACGGAGAAAAATATCTGAATTATTCTCAAAAAATAACCAACTTCGAAGAGGTTATGTTTGAGAGGATAAAAAAAATGCTTAAAATTTTAAAATGCGATTTTAAGGATATATCGAAGATATGTCTTGTAAGAGGCCCGGGAAGGTTTACCGGAATACGTTCTTCTTACGCTTTCGCTTCGGTCTATACCGCTTTGTCCGGTTGCGAGGTTAGGGGAGTGGATGTTTTTGAGCTTTTGACATATAATGTTTTCGAAAAAGATAAAAGAGATAAAAAGATAAGAACGGTACTTAACGCTTTTAAAGACGAGTATTACTTAGCGGATTACGAGATAAAAAAAGAAAAGATTTTTTTAAAAGCAACTCCCGTATGGATTTCTAAAGAGAACCTTTTTAAAAAAATGAAAGGTTTCGACGGCATTATAATAACCGACAATGAGGATAACCCGAGCGTTTACGATTTATTTTCGGAATATAAAAAAGCGGATTTGAGCTTATCTAAAGTAATCTGCGAAAACATAATAAAAGCCGCAAATTATTTCGATAAAAAAGATATATCGCCTTTTTATTTAAAGCCCGCCAAGTTTGAGTTATGATAAGAACGGCTAAAAAAGAAGACATAAAAAAAATAACCGATATAGAAAACGAATGGCCCGATTATCCAAAATGGGGAGAGGTCGGTTTTTTAAAGGAATTTGAAAAGGATTATTCTAAAATTTTCGTTTACGACGACGGAGGGGTAAAAGGGTTTATAAACATATGGGATTTTAAAGAAGAGATGGAAATAAATACTCTGGTGGTTTCAAAATCGAATATCGGCCATGGGATAGGTTTTAAGCTGATGGAGTATGCGGTATCATATGCCAAAAATAACGGCGTAAAGAGGATATTGCTTGAGGTGAACGAAAAAAACGAATCTGCCATTTCTCTTTATAAAAAATTCGGTTTTGAGGTTTATAACTTGAGAAAAAAATACTATGATTTAAAGTATGACGCTCTTTTAATGAGAAAGGAGATTGTATGAGAAAATTTATTTGGTTTGTCTTTTTTATCCCATGTTTTTTAAGCGCTTCCAAATATTCGGATTTCGTAGACGCTTTGTATTACGAAAAGATAGGAGATTATAAGAAAAGTTTCGATATAGTAAATAATATAACAAAAATAGATAAAGATCCTTATCTTTATAAATATTTATATATGATATCGGTAAGAGCCGGTATGAATAATCGCAGCGGAGATATAGCTTCCAAGATTGTCGAGGTGGATTCCACTACGGCCGATAACTGGATAATATACGGCAATTCCTTAGCCGGGGAAGGGAAAAGGGAAGAAGCTTATAAAGCGTATAAAAAAGCCGTAGAGTTGGACCCCGAGAACATAGACGCCTATTATCAACTTGCCGTTCTTTCAAGCGATAACATATCCGAGTCCGAAAAATATTTTAAAAAGATAATAGAGATAGATCCTTCTTTTAAGGCGGACGCTTATTATAACATCGGGGTTTTATACTCCATGAAAAAAGATGAGAAAAAGGCGAAAGAATATATGGAGCTTGCCATAAAAGCGGATCAGTATAATTTAAAACCTTATTATTTTATGGCCACTTATTACGACGAAAAAGGGGAGTGGGATAACGCGATAAAATGGTATGAAAGGCTTTTTTCGGTGGAGCCGACCGCGGAGGTCGCAAACAGAATAGCCGAGATATATCTCTCGCAAAAAAAATATCAGTTAGCCGAAAATTATTTTTCAAAGACGCTTGAGATAAATCCTTTAAATTCGAAGGCCTTATGGTGGCTTTCTTTGCTGGCCGAGGAGAGAAAAGATTACGCTTCGGCTAAAAAATATCTTTTGCGAATAAAAGGATGGGACGAAGATGTGGATGCGGTTTTAAAAATGAGTTATTTCGACATAATGATGGGGGATTTGAAATCAGCCGTAGAAATCTTAAGAATGGCAAACAAAAAGTGGCCCGACAATACGGAGATAGCCTATTATTTAGCTTTGGGTTTAATGGACGAAGGGAAAAAAGAAAACGATAAAGAGATAAAAAAATTGTTTGAAGTTGTCGTTTCGACCAATCCCAATAATTACGAGGCTAAATATAATTTGGCGGTGGTTTGCGAAAGGTTAAACGAAATAGATTGTTTTGAAAAAAACTTCAGGGAGCTTCTGGCCAAAAACCCGAACGACCATTCGGTTTTAAACTATTTAGGTTATTCGTTAATAGACAGAGGAATAAAATTGGATGAGGCGATAGAAATGGTGGAAAAAGCGGTCTCCCTGGATAAAGAAAACTCTGCTTATCTGGATTCTTTAGCCTGGGGTTATTACAAAAAAGGAGATTATGAGAAGGCTCTTTCTTACATGGAAAAATCCATATCCTTAATATCCAAATATAACAGAGAAAACGATCCTCTGATATACGAGCATTACGCCGATATACTTTTAAAGCTTTCAAGATACCAGGATGCTTATCAAAACTATAAGATATCCGCGATTAACGGGGCAAAAAACTCGGAACAGATAAATTCGAAGGTTTTTTCTTTCATAGATAAATTAGACCCCTATTACTTATTTTCGGATTCGGTTTTAAATTACCCGGAGTTCAAAAACAATTCCAATTTCAATCTGGAATTTAACGCGGAATACAGGAAATTTTTAAAAAAGAAAAATATCAAATTTACTTTTAACGGATTTTTAATATCTATTCCGAAGGAAAAATATATTTCTTTTAAAGTATTGGGCCCTTTGTTTACTCCTATTCTCGAGATCGAAATGAACAAAAACAAATATAATTTTAACTCGGAAATCGGAGACGAAAGAATATCGGCTTCGGATATTGAAAGATATTCGGTTTTGATGTCTTTTATTTTCAGGTGGTACTCTCAGGCGCTTTATTACTGGGATTTTAAAAAAGAAATAAAATCCATTAAATATGAAAACGGATGTTTTTATTACTCGGATATTTTTAAGAAAGGGGATAAGGTAAAATTATGTATGGATAAAAATCCGTTTGCGTTCGATTTAATAGATTACGAATCCGATATAAATATGAAAATAAGATTTTCCGATTTTAGGCCTACCAAACAGGATTACTCCGATTTTTTAAATTATTATATGCCTTATTCCACGGAGTTTGAATTTCCAAAAGCTTTAATAAGGCTTAAATCCGAGGAGATTAAGATAGAGTATGGTAAGTAAAAAAGCTTACGCCAAACTAAATCTGTATCTTGAGGTTTTAAACAAAAGAGAAGACGGCTATCATAACATAAAAAGCGTTTTCGCAAAAATAGGCCTTTACGATAATCTTGTTTTTAATAAAAGAAACGACGAAGAGATAAAAATTACCATTAAAAATAACGTTAACGCTTACGATATTCCGACGGAGTCAAATCTGGTATATAAAGCCGTAAAACTTTTTAAAAATACTTTCGGTATAAAACAAGGCGTGGATATAATTCTTGAAAAAAACATTCCTCTTGGCGCGGGGCTTGGCGGAGGTTCCTCGGATTGCGCTACGGCTCTTTTAGGAGTATCGGAGCTTTTTAATATAAAAAAAGAGAAAGAAATATTTGAAATAGGAAAATCTTTAGGTAGCGATGTCCCGTTTTTTTTAAAAAACGTATCTTTTGCTTTATGCGAAGGAAGGGGAGAGATCGTTTCGCCTATAAATTCAAAAGCCGTTATGCCTCATATCCTTTTGGTTTTTCCCGGCATAAACGTTTCCACCAAAGAGATTTATCAAAGCATGAAATATGTTTATCAAATAGCCGAAGAAAAGGTTAGAATTTTTATGGAATTGGCTGAAAAAGGCGGAGAAATAGATTTTTCATCTTTTCTTTTCAATAGGCTTGAGGAAACCACATTTAAAATCTCTCCCGAGGTTTTAAAAGTAAAAGAATATATGAGCCAATTCCTTAAAGCCGTCCTTATGAGCGGTTCCGGTTCCAGCGTATTCGCCGTTTCGTACGACTACGATAAGATAAATAAAGCGTATCTTGAAATGAAAAAGAAATATAATTTTGTTTATCTTTCAAAATTTATATAATATATATAAGGTTTTAGGAAACATTAGGGGTTTCTTAAGCCTTTATTTACAGCATTGTTTGCTGGTTAACAGGAGTGTATTAGTATGGAAATAACAGAAGTCAGAATACATCTAAGGCCGGAGGAAAAGCTTAAAGCGTTTGCAACCATAACATTCGACAATACTTTTGTCGTTCATAACGTTAAAATAGTTACCGGCAAAAGCGGCCTTGTTGTGTCTATGCCGTCAAGGAAAGTAAAGGATGGAAGTTTTAAAGATATAGCTCATCCTATAACCGACGAGTTCAGAAGCAAACTCGAAAAAGCGGTTCTTGACGCATATAACAAAGCGCTCAGCGAAAAAGGCGCTTCTCAAGAAAACAAATAGGGTTTAGGGAAAAAAACATTTACCCTGACTATTCCCGGGTGGTGTAACGGTAACACAGCGCCCTTTGGAGGCGTTGTTCATGGTTCGAATCCATGCCCGGGAGGTTTTATTTTATCTTTCCGTTAAAGCAGTATCCGCAGGTTGCTCAAGGCTTTCGTCGATGTTTTTTGGTTTCTTATTTGCCCAAACAACCTCTCCTATTTTTTCTATTAAAGACGGGTTGTCTATAAATGGATTTCTGTTCCCCTGATATTTGTATACGAGATCGTTTCTTCTTTTTTCTTTTTCGTCGGGCGGGTCCATTTGGTTCCATAACATATATGTTTTTATCTTAGATACGAAAAAATTGTCGTAATTCATGGATACCGTTACGCTTCTATCGTAGTATCTGGCTACAAAATAAAAAACGGCCCTTGCTACGTCTCCTTTTACGCTATCCGGCGGTTCGAAATATCCGTTTCCCAATTTCGCGCCGCTCGATTTGACCTCGTATGTGGGGTTTGAAACATAATAAAAAGGAAGGTTTGCCCTTTTGTTATTCGGGGTGGTAAATGTGGGCCTTAGATGATTTAAGTCCGATACCATGGGAGAGTTTGAGTTAAAAAAAGACTGAGGCCATATATGTTCGGTATTCATTCCTTTCGAATCTATGTATCCGTCTAAGTTTATATCCGTATATTCTATGTATTTGTCTCCCGTCTCATACTTTCCGTTAACGCATATATTTGAATAAAAAGCCCATACCCCGTTTTCTCCGTTGGGACATACTGTATTGTCCACGTCGTAAAACATCTTCTTTTTGGCCTCCGAGTATGTTAAAACATATTTTGCTTTAGTTATTTCGTGTATATAATCGAATAGTTCGGATCCCGAGAGATTTTCGGGTATATCGTAGTTTTTTATTTCAAATGTCGGAGTCGGAGTGCTTACGGTCTGGGTATCTTTTATATCATCGCAGGTTATCTCGGTAAGTTCCTGAGAGCGTAT
>ERZ795060.5324-NODE-5324-length-10310-cov-4.442028_pt1 | contig 10310 bp, 6 predicted proteins | sample MGYA00375144_ERZ795060 | MGnify/ENA primary metagenome ERZ795060 (study PRJEB30189, sample SAMN05720157) | activated sludge metagenome | isolation source: anaerobic digester from wastewater treatment plant | place: Japan | collected 2015-05-15 ... | reverse complement strand
CTCTTTTTAAAAACTCCGCCACGGACTCCGCACAAAGGGAGTTTATAATCGCCGCGCCCATAATTGTGGAGGTTGGAGCGGTTTTTTCCGCAAAGCCGTCTATTGTGAGCACCGCGTCGCCTATCTCGCCCACATTGTCAATCACCATGTCGCAGACCTCAAAGAGCCTTTTGCCGCTCTCATGGCGTGAGCTTTGAGCCGACGAGTATTTGACGCTTGTGATTGCGACCGTGTAAATGCCCCTTTTCCTTGCCTCAATCGCCATCTCAACGGGAACGCCGTTTCTGCCTGAAACCGAGTGAATCACAAGCAAATCTCCCTTTGAAATGGGAACGGAATTAAGTATCTCATGGGCGTATTCGGATTTTCTTTCAAGCACGGAGGTATCCGTTACGGGAACGGTGTCAAGAGTCAGACCCTTTGGCAGTATGGGATTCGCAATTACAAGACCGCCCGTTCTGTAAAAGGCTTCCTGAGCGAGAATTCCCGCGTGGGAGCAGCCGAAGAAGAATACCTTTCCGCCGCTTTCCACCGTGTCAACAAGCTTAATAGCCAGCGCCTTTATGTTTTCTTCCTGGGTTTTAAGGAGTTCGTCTAGTTTTTGGTGCAGAATCTCAAAATACTTTCCGGTATAAGACATAAGGCCCTCCAAATATTTTCGAAAAGGGTAGTCCCCCAAATTTACTGTTTAATTCCCGCCGAAAAGGGTAATCTCACCGTCCGCGGCGCCGTTATCGGTTACAAGGTTTACCTGCGGCAGAGTGGTGGTGGGTCCGGAAGGCTTTGTGGTCGTGGTGGGTTTTGTTGTTGTGGCAGAGCCTTTGGTGGTAAGCTCAAATTCCTTATCCAGTTTTGCCACCATTCTGAGAATCAGCCTTGCGTCAGCGGCGGTTACCTTGCCGTTTTGGTCCACATCCGCTATAAATTCCTGCTCTTTTGAGAGCGTTTGCAGCTTTGCGACATGCCTTAGCACAAGCCTTGCGTCGGATGCCTGAACCTTGCCGTTTTTGTCCACATCGCCCGCAAGCACTGTGGAGGCGTTAAGCAAAAAGGCAAAGACAATTGACACGATTATAAGCGAAGCCGCAAAGAGCTTAATTGAGTTTTTCATTCTTTTCTCCTCCGCAAAAATGCCACTTCCTTTTTTTCCATTGTAGCACATAGCAAAAAGGAGAACAAGACCGAAAAAACGCTTAAAACTTAGAAAATTTAAGCAATCAGCGGCTTTCTCGCCCATGCGGAAAAAATGCCGAAAGGGAGCGCCGACGGAAATTCCGCCCCGCTTTTTTCTGCTGCGCCCCGGCTCGAAACGGAAAAACCGCCTCAAGCACAAACCGCCCCATAGGGGCGGCTGTATTTATTTTAATTCCGCTATCGTTACTCCGTCCTCGCCCTCGCCAAAGGTGCCAAGGCGGAATGTCTTTATCTGCGGGTGCTTTCTTAAATGCTGATGAACAGCGGCTCTGAGTTTTCCCGTGCCTTTGCCGTGGATTATGGTAATCTCATGGAGTCCCGCTATAACAAGGGAGTCAATCGCCAAATCCACTACTGGCAGAGCCTCGTCCACAGTCATGCCGCGAATGTCGCAGCGGGTATCCTGAGAAGCGAGCACCTTATGCTCCGACTTTACGCTCTTAATCGTGTTGTATGTGCTCTGGGCGCTCTTTTCCTTCTTAGCCTTGCCGGCGATAAGTCTTAGTCTTTCCTTGGCGACGCGCATCTTAATGCCGCCGATCTGGACCTCGGCGTTCTCGCTCTTTTCGTCATAGCTTGAAACAACGCCCTCGCAGCCCATGTCCACAAGCAGCACTCTGTCGCCGATTTTAAGAGTTTCGGGCGGCTCGTCAAAGGCGGCCTCGGAGCGGGCGCTCATTGAAACGGGATTTAAGGAGTCCTCAAGGGCGTTTATGCTGCTTCTGAGCTTTCGCTTCAGCTCCGCCGCGCCGCCGTGCTGCTTTATTTCCTCGCTCTCTTTTCTGAGCCTTTCAAGCTCAGCCATAAAGTCGGCGGCCTCTCTCTTTGCCCTGTCGGCAAGGCGTATTGCCTCGGTCCTTGCCTTTTCAAGCTCCTTTTCGCTTTGCTGAATAGCCTTTTCCAGCCTCTCTTTAGCCTCACTGAGAAGTCTCTCCGCCTCTCTCTTTTCCTCAAGAGCCTGCCTTAATTTCTTCTCAGCCTCAAAACGCTTTTCCTCAAGGGCGGTGACAAGGCTTTCGAACTTAATGTTCTCGCCGGAGACTAAGCTCTTTGCCTTTTCGGTTATCTCCATGGGCAGTCCCAGCTTTTCGGAGATGGCAAAGGCGTTGGAGCGTCCGGGTATGCCCGTCAAAAGCCTGTATGTGGGCTTGAGTGTATTTACATCAAACTCGCAGGAGGCGTTTTCCACCCTCTCGGTCTGCAGAGCATAAGCCTTCAGCTCCGCATAGTGGGTGGTGGCGGCTATTTTCGCTCCCTTCCGCCTTATATGCTCCAGAATCGCAATCGCAAGGGCGGCGCCCTCTACGGGGTCGGTGCCGGCGCCCAATTCGTCTATGAGCACAAGGCTGCCCTCGGAGCATTCCTCAATTATCTTTACAATGTTCGTCATGTGGGAGGAGAAGGTTGAAAGGGACTGCTCAATGCTCTGCTCGTCGCCGATGTCCGCAAAGACGCCCTTAAAGACGCAGACCTTGCTGTTTTCCGACGCGGGGATGAAAAGCCCGCACATGGCCATGAGCGTAAGAAGTCCCAGCGTCTTAATGGAAACCGTCTTGCCGCCCGTATTCGGACCCGTAATTATAAGGGCGTCATAGTCAAAGCCGAGCTTTAAGTCAATGGGCACAACTTTGTCCTGGGGGATAAGCGGGTGCCTTGCCCTTTTAAGCTCAATAAGCCCCTTGTCGTTTAATTCGGGAGCGGAGGCCTTCATGCTGTAGGCAAGAGCCGCCTTAGCGAAAATGAGATTCAGCTCAGCCGCGGCCTTTGTGCTCTGCTTTATGGGAGCGGCAAAACTGCCTGCTTCTGAAGAAAGGTAGGTGATAATCCTTTCGATTTCGTCCCTTTCTTCGCTTAAAAGCATTCTTATTTCGTTATTTGCCTCAACCACGGCGGAGGGCTCTATAAATACCGTAGCTCCGCTGGATGAGGTATCGTGCACAAGACCCGCCACTTCTCCTCTGTGTTCAGCCTTAACGGGCACCACATATCTGCCGTTCCTTTGGGTAACAATCGGCTCCTGCAGAATCTTTCTGTAATGCGCGGAGCGGATAAGGTTCTCAAGCTGCTCTTTTATCCCCGCCGTCTTCCTGCGGATTTTCCTTCTTATATCCGCAAGCGCCGGGGAGGCGGTGTCGGCGATTTCATCCTCGGATATAATCGCCTTCGTTATGCTCTCCTCCAATGCCTTGTTAGGAATTAGCTCGGAGAAAAGAAAATCAAGGCTCGACCCGCCGCCGCAGTTTCTGCGCCATTCGCTTAGGGCGCGGATGACCCTGAGGGACTCGGCTATGTCCAAAAGCTCCCTTGTTGAAAGAACGCTGCCCGCCGCAGCCCTCGCAAGGGCATTGTCCACATTTTTAAGCCCGCTGAAAGATGGGGCTGAAAAACGGGCAATCAGGGCATAGGCGTCCTTTGTCTGCTCAAGAAGGAAATTCGCCCTGTCAAGCCTTGTTTCGGGCATAATGGCGAGAGCCATTTCGTAAGCGTCGGAGCAGGCGGTCAGCCCCGCCAGTTTTTCGAGTATCTTATCAAGTTCCAGAACCTTTACCGCTCTTTTAAACGAGTTTTCCATTTAACCTCCCGTGAAAATAAGACGGCTTTTAAAAAAGCCGTCATTTGCTTATTTTGAAAAATCGTTAAGTATCTTTAAAGCCAAATCGGGCACATCTGTTATTATACCGTCATAGCCCCATTCTATGAAAGTCTTGATTACATAATCCGTATTGATGGTCCATGCGTTGACCTTAAGGTCGTTCTTATGGGCCTCCTCTATGAAATCCTCATCGACTATCAGGAATACGGGATGCAGATGTGTCGCGCCTACGCTCTTGGCGTAGCCGATGGGATCGGGGATAACCTTTGCCGCGATTTCGCACACAGGGTCATAAAGAACGCCCGTCATAACCTTGTCGTCAAGTCGCCTTGCCTCTTTAAGCACTTCCTCGCTGAAGCTGGAGATAAGCAGGTTCTCGTAGCAGCCGCACTCCTTGGCAAGGTCGATAACGCCCTTTACTATTGACAAATCGTTGTTCGCCGGTTTTTTGATTTCGACATTGACTATCTCAAGACCCTGAGCCACCTCGTAGAACTCTCTCAGAGTGGGGATTTTCTCCCCCGCGAACTCGGGTGAAAAATATGAGCCGAAATCGTACTGCCTTAATTCCTCAAGGGTCATATCGCAAATTGCGCCGGTGCCGTTGGAGGTGGCATCTATCGTGGGGTTATGGCAAACCACAATGACCCCGTCTTTTGTAAGATGAACATCGTTTTCAAAGCCGTGAGCCCCCATGGCTTTTGCCTTTTTAAAAGCCGCAAGCGTATTCTGAGGAGCAGCCTTTGATGCTCCCCTGTGAGCGATGATTTTTGTCATTTGGCAAATCTCCTTTTGGCGTGATTTTCTAACATTATAATATAATTTCACCAATTTGTTAATACCTTGACAGGCTTAGAGTTTGAACTTATTGTTAAATCTTCTTAATTCTCTTTTGTTCGATTGACTTCTAAAAATCTCGGTGCTACACTATTGGAGATACTCACATAGAAAACGGCGCGCCTCGGCATTTTATGTATATTTTGCACAAAATGGGAGCGCTCCGCCGCAAAAAAACAAAGGAGGAAGCAAAGTGTTTACCGTCCCAAATTTGAAGCTTAAAATCAACAAGATAATAGGCTCAATTCTTGTTGCTATTCTGAGTGTGGGCTATTACCTCGGACTTAGCTTTGACATTCAGGGCGTGCGTTATGACAAGTCATCGGTTTTGACCTATTGTTTTTATGACTCCACATATAAGCTCGGCAAAAACGAGTTTATAGGCAAGAACGAGACCTACAACATCCACCTTGCGAAGAATGAGTACGAGGCATGCCAGATTGCCGTTCGCTCAAAGATGAACAGCACCCACAGAAAATACACCATAGAGTTCTCCCAGTTTGTGAACGAGAACGGCGATGTTCTTCCCTCCGAAGTTTTTGAGGAGAAGTACATAGCATGCGTCAGCGACAAGAACTACGGCACATTCCCCGACGCTCTTGTAAAATACGCTCCCGCTCCTTTCAGTCTGAGCCCGCAGCAGAACAAGGTTTTCTACATTCAGGTTCACGCTGGCAAGGACACCCCCGCCGGCACATATAAGGCAACAATCACCGCAAGAAGCAGCGGTCACGACAACGACAAGGTTCAGTTCATAGCCGAGGTTACCGCAACCGTCTGGAACTTTGAGCTGCCCGACACCCCCTCCTGCGAGACCGCGTTTGGACTCAGCAAATACAACATTGTAAACGCCTACTACGCAAACAATGACCCCGAGCGCGCTCAGGCACTATATGAGCAGTATTACGAATACCTTGTAAACAGAAAGATATCCCCCTACAACCTGCCCGTTGACATTCTCTCAGACGAGGCGGACGCATACATGAGCGACCCCAGAGTCACCTCGTTCATTATCCCCTACTACAGCGACGACGCTACCCTTGTCGCCGCTTACAACAAGGTTCAGTCCAACCCCGAATGGGCTAAGAAGGGCTACTTCTATCCCATTGACGAACCCTCCAGCCTTGAGGACTACGGCAGATACAACGCTATTGTTGAAAGACTTGACAGACTCTGCCCCGGCTTTAAGATGGTAACACCCTTCTATCAGGCAAGCATTAAGGAAGGCGGCAAGACCTACCACGCCACAGAGCTCCAGAGCGCGAGCAAGATAGTGTGCCCCCTTACCTCCTGCTTTAACAATAAGACTTTCTTGGAGCAGATTGACAAGCGCAGAGCCGACGGCTCAAAGATGTGGTGGTATGTATGCTGCTCACCCCAGGGAAGCTACTGCAATATCTTCACCCACTGGGAAGGCATTAAGGGCAGACTCCTTCTGTGGCAGCAGAAGCAGTTCAATGTTCAGGGTCTCCTCTATTGGGACACCACCTATTGGAAGGATGTAGTATCACCGTGGGGCGACGCTCTCACAACCCCGTGGACGGGCAACGACACCTTCGGCGACGGCTCTCTCCTTTATCCCGGTCAGGACGGCCCCGTTGCCTCCCTCAGACTTGAGGAAATCGCCGACGGCATTGAGGACTATGAGTACCTGACAATTGCCGAAGAACTTTTCGGCAGGGACTATATAAACAATAAGATCGCCAAGGTTACAAACACCCTCACAGACTACACCCTTGACGACTCCCTCCTCGCAAAGGTACGCGTTGAAATCGGCAACGACATAAACAACGCTATGTCGGGCAATTAAGCTTTAACAACAAAAGGCAGGCTCGTCCTGCCTTTTTTATTAAGGAAAGGAGAGCATTATGTTTGACAGTTTCAAAAGTCTTTCGGGAGCGGCTAAAGGCTTGAGCCAAAACCTGAAAGTGATTGCGGAATACGGCTCAGTCTCAAAAATCCTTGAGGACATAAAAACAGAGGGCGGGGAGATAAAAGAAATACAATTTGTCCTTATATCACCGGACGAACTCGGGAAAAAAGCCGCCGAAATTTTCCCCGACGCTCCCGCTCCCATTTCGGACGCTTACATAATCCTTTCGGAAGGCGATAAACTGACAGCCTATTCATCCACAAAGGCGGGTCTGCACTTTGCCGCCGGAGCCATAAAAAGGCATATCCTCTGCGGCGGCATTAAAGAGGGAGAAATCTACAACACTCCCGATGTCCCCTTCAGATGCGTAAAGATGTATCTGCCCGCAAGGGAGGACATTCCCGTCTTTTTTGAAATCATCGAGCTGTGCGTCGCTTTGGGCTGCAACGCCGTAATGCTGGAAATCGGCGGCGCCATGGAATATAAGCTCCACCCCGAAATCAACGAAGGCTGGGTAGAATATTGCGATATGTTCCGTGACGAGCCCGGCGCCACAGACAAATTCAAAGCTCAGTTCGATTTTCATAAAAACTCCATACATTCCGAAAACGGCGGAGGCTATTTTCTCACGCAATCCGAAGTCCGCGCCCTTGCCGACTACTGCGAGGAACGGGGTCTGGAGGTCATCCCAGAGGTTCCCTCACTCAGCCACTGCGATTATCTCCTCACAAGGCACAAGGAGCTGGGCGAGCGTCGGGAGGACCCATGGCCCGATACCTACTGCCCATCAAGAAAAGAATCCTATGAGCTTATCTTTGATGTGCTGACCGAGGTTATTGAGGTTTTCCGCCCCAAGAGAATAAACATCGGTCACGACGAGTTCTACACATTAAAGCTTTGCCCGCTTTGCAAAGACAAGGACGGCAGCGAAATCTTTGCCGAGGATATAAATAAAATCCACGCATTCCTAAAGTCAAAGGGCGTGGGCACTGTCATGTGGGGCGAAAAGCTCCTTGCCTTTTGCGCAAGGGACGGTCAGCCCATGGGCGGCATGGAACGCTATAAAGAGAGACCGAACCTTTACATCCCCGAAACCTACAAGGCAAGGGATATGATTTCTAAGGAAATAGAAATCTTCCACTGGTACTGGGGCGTAAATAAGGAGTGCGAGGACCAGCTCTATGACAGGGGCTTTACCCTTTATTTCGGCAACTTCTCCGCCGTTGCCATGGACGACTGGAAAGGAAGGCTCAAAAGGGGAGTCAAGGGTATTTGCATATCAAACTGGAGCCGCCTGGACATCCTCCATATGCAAAGGAACACAGTCCTTTTAGAAATGGCGCTTTCCTCAATGATGATTTGGAATCCGAATTACAGCGAAAAGAATTTTGCGGAGAATATCATCAAGGCGTCCGATTTGCTCTACCGCCTGAAGAATTACAAGACCCTGAGGGGAAAGCTTATCGAAATCCGCCATGCGGTAAACTTACGCCATGAGCACAAACCCTTTGTTGACGGCAATTTCATTGATTATGAAAAGGACTATTTGGGAGAGTATGAGATTGTCTGCAAAAACGGCGAGAAACTGACAGTGCCGATTTATTACGGGCTAAATATCGGCTGCATGGACGGCAGATGGGTGATGACACCGTCAAGCAGGGCAAGGTATGTGGGCAACGAGTTTGACACCCACATTCTCGAGCCTGCCTACACCTGCCGCATAGAAAGGGACGGCGGCAAAACCCTCTACACCCTCGCAGTCCCCCTCAAAGCCGAAGCCGAAAGCATCGACCTTATAACCGACCTCGACAAATCCCTCTTCGAGTGGGAAGTCCTCTAAACCTCCTCAAACCATAAAAAACAATCAAAAAACCGAGAGCGGCTATTCCGCCCTCGGTTTTTTTTATTAGTAAAAAGGCATAACAATCGTGAGTGTAGCAAAACAGATCATGGGACATGCTTGATAATATGTTAAAATATGGATAAAATTGAAAATTATGTTGAAAAAGCAGCGATATCTGGTAATATTACTGCAAACAACAGTATGGGAGTGAAAAAGATGTTTTTGTTTTTTATTGGAGCAATAGGATTTTTAGCAAGTATATTTGCGCTTATAGTTCAGGCTATTCGCAAAAAGCCTAAAAAACAAGCGTGCATCTTAGTGGCAGTGTTTTTCTGTGTTGGAATAGTTGGAATTGCTACCAGTTCTGATGTTGAAGCTCCATCAGTAGTCGGAAAAACGGATGTAGCAGAAGAATCTGAAACAGAAACTGAAAGCCCTTTTATTTTTCAAGAAATAACTGAAGGTGAAGTCTTTGAAAGTATATCCCGAGTGTGGAAAAATGTTGAGATAGAGGAAGTATATGATGAAAAAACTGATAGCACTTTTTCAAAAGTCTATATTCATGTGAACGAAGCAACTCCACTGGATAATGCAAAAAAGTATCTTGATATAGTGTCGAAAATCAGTGATAATTGTTCAGCTGTTTTTGCAAAAGCTGATTATTCTAAAGTAATGCTATTTTATAGAAGTGTCAAATAATGATGAACCTCAACTATTTTATATTGAGTTATTGCCAAAAAACGGGCAATATTTGATAGAGAATTATTTGTCTCCTGATATTATATCTTCGCTACCTGATGAAGAATATCGTGAAGCCTTTTATGCTATAGTTGAAGACATATATAAACAGTCTTGTAAGAAATACACTTACAAAGATGTGGCACGTTCTCCGCAAGACTATGATGGCAAAAAAGCCTATTTCACTGGGGAAGTTATACAAGTATTGGAAAGCGGCGATAAAGTTGCTTTAAGAGTTAATGTTACTAAAGGCGATTATGGAATTTACAAAGACACACTTTATGTATATTATGAAAGAAAAAGTGTAGACGAGCAGAGGATACTGGAGGACGATATCATTACAATGTGGGGAGAGTTAGACGGACTGGAAACCTATGAGTCTGTTTTGGGGCAATCAATATCAATTCCTAAATTTAATTTGCAGTATTATAAAATTGAGGGAAGCTCTAATTAAATAAATATAATGGTTTTTAGTGTCCATATCTCCTCAATGAAAAGGGTCGCTTAATTATCTATTAATACCTAGAGATTAAAAATAAGCTTTGCGAGATATGCCCCAAAGCCACAAAAAGAATTACCGGATACCCCGATTTCGCACCCGACACAGACAGCCCCTGCCCTGACGGACACCCACGCCCCCTGCTCCCGCACTTCGTCAAGTCCGTCATATGTGCTTTAATAGAATAGCCCGTACAATCCTTCCCCCGCCAACTCCACACCGCCGAACGCCCCCCGAACCCACCCCGCCGTCGGGCAGCACCCGCAGGCAAACCCCGGACCGCAACCCCGCCCCGACCCGACGGATGCCGCTCACCAAGACGGCGCCCCTCGGCGCACACCCGCACCTCACCTTTCGCCCACGACGGGAGGCACGGAACGCCCCGTCACACGGCGCACCCCGCACTCCACAGCGCACATCCCGCCCAAACGTCGGACAACCTGCACGGACAGCACCCCACGGCAAACCCCGTCCCCCTCTGCGCACGTCCCCACCCGCCACGCCGGAGGTCAGCACCGCACGGACAGGCACCTCCGCACCGCCGGCTACGACCGACAGCCCCGCCACTCGCCGCACGCCCCCGCACCCCTCGGCGCACATCCCGCCCCGCCATCGGGCAGCACCCGCAGGCAAGCCCCGTCCCGCAACCCCGCCCCGACCCGACGGCACGCCTGCACACGCCCCCGCACCACACGGCGCACCCCGCACCCCGCACACGCCCCCACACGCCCCC
>ERZ795060.5317-NODE-5317-length-10318-cov-5.913963_pt1 | contig 10318 bp, 8 predicted proteins | sample MGYA00375144_ERZ795060 | MGnify/ENA primary metagenome ERZ795060 (study PRJEB30189, sample SAMN05720157) | activated sludge metagenome | isolation source: anaerobic digester from wastewater treatment plant | place: Japan | collected 2015-05-15 ... | reverse complement strand
GTGGCATACCATTCCTGGTGATGACAGGATAGAAACAGTTGGGATATTCCGTTATAGTCCCAATCCTGTGTGTGGCATACCATTCCTGGTGATGACAGGATAGAAACACCAAAGAAGGATACGTTGGATTTTACTGTATACAGTGGCATACCATTCCTGGTGATGACAGGATAGAAACCCTTCGGAATTAACGTACACGAGCATTGCTTTTCCTGTGGCATACCATTCCTGGTGATGACAGGATAGAAACTTTTTACCTGTTGGGATATTCCATCGTAATCCCAGTGGCATACCATTCCTGGTGATGACAGGATAGAAACTGCTTTCCAGCAGAACCCGCCCATCGGGTCTAACGTAAATCAGTGGCATACCATTCCTGGTGATGACAGGATAGAAACATTAAATATAGGCTATTCAAGACGTGCCAGAAGAGTGGCATACCATTCCTGGTGATGACAGGATAGAAACTGGACTTGCGTGACATGTGGAGGAAGGATTTCCTGTGGCATACCATTCCTGGTGATGACAGGATAGAAACTGCAGGCCAGAGGATCTGGCATCTCCAGCCAAATCCGCGTGGCATACCATTCCTGGTGATGACAGGATAGAAACAAGCATTGAAAAGCAGTACAGTACAGTTAAAGTCGTGGCATACCATTCCTGGTGATGACAGGATAGAAACGAGGATTACTCCTCCTCATCCCGGTCGTCCTCTTCAGTGGCATACCATTCCTGGTGATGACAGGATAGAAACACTACTTGCGTGTGGTCCAATGGCTCCTCTGTTTCTGTGGCATACCATTCCTGGTGATGACAGGATAGAAACTGCAGGCCAGAGGATCTGGCATCTCCAGCCAAATCCGCGTGGCATACCATTCCTGGTGATGACAGGATAGAAACAAGCATTGAAAAGCAGTACAGTACAGTTAAAGTCGTGGCATACCATTCCTGGTGATGACAGGATAGAAACGAGGATTACTCCTCCTCATCCCGGTCGTCCTCTTCAGTGGCATACCATTCCTGGTGATGACAGGATAGAAACCTCTAAATCCTCCCATCCCCGAATTTTATCTTCGGTGGCATACCATTCCTGGTGATGACAGGATAGAAACTTTATAACCCGAAGGATTACCACCCGAGCCAGTCAGTGGCATACCATTCCTGGTGATGACAGGATAATAAAAATAGGCGAGCCTATGTTTCACTCGCCCTTTATGGTTTTTTGCATTTTTACCAAATGGTTGCCGAATGTCAGTTGGATTCTTAAGCTACCCAATCCAGGATATCATATCGCCCCAGACCGCAGGTTGTCCCTTTCCCTACATGTAAATGCTCGCCTACCTGCAACAACGTCCAAGCCAGGGGATCAAGTCCCTCCAAAACCACCTTGCCCACCAGCCCGCTGAGATCCAGTTTTTGGCTTTGCCGGGATGACCAACGGCTGGCTTGCCACCAATGGGTACGGTCTTCCGGTGTTTGGATCATCCGGAACGAAGGGGGATGAAGCCGATCTCCGGCGTGCTGGCCATACCACCCCTTCAGCCGTTGCCACAAACGGCGGAACAAAATCGGTCCTTCCATCCGGTCTATCAGTTGTCCCCGAGTCACGAGCCGGGCCGGTGTACGGAAAGCGATTCGCACTCGCCGAGGAACGGTGCCCGGGCGCAAAATGTCTTTTCCGGAATAACAAGCGGGGCGCACTTCGATCCGGTCCGGCAACGGCCGGAATTGCGGTGCCGGCAACAGGACCACTCCGTCCAACGCAAACGCAACGGGATCCGGGCCCAAGCCCGCTTCAGCGGCCATGCGCAAAGCTTGAAGCAAGAGGGGAAGGTGCGCGGGATGGGAAGTGAGCCGTGGATGGGCTATCATCCGGACCGGGATGGCATATCCCGGATGCACGGCGCCGCCAGCGGTGAGTTCCACTTCGAAGACGTAAGGCGCGGTCCAATCGGATAGTGGGCAGTTACTTTGATTTCTCTGGAGACAGTCCAGCAAAGCCTGCGCCTCAGGGGATTCGTTGGCTAGCCGCAACAGCGCATGACCGAAGGCGCCATGCAGGGCCGGCCCCACAAAGCGGGGAACCTCACCGGCATGCTGGGCGATGATTGTGAATCGCATTTCAAACCATGAAAGATCATGCAACCATGCCAGATTCCAAGATTCTTTCTCCAAAGGAGGCACCGGATCCTTAGTCATGATGAAATCAATTGCTGTGATAAGATGAGTTCACCCATTCAGGGCTTTTCTTCCCCGAATCAAAATTTCGTGCGCCTGTTTTTCGTTCAATGGGCAAATCCGCCGGAAACCAGGCCGAAGGACACAGGGTATCGAAGAAAAAGACAACCAAGACGTTGACATCTCTTTGCCAAAGATTTTTATCCCTGCAATGAACGGGCACTGGAGTGGCTTCGTTAGGAAAATCCACCCAGCCAATAGGTCTTTTCCCTGAATGACAGTTTCCTGATGGATGTAGCGGGCCTCTTTAATTCGCTTGGCATATATCCGGGGTATCCTCCATCAAAAAATGCGCGTCCAGGCAAAGTACTGCACTTACTCATGGCAGATGATTAAGCGGGTGAAGTTATTCATGCGTCCTTCCCTGCGTGCCAGCCGTTGCTTTACGCTGGCCGGAACCCTGTGCATCCGGTCCAGTTATCAAATCCAAAATCAACTCTTTATCTCTTCTTATTTTCTTGTTCATTATCTTCCGACGAAAAAGCACGTACCCTCAAATACGTTCCAATCCTTTTTTCGCCATCCATCGGGGATCCTGAAGGGCAGCGTCCAGCTCATTTCCTAGAATCCGGGCTTTCCGTTGGCTTTCCGTGATATGAGCATTGAAATATAGGAGCATTTGCTGGATGTCATCTGTCCACTCCGGATAATCCCCCAGCTTATTGTAACATTCTTGCAGCCGATGGGCACTTGCTATATCACGATTCATGAGATGATAAAACTGCTGGTTCAAATCTCCGGTTGTTCCGCCGGCACATACCAGATAGCGTCCCAATTCGCAGAGCAACCGCACCCGGGCGGCTTCGAGTTGACGGCGAAGACCATCGTTTACTTTATCATGGGCGCGTTGTTCACTCTGCTGTACAATAATCTTTGCCTCTTGAGATGCGGTGTTGCAGGCCTGATGCCAGCGTGTCGGATCGGGATACCGTCCATCCCACCGTTCCACTTTGTGCAATAAATCATCCAGGGAAGCTATCGTTTCCAGCCCTTCAGTTCCGATCCAGTATGCCATAGCAGTCCGAAATGCCTTTTGTTGATAGGATTCAATCACGAGTGGTAACCGTTCGCCGGATTGCCACAGCGATTCCGTGAATTTACGCACTTGCGGATCCAAGGGTGAGAAAGGAATCAATGAGGGATCTCGTTCCAGACTGGTTTGAGTCAATCCATATCGAATCGGTGATGGGCCCAAGCCGGTGATCTCCAGGATTTGAGAATCGTCCACCAAGCGCACGCGCAAGTCCAGGCGATTGGTCAGGAGACGGCAAAGGGTCCGTAGAACATTCCGGTCGAGAATTTCTCCGGTTTTAGGTATCACGCCCCGAATATCATCGTGGTACGTTTCCTGGGCCAAGGGATCTTGGTGGACTTGATGTACTGTGGTTTCCAATACACCGAGATCGAGCGCTTCTTCCCCTTTTAGCATTTTCCGGGCCCGCGCCAGTACTGGTTGCATGGCACCGACAAAGTGCTGGAACAGACCGCATCGGATTTTTAAAACTCCGTAAACCCGGTCATCGACGGAATTTGTGAGGAACAAATTGTAAACCAGGATATAGGATTGTTTTTGGCCGATCCGGTCGATCCGGCCGATACGTTGTTCGATCTTGCTGGGATTCCAGGGAAGATCATAGTTGATCACCGCACTCGCGGCTTGCAGATTGAGCCCTTCACTGGCGGCATCCGTGCAAAGCAACACACTGATTTCGCCCCGCTCCAGAGCCTTGGTTATTTCATCCTTGGTTACCGTGCGCCATTCCTGACCATCCCACAGATGACCACCACGGCCGCTATAGCATCCCAAGGTTTTGCTATACGTGATGACCAGGGAGTCGCGCAAATAAACGAGAGTGTCCCAGTACTCTGTAAACACCAGGACCGCGCCCCCGTTCTGGCGAGCATCTTGGAGTACCTCGTAGAATCGATCCCGCTTGCTATCCTGGCCATGGAGAACACTCAGATTGCCAAGTAGGTTCTCGACCTCATCCAACTCCTTTTGGGCCAGTTTGGGATCTTGAGGAAAAGCGGACGATATGGATGGCATCTCCTCATCTTCGGGCAAGTCGTCCAGATCCAGGTCTTCGGGAATATCTTCCAAGCTGAGGGTGAAATCGTACGACTTTTTCATCACTACCCGCTGCAGGCCGGATCTTCTCCGCTGCAGACTTTTTTCCAGGGCTTCGGGAGAGCTGGACGCCCGGCGGCGATACACCGTCATCACGAATCCTTTTCCGGGTTTTTCGGATTCAAGGTCCGCAAATCGCTTATCGATATATTGGGTGATTTGATCATAGACCTCACGTTCCGCGGGATGCTCAAAATCAAAAACGATATCGCATACTTTCCGTTCGGGCGGCGCTTGGTTCAACCATCCGTTTTCATAATATCGCCGGAGAGTATTGCGTGTGTTCCGGTGCATGTGACGCACCAGGGGCGATCCCTGCCGGAGCCACTGGACCATCGTTTCCTTGTGCGAGGGGGCAATAAAAGCCAAGGCGTTCCGTATTTGATCTGCATTCTGGGGATCGATATCTCCGGTTGGCGGCTTGGGAAATGAGGAATCATGGGCAATGACTTCGGCGGTTCTTCGGGCGGATTCGAGATCGCAGCATCCAGCGCGTACCCGCCCCAACGAGTCATAGTAATCCCGAATGACGGAAAATTCCGGAAGCCAATGTCCACCCACACCCAGGACGGCCAACAGATCCCACGGTTCCCACGGATGGGTCTGCATCGGGGTCGCGCTGAGGATCAGGATGCTTTTCGCCTGCCGTCGGAGTTGCAGATCGCGTAACAATTGCAGCAGCAGGGAGGCGCTGTTGAATTCCCCTTCCTCCTGTTTGCGGCGGCGGGCGGCATGCCCTTCATCCAACAAAACCAGGTCCCAGGGTTCCGCCGCTAGGAGGATGGCGCGATTGGTTTCAGTCCGGGCGGTTTCCCGGCTTAGAAGTAAAACATCTTGCTGCAACGCCTCATTTAACCCGTTGACCTTTTGAATTTTCCCGCCGGGCCAGATCAAGGCGGTCGTGTTTTCCAAGCGGGGAAACACCAAACCGACCTTTTCACGCAACTCTTCCTGCCATTGCTTGACCAGCCCCGCGGGTAACAATAGCAACGCCCGTTTGACTCCCCGGCCCGCCATCAATCGGCGCAGGATGAGGATAGCCTCGATGGTTTTGCCCATACCCACTTCATCGCATAACATGCGCCCTTCCGGCCAGGCTTCGGTGGTTTCTTCGACGACTTGCCTTTGATGGGGCCACATCTCGACCAGGGCGGTGGCGTCGCAGGCTGGTCCGCCATTCGGCAGATAGGGAGATTCCACGAAAAATTTCCATACCATGGCGGCTTTTTGCCGTTCCAGGGCGTTTGAGGGTTCCTGGATGGGTGGTTCTTTCGCCGCGAATTTGATCAGTTTCAACCGCAGGGCTTCTGGTAGCGGCACCGTGAGCACATCGGGATGTGCATTTGACCACAAGGATTGGAATTCGTTCTCGTATTCCTGAAAACGTTCGGGATCCTCCCAAGAGGGGGAAACTTCCAGCCGCTCATAGTTGGCCGCTACCCCCGAGGCCGATTCGTTCCCACTGCCGTTGAAGACAATGGCGTTCCCGGATTCATCATAGATCATGCCATACTTGGCATGCACGATCCCCACGCCATGCCGCATGATGCCCACGCGGATTTCCAGCCAGCCTTTTTTGACCAACCAGCCCAACATGCGCAGCCGGTGTTTTTCCAACCAGCGTTTCGGTTGGTGCAGGCGTCGTCTCAGCAGAGTTTCTAGCTTCGAAACATCCCCGGTCTCGAGCAACGCGCGCACGTCTTCCCGCTGCATTTCCTCGTTCACGACCAGCCTTACCGCGGGCCGGGGCGCATCCTCCTCCATGGCGAGCAGTCGTTCGATCAGCTTTCCGAATCCCCGCGCCGCCGCCGCCAATACCGTGCTGGAAAAATATGCGCAACATCGGTCATAGCGAACCGCCTCACTCAGCGCCGGGACGTACAGTTCATTCAATACCTCCTGATCAGGTCCCCGAAGGAATCGTTTCCAGGCGCGCTTTTTCAAATCGCCGGGCGGCATCGAGTCACTGGATTCACGGCTGTCCGATTGGATTTCCGGATTCATTCCTCCCCCTCGTCCTCTTCTTCATCCTCTTCCATATCTTCTTCGTTTTCAGCGTATTCTTCATCTTCGGCCGGCAATTCATCAAACAGCGTGGCGGCTTTGGGTTTTTCTTCCCATTTGGGCGGTTGGATGTCAAAGAGAGGTTTCAACAGCGCGTGCCAGGCGCGGAATTCGGGATATTTCGCGGCGGTCGAGGTCTTCCCCTTTTCGAACCACAAGGCCTGGGGAGCGGCGTGGACCAACGCCTCCATCAATTGCGCCACGGGGGAATCCTTGGTCCAGTTTTGTTGCCGGGCCAGGGCCTTGGCCGAACCCGTTCCCCCTACGCCTCCTCCCGCTTCCAAATACCGCAGTGCCAACGCGTGGCAGGCATCCAACGCAGTCCGGAAATAAGGATCGTTGGGATGAATTTTGAGGATCTGCTTTTTAGTGCGTTTTTTGGGAATCGAGACCGGGCCGAAGAGTGTCTCTTGGATCTCATCCGGCTCCAGAGGGCGTTCGCGCCGCCGGTCCCGGGCAGAAAGCATCTTGATCTTATCGCCAGTTTTTTCCACGATGCCGGCCGCGATCAGCCGGTCCACATCCATGCCAACGGCGTTCCCCAACAGTTTGGCTTCGTTGAAGCGGAACTCCGCCGCGCCCAATACATCCCAGCACAGCAGCGTAAATATCCCTTCTGCCTCCACTCCCTCCAGCCCTTTGGCCTGCAGTTCCTCGATCCGCCATTGACTCACGGCGTCCGCGGCGGTATCGATGGCCTTGTCCACACTCACCCGGTCTCCCGTATCCGTCCGGACTTCGGCGTAGCGGCTGAAGACTTCGATCGCGGGACCGAACGAACCGACCAGCTGGTCCACCCGGTTCAAACCTTCGTTTTGCAGTCTCGAGGCCGTCTCGCGGGCCTTGGCGTGGATCTCGCGTTGCATGGCCGCGTCGAAATACCCGATTCCCGCCCTCGGATCCCGCTTACGCGCCACCAGGATCACCGTGCTTTGCGCGGCGTTCTTTTTTGCTTGGTGCAGGCTGTGTTCGCTCTCCGTCTTGACCGGCCAGGTGGCCGTGATGCGAAAGCCGGATTGGATCAAGGAGGTAAAAAGGGATTCCCACGCCTCCTGCTTCTTGTGGGTGAACATCACCGTCAGCACGCCATCATCGCGCAAGATACGATGGCATTCCCGAAAGGTCTCGGTCATGAGTTTTTGGTAGAACGCATGAGCCTTTTCCCGGGCTTCCGCAGTTTTTCCATCCCTTTTTGTTCCATTGATAGTGGGATTGACCTTGTCACGATGGCGGCTGATATTGACCACCGCTTCCTGGCCGTGATCGCACAATTGGGTCGAAAACCATTCCGGCCGCCGGTGGCCGATGGTCCGCTTGAGCCAGACATAGAAGAAGTTGGCCAGCTCGGAATATTGCACATTGTCGGCATAGGGGGGATCGACCACCACCGCGGTGATACTTTTATCCTCGATTTGGGGCAGATTGGTGGAAGATCCCAAGTGAATTTCCACCGGTTTCGCCGTCTCCACGCGTGGCAGTTTCGCCAGGTTTTCATACGCCTCCAACACATTATCGATCGCCCAGGCCAGTCCTACCCCGGATCCGCACGGCGCCATCTCGGCAAATGTAACTTTGAAAGAATAGTCATGACGATCAAATAAACTTCGCATTACCATACGAGGTGCATGCCATGAACCAAGAATACAGTTATAGTTCAAAAATTTATTTATAACCAAAGCCAGCAGATGCACTATCGCCTCGCCGATTTCCTCGCCTTCCGCCTGAATGATTTCCGGCCGGAGGGCGCGCAGTTCTTCCACCAGCGTACCCATGCACAACAACTGCCGGGGAGAGAACATATCAATCCATCGGGGCATTCCATACAACCGAGGCCGCTCATCGCTTGATATTTGGGGATATTCTTCCGTGGGCAGGATATTATTCTTCAACCAGGCCGGCTGGCGTTTTTCCAGTTCCTTTTCGGCTTCCTGCAAAGCCAGTAAATCGTCAGTTTCGGGAGGTTGGAATTCGAGGCCATCGGAGGTCTTCACAGCGACGGCGTAGAGGGTGTTGCGCATTTCACCCGCCTGGGCTTTGGCCTTGATATAGTCGGCGGGAATCTGACGTCCTGTGAACAAAGAAATCCCCTTGCCCTTGTTGTAGGTGGGTTTGGGGGCTTCCGACATTTTCCCCGCACCCCGGCCGAGCTCGCGGATGCGGACGCTCCAGGTCCCCCGAACTTTATCCACCAGTGGCTCGGCTACGATTTTGATCTTGGTGGTCTCCTTGGGCTTCAGTAGATGCCAATCGGGCACCAGGGGTGTATCGAATTGCGTGTCCGGACAGGGAACCGTCCGGGCGAAGATGTAGCAATGAGGTTCTATAATTCCTTTTTTAGGGTAAAAATGCTGGAGGTGTTTATTGAACCGTTTTCGTAATTCAGCACCCCATTTTTTCGTTTTGTTGACGAATGACAGATCAAACTGAATAGGATATTGGACTGTTGCTTCCAAAACAATACAAGCTACCGGATTGTATTCGTTGGCGATTGTATTGAATCCTAATCTCGCGGCCTCTAGAGGTATCGATCCACCTCCCGCCATCGGATCCATTACCCGGATATCGTCACCCCAAAGATTAACGATGGAGCGATGTGCCAAGGTAACATCCAGTGGAGGAATATGATTTTTGAAGGCACGTTCACCATGCAAATTTTTGACACGATTTCCTGTATTCTTGACAGAATCCAATATCTCCTGGGCTCTTATGATTTGCCTTGAACTGCCCCAGAATCCCAACAGCCGCTCAAACACATCCCGAGGGAAATCAGCGGGCAGGAGCGAAGCCAGCACGGCGGCGCGGGAGACCGTCAACGGCCGCCGCGCCCACCAAACGTGCAGATATGTATGTGGTGCTAAAGCGCTTGCACTACTCCGTTCCCTCATGCACTCCACTCCGATGGCGGCGGCGGGCAGCCAGTCCTCGATCAACAGGCGCGGAGGCTGTTTCATTTCACCGCCTCCACCAGAATGCGCAACGCCCGGATGGCCCGTTTGCCGTTGGGGCCGGTCATGAGGCCCAACCACCAGGCCGCTTCCGCCCCGTCGGCATGGCGCAGGTTCTCGGCGGCCTTGTTCATGCGCGAAGCCACACGCAATCCCTTGACCGCCAGGGCATAGCAGGCGGCGCGGGCCCCCCAATCGGCATCCAAGGGATGATACGGCCCGGCTTCGAGCTTGGCTTTGGGACCGGCGATGGCCCGGACCGCCGAACGCAGCAATCCCGCTCCGGATGAAAAAGCCTGGGCGGAAATCGGCGCGATTTTGGTCAAACGTTCTTCCTGATTTTTGTTCAAGACCCGGCGGTAAATGATGGCAGCATCCCCCTCCCGTCTCCGAACCACGCGCAAGGCAAACGAGGCTTCCCTGACTTTCATGCCTATCCTCCGATCGGCTTATCGAATTTGGCTTTCACGGAAAGGTCATCAGGCGCCTGTTCGGCCAGTTGTTTCAGCGGCTCTTCCAATCCGGTGCGTCCCGCCGGCCCGAAATCGAGCGACAGGCTCACTTCGTAAGTTGACCCTTCCTGCAAGGCATTAAAGAAGGTTTGAGATAGGGTTAAAGGCTTCGTGGGGTGAGTGGGTTTCACATGGTTCATTGTGAAATTCAGCATCCCGCCATCCCGCAGGGTACCCGATACCGTCACGGAAAGAGAGATGGTTTCCGCTCCCAACGGCTGCGCGAGGGTGCTCAACCCATGGGCGGTAGCCGGTGAACGGGCGGTCAGGTCCAGAGTCAACAAAGGCCGCTGGGGCGCCTGTTTTAGAACCCCATCCCAATCCAAGACCGTGATTCCGGAAGTTACGGGAGGTGGAGGCGGCGGAGGAACCGGTTGATCCTTGTCTCCGGTTTTCGGTTTTTTTTCGATCGTATCTTCGCGAAGCCATTC
>ERZ795060.5314-NODE-5314-length-10323-cov-8.795286_pt1 | contig 10323 bp, 8 predicted proteins | sample MGYA00375144_ERZ795060 | MGnify/ENA primary metagenome ERZ795060 (study PRJEB30189, sample SAMN05720157) | activated sludge metagenome | isolation source: anaerobic digester from wastewater treatment plant | place: Japan | collected 2015-05-15 ... | reverse complement strand
ACCTACTTTACCCGAAAAGCCCTATTTTTTCACCTCAATTTGGCGAAGGTATTGTCAAAAAGAAATATGTTTGTAGTTCTTGCCAAACGGAACTGAATCCTGAAGCGCAAGCCAGAGGAACGATAGAGTTTGAAATAAAATACCCGTTCATGGAACTTGCCCCTTTTCAAATTAGACTCACGCTTCCGCTGGTCACATGTGGGAACTGTGGAAAAAAGAATATCGTGGATGTCAAAGGGGTGTACGACTTTAGAGTTCCAGAAGCGCTATTGCATGCCTTCGAGTCTCGGAACATCAAACCATAATGGTGGTAAGTGAAAGCGGATAAGCGGATTCGGGACGCGCCATCCGCTTATCCGTTTAATATCCGCTGGTCATTTGACGCGCGCCCTCCCGCCAATGCGATAGATTCAGTATTATAGTGGATAAGGAAATTTAGACACAAAAACGGGCATAATTAAGGTGTACTTTCCGGAGAAAACACCATGCCCACATCGTCCCGATGTTCTTCGGGAAACGAAAACGACTATCGGCCAGCCAAAAGGCGCAGATCGTGTTGGAAGTCATCCGAGAGGAAAAGAGCGTTGCTCAGATTGCCGTCGAAAACGGAATTCATCCGAACCAAATCCACAAATGGAAAAAGCAAGCCTTGGGAGACTTTGCTCAACTGTTTGAAGAAGACCGCAAAGGCGAACGCGCCCGCGAGGCGGAACATGAAAAACAGGTTCAGGAACTATACGCCGAGATTGGGCGGTTGAGCGCCCAGTTATCCTGGCTGAAAAAAAAATCTGGCTGGAAGCTTGAGTAGAGCGGAGCGGCTGGCAATGTTCGAAAAGAACCATTCCGAAATTCCGCTCCGGACACAGGCCGACCTGCTTGGGATCAGTTACTCCAGTCTGTACTATGAACCCATGCCGCCTTCGGCGCGCGAACTGGCAATCAAACGGCGGATAGACGAGATCTACACCGCCTGCCCGTTTTACGGTTCGCGCAAAATCGCATTCCTGTTACGGCCTGAATTCGGCGTTTCGCGCCCGACCATCCAGGCGTATATGCGCGAAATGGGCATTTTTGGCCTGGTTCCTGGCCCTCACACGAGCCAGCCCGCCCCACAACACCAGATTTACCCGTACTTGCTGCGCAACATGACGGCAGCGCACCCCAATCACATCTGGGGTATTGACATTACATACATCCGCCTTCAACATGGCTGGCTGTATCTCACGGCAGTTCTGGATTGGTACTCCCGTTACATCCTGAGCTGGGCGCTCAGCCAAACCCTGGAACTGGATTTCGTGCTGACCGCCGTGGATAATGCCTTGTTTCAAGCCAGGCCCGAAATCTGGAATAGCGATCAGGGCAGTCACTTCACCAGCCCGAAATATCTGGAGCGCCTGCAACGCGAAGAAATAAAAATCAGCATGGATGGACGCGGGCGTGCCCGGGACAACATCTTCACGGAAAGACTATGGCGCACCATCAAGTACGAGGAAGTGTATTTGCATGAATACGTCAGCCCCAAGGAGGCTTATCGCCAGTTAGCCGATTACATTCGCTTCTATAACTTTGAACGTCCTCACCAGGCGCTGGACTACCAAACGCCCGCACACGTGCATGGGGCGTGCACGCCCCATGCACGTGTGGTAGACTCAACCTTAACAAATCACAACACCTTATTTTGACCCGTTTTCAGGTCTAAAGAGTCTTATCCACCTCAGTATAATGCAACGACAACCGAACAACCTGGGACGCCAACCAAAGGAGAGCAAATGAACGGACCACGCCCCCCGCTCGAACCCATCCGTTCTGCCTATCGGCTCCAGTTCCTCGCCGATGAGCAGTTGGACCAACTCCAGGAATCCACGTTAGACATCCTCGAAAACGTCGGCGTGAAATTCCCTTCGCAGAAATGCCTGGACGCGTTCGCCGAACACGGCGCGCAGGTGGACATGGCAAAACAGATCGTGCGAATCCCGCGCGGCATGGTTTTCAACGCGTTGAAGACCGTGCCGCGTTATTTTGTCATGGGGGCGCGCGTCCCCGAATACGACCTGCATTTGCAGGAGAACGTCACATACTTCACCACCGACGGATGCGGGGTCGAGACTGTGGACCTGTACACCGGCGAGAAGCGCGTCTCAACCAAAGCGGACGTGGGCATGATGGCGCGCGTCGTCGACTCCCAGCCCGCGGTCGGGTTCTACTGGCCGATGGTCAGCGCGCAGGACTTCGGGCGCGCCGCCCCGCTCCACGAAGCGGACGCGGGCTGGCAGAACACCGTCAAACACATCCAGTCCGAGACGATCATGGGCGAGCGCGAAGCCGAATACGCGGTGGAGATGGCGACCGTCATCGCGGGCAGCCGCGAGGAATTGCGCCGCCGTCCGCCGCTCTCGCTGGTCGTCTGCACTATCGCGCCGCTGTTGCAGGACCAGCCCGGCATCGAAGGCGCGCTGGTGATGGCGAAAGCGGGAATCCCCGTCGGCTTCCTCGCCATGCCCACGCTGGGGACGACCGCGCCCGCCACCGTGGCCGGCGCGCTGGCCGTGGGCGACGCGGAGTGCATCAGCGCGACCGTGCTTATCCAACTGGTCGCGCCCGGCGCGCCCGTCTTCCACTCCATCATGCAGGCCTGGGCCGACCCGCGCACCGGCGCGTACGTGGGCTATCCGCTCGACTCGCGCGGCCGCACCGCGCCCATCGAGATCGCCCACCACTGGGGCATCCCCTCGATGGGCGCCTGCTTCGGGACCGACTCCGTCGAACTGGGCTGGCAGATGGCGGCCGAGCCGGCCCTCGACCCGTTCCTAGCGGGCCTCGTCAGCCCGGAGTTCGTCACCGGCATGGGACTTTCGCGCACCTACACTTTGCTCCGCCCCGAACAACTCCTGCTCGACATTGACCTGTACCAGCGCGCCCGCCATTACATGCAGCCGCTCGAAGTCGGCGAAGAGACGCTCGCGCTGGAGGCCGTCCGCAACGTCGGCCCGGGCGGGCAGTTCCTCAGCCAGAAACACACCCGCGCGCATATGCGCGCGTCGTTCACGCGTTCCATCGCCTATCAGTTGGACGAAAAAAACAAATACCGCGACCCGCTCGAAGTCGCGCGGGAGCGGACGCGTTGGATCGTCGAAAATCACCGGGCGGAGCCGCTCGAGGGGTCCCAGCAAAAAGAATTGGCGCGCATCCTGGCCGCGGCGGATCGGGAATTGGCGTAGCGTAAATTGGTAATTCGTTTTACCAGAGGATGGAGTTTATGGAAACCGATCTTCGCGTCCTTTCGGAGAACGAGGTCGCGCAAGTCCACGAACGCACGCTGCACGTTCTGGAAACAATCGGCGTGCGCGTGGACACCGAGCGCGGCCGCCGCGCCTTGAAAGACGCCGGCGCGCGCGTGGACGAGTCCAGCCGCATCGTGCGCTTCCCGCGTGACTTTGTGGAGGAGCGCCTGCGGCTGGCGCCGAAAAAATTCAGCCTCGGCGGACGCCGCCCCGGCTGGGAATTTCCCCTCAACGCCGACAAGTGTACTTTGCTCGCCGACGGCGCGGCGATCTTCGTGCTGGACAGCCTGACCGGCGAACGCCGCGACGCCACCCGCCAGGACTGGCTCGACTCCACCCGCCTGATCGACGCGCTCGACGAAGTGGGCGTGTACTGGTCCATGGTGGAGCCGACCTTCGCCGAAGCCACCCTGCGCGATTTCGCCGGTTACCTGCGCGGCATGGTCACGTATTTTTCCAAGCACCTGCAAGACAGCACGCATACCGTGGAGCAGTCGCGCCTGCTGCTGGAAGTGCTGGGGACGGTCTTCGGCGGACGCGAGGCCGTGCGCGCCGGGAATCCGTTCTCGTTCCTGCTCACGCCCATCTCGCCGCTGGTGATCGAAGCCGCGCACACCGACGCCTACCTCGAAATGCTCGACTGGCGTATTCCCGCCGCGATCATGCCGATGCCGTTGATGGGCGGCACCGCGCCGGCCAGTCTCATCTCCACGCTGCTGCTCGCCAATGCCGAGACGCTCGCCATGCTCTGCCTCATCCAGGCCGCCGCGCCCGGCACGCCGGTCATCTACGCCGCCTGCCCCGCCATCATGGATCCGTACACGGGACGATTCGTCGGCAGCGAAGTGGAGCACGGACTGCTCGGCGCGGCCGTGACCGAACTGGCGCGTTCCTACAAACTGCCGGTGGAAGCCTCGGTGGGCGGTTCGGGACGCTACCGCCCCGGACTGGGAGCCGGCTACGAGCGCGCCCTCAACTGGTCCATGGCGACGCTCTCCTGGCCCGACCTGCTGGTGGGACCCGGCCAACTCGGTGGGTCCATGTTCCTCAGCCTCGAGCAGCTCCTCGCCGACGTGGAGATCTTCCGCCGCAGCCTGCGTCTCTCGGACGGGATCAAAACCTCCGCGACCGAATGGCTGGAGTCCGAACTGGCCGCGGTCGGACACGGCGGCAACTTCCTCGGGCGGAAGTCCACGCGCGACGCCTTCCGTCACGGCGAAGTCTACGTGGACGGGTACGACCTCCACTCCACCTACGAAGCCTGGCACGCCTCGGGCAAACCCAGCCTGATCGAGGAACTCCATAATGACGTGCAGGAGATTTTGAAAAATCACCAACCGCTTCCGCTGGATGAAGACGTGGAGCGTGAACTGGATCGCATCGAAGCGAGCGTGAAGGAGAAATAATTCGGTACACGGATTTCACGGATTTGACAGATGATGCCGCTGAAAAAACCATTTTTTACCGCGAAGACCGCGAAGAACGCGAAGAAAATTTAAAACGATTTAAGGATTTTGAATGCTCGCTTGGATTTCATTAAAAATAGACTTTATCGGAAATAATGTCAGCGTCTCTCTTTCTGCCGCGAATGACGCGAATTTCGCGGAAAATTATGGAAATTCGCGAAAATTCGTGAAATTCGCGGCCAGGAATTTTATTTCCGAAAGAGTCTAATGAATCCGCAACTTGGTTTTTCTTAGCGGCCTTCGCGCTTAGCGGTGGGATTGCCTTGTTTCAGTGGGCTCCTCCGTGCAATCCGCGTAATCCGTGTACAAAAAGGAACCCGCCATGCAATTTACCAGCCAACTCTTGAGCGACTCAGAAAAAGAACGCATCCACGCGGACACTTTGAAAGTTTTGGAGACTGTTGGCGTGCGCTATTACAGCGAAAAGGCTTTGAAACTGCTCGAAGACGCGGGAGCCCGCGTGGACTACGATGAAAAGATCGCCCGCATCCCACCCGCGCTGGCGGAACACGCCCTCGACGCCGCGCCCAAAGCGTTCACCCTCGGCGCGCGCAACCCCCAGCACGACTATCCCCTGCCCTCGCCGGTCACGCGTTACTGCATAGACGGCACCGGCGCGTTCGTGCAGGACTTCCACACCGGCGAGCGGCGCTACGGCGCGAACCGGGACAACGAACAGGCTTTGCGCGTCTTCCAGACCATGGACATGGGCGTGATGGTCTGGGCGCCTGTCGCCGCGGCGGACAAACCCGCGCACGCGCGCCCGCTCCACGAATGGGGAGCCGCGATCCGCTTCTGCTCCAAGCACGGACAGCACGAGATTCACACCCCCGAGCAGGCGCCCTTCCTCGCCGAAATGCTCCTCGCCGCGCTCGGCAGCGAAGACGAGGTGAAGCGCCGCCGCGCCTACTCGCTCATCTACTGTCCCGTCTCGCCGCTCATGCACGACGGCCCGATGATGGACGCCTACCTCGAAATGGGCGCGCTCGACCTGCCCGTGATGATCCTGCCCATGCCTGTCACCGGCACGACCGGTCCCGCCAGCCTCTTCAGCAACATCTGCCTCGCCAACGCGGAAAACCTCTCCTCCATCGTCGTCTTCCAACTCGCCCACCCCGCCCGCCCGATGATCTACTCCAGCGCCACCGGGACGATGGACATGCGCAACGGCGCCTACGTGGCCGGCTCGCCCGAAATGGGACTCATGTCCGCCGCGCTGGTCGAGATGGGACGCTTCTACGGTCTTCCCTCGACCTCGGCCGGATGCACCGCCGACGCGCGTCACCCCGGCCCGGACGCCGTCCTCGAAAAGATGATCACCGCCCTCGCGCCCGCGCTGTGCGGCTCGGACATCATCGTCGGCTTTGGCGAACTCGAAAGCGACCAGCTGCTTTTGCTGGAGCAGATCGTGGTGGATAACGAGATCGCCCGCTTCTGCGAACGGCTCTGCCGCGGCGTGGACTCGTCCCCGCAAAGATCGTTGACCGAAGACCTCCTCGCCATTCAGCCGGGCGGCAACTTCCTGACGCGCAAATCCACCCGTCAATTGGCGCGCAGCGACGAGTTCCTGCAAGCCTCCCTGCTCGACCATCACACCTTCGAGCAATGGGCGCAACTCGGCAAACCGTCCATGTATTCGAACGCGCGCAAAAAAGTGGAGGAGATTCTCGCCGCGCCCGTTCAAGACCCCGTGTCGGACGAGACGACGCAAAAACTGGAGGAGATCCTCGCGAAAGCGGACGCGGAACTGGGCTAAAGCGCTTCCTAAACGACCTCCGTGACAATCGTCCGTTTCGCCCCTGCGGACTTCAACGCCTCGGCCGCCGCCGGGGCGTCCGCTTTTTCGACGAGGGCGATCATGTTGCCGCCGCGTCCGCCGCCCGACAACTTCGCGCCGAGCGCGCCCGCCTCCCGAGCCGACTCGACCAGCCGGTCCAGTTCGGGCGAGGAGACGGCAAGCCGCTGGAGGAGGGAGTGATTCGAATCCATCAGCGCGCCCAACGCCCTCCATTCTCCATTTTCGATTTTCTCTTTCGCCGTTCGGACGATTTCGCCGACCGCGTCGAAGACCTTTTCCCATCTGGGACGGTCCGCCTCCCACAACCTGCGGACGTCGCCCACAGATTCCCTCGTGGGCGCGGCGACGCCCGTGTCCGCGATGACGAGGGTGAAGGGCGCGCCAACTTTGAAGGTCTCGACCGGCTGTCCTCGGACAAAGTAGACGGGCTTTGCATAGGTCACGACTGTATTGTCGATCCCGGAGGGAGCGCCGTGGTGGAGTTTTTCGATCTCGTAGGCGAGGGAATTCGTCTCTTCGGCGGAGAGCGGATGTTGAAGCGCGGACGAGAGCGCGCGCAGCAGGGCCACCGTCACTGCCGCGCCGGAGCCGAGTCCCGAGGCGACCGGGATGGAGGAGAAGATATGGATTTCAAGCGGCGGCGGGGAAACGCCGAAGCGGGAGAAAAAGAGTCGGGCGGCCGCGCCCAGCGGATGGTCGGAGGGAAGCGAGGAAAGCTCGGCGTGAAGGTCAACGTCCGGGGCGTGGATCCAGACTCCGGGGCGGGAGCCGTCCGCCACGTCCACATCCGCATGGACCTGCATGACGGGGACCGCCAGCGCGGGACGTCCATAGACGACGGCGTGTTCGCCGAAGAGGATGATCTTGCCGGGAGCGGAGGCGCGGGACATCGCAACCTGGCAACGCGCTACGAGAGATAGACAATCGCCACAACCGCCAGCCCGAAGAGCGCGAGGGCGATCTGCATGGGACGGTCGGCGAGCAGCGCTTCCTCGGGCGCGCCGGCCTGATGAGTGACCTGGATGATGTAGAGATAGCGGAAGATGATGTAGGCCATGAACGGGATGGTCAGCATCATGCTGTGGTTTTCGGGCAGGTTGGGCGCGGAGAACGTGTAGAGCGAATACGCCAGGATGGTGGCCGCGGAGACGACGGTGATGTACTGGTCGAGGAGCGGCAGGGTGTAGCCGTCGAGGACTTTGCGGTGCGCCCCGGCGCCTTGCGCGAGGAGGCCGAGTTCGGCGCGGCGTTTGCCAAAGCCGAGGTAGAGCGCGCCCAGCGTGGTGACGACATACAGCCAGGGCGAGAATCTCTCCACGGCGATGAGCGTCGTCCCGGCGTGGACGCGCAGGACGAATCCCGCCGCGAGGATCAGCACGTCCAAAATGGGGATGTGTTTGAGCCAGCGCGAGTAAGCGAGGTTGAGCAGGAAATAGATCGCCAGCACGCCCGCAAACATCGGCGAAAGCGCCCATCCGAGCGGAAGCGTGACCGCCACGAGCAAAATTCCCGCCGTCCACGCCGCGCCCGGCGAGAGCCGTCCCGAAGGCAGCGGGCGCTTTTTCTTTTCAGGGTGCTGCCGGTCCGACTCGATATCGGCGAGGTCGTTGAAGATATAGACCGCGCTGGAGACGAGGCAGAACAACGCGAAGCCCGCCGCCGTCCGCGCGAACGGAACAGGCTGGAACAGCTGCTTGTCGAACACCAGCGCGAAAAACACGAAGCCGTTCTTCATCCACTGGCGCGGGCGCATGGTTTGGAGGAGGGGTTTGAGCATTGGGGTATTTTACTCGAAGCCGCGCAGAAGTGAGCGGCGCGCGTGTATACTTGCCCCATGAAAAAGACCCGCCTCGACATCCTCCTGACCGAACGCGGACTGGCCGAATCGCGGACGAAAGCCCAGGCGCTCGTCATGGCGGGACGGGTGCGCGTCGACGGTCAGACTCAACTCAAGCCGGGCGCGCCGGTCGCGGCCGAATCCACGCTGACGGTGGAGGCGGGTCCGCGCTTCGTCTCGCGCGGCGGCGAGAAGCTGGACGCGGCGCTGGCGGCGTTTTCCATCGACGCGCGCGGTCTCGTCTGCGCGGACGTGGGCGCGTCCACGGGCGGGTTCACCGATTGCCTGCTCCAGCGCGGCGCGGCGAAAGTCTACGCGCTGGACGTGGGCAAGGGCATCCTGCACTGGAAGATCCGCACCGACCCGCGCGTCGCGGTCATGGAGGGGACGAACGCGCGCTTTGTGGAGTCGCTGCCGGAGGGGGTCGACCTCGTCACAATCGACGCGTCGTTCATCTCGCTGAAGACGCTGCTGCCCGTGGTCCGCGCGTGGTTCCGCGAAGACAGGAGGAGGGTCGGCGCGGTGGCGTTGATCAAGCCGCAGTTCGAGGCGGGCAAAAAGGACGCGGCGCGCGGCGAGGGCGTGATCCGCGATCCCGCCGTCCACAAACAGGTGCTGACCAACGTGCTGGCGTTCGCCCAGTCCGAGGGCTGGAGCGTGCGCGGGTTGATCCGCAGTCCGCTTTTGGGACCGAAGGGCAACGTGGAATTTTTAGCATGGCTGGGATGGGGCGAGCCAGGGATGGTGGAAGGTCTGATCGAGGCGGTTGTGAGGGGAGGAGGCGGATGAAAAGTAGAGGAGGCATCAGCGGCTGGCGTCTGCCTCGCGAAGCCATCTGCTAGTCGTTGGTGGGAGAAGACGAACGCCGTGGGATGAACTCCCCCGCCTCAGTTTACACAAGTCGGATAAATCCGACTCTGCGCGGTCAGTCCGAAGGACTTGCAGGTATTGAGCGGGGATTTCAATCCCGCGAGATCTCCCTGCATCGCAGTTATCATCTCATAACTCGGCCCCGTCGCCGCCCCCGCCCGGCGTCGGCGTGCCGGGACCGAACCCGACACAAACATAGTCCACACAATACATCCCAGCCGGACAGCCGTAACCATTCGGGCTTTCAATTATAGATTGCGTGCAGGAGCCGGGATTTTTCACTAAATGGCAATCTGTTTTTGGAGCAATGCAAGTATAGCCGAAATCACAGTCCGATTGTAGACAACATTTACGACCTTCTTTGGCATAAGCATTGAAAGACTGTGGGGCGAATATAAAAGTTAAAACACCAACGATAAGTAATCTGAAAACAATGAACTTTATCTCATGAAAGTAGATCTCCATAATTTCATATTAACAAACCATGCGCTTTTATCAATTGATACTTCCGAAAAATATTATCTCTTCCATTTCTGGAGTAATGATTGCCCCTTTGCCTTCGTCAACCAGACTTTGTAAAAGTCCATTTTTATAATCGCCCCCGCCTTGAAAATTGTTTAAAGGTTCGTCATCCCAATAACCACTTTCGCTTGCTTCTACATTTCCCATAAACACAATTCCTCTTACTCCATTATTGAAATATTCCAAGAGCCACGGCAGAGCTCCTTTTGGTATCTCTATGTGCAAAATGCCGACGGTTGTTTTTTTGGAATCGCCAGTTGGATTTGGATTATTAATGGCAATACCAAGCAGATATGCTTCTTTGCCTTTATATTTTGAGTCAAACATCGAACCGTCTATTAGACCAATAGAAACTACTTTATAAGGTGGCTCACGCTTTGGGCTGTCGTTTACGTTGTAAATGGGTCCGTAAAATTTTGTTTCCATTGGAATACCTCCCGGTCCTTCAAATTGAAACCGATTCCACCCATAATTGACCGCCTGCGGATCCACCGCCACCTTTCCCTCGCGAAGCGCCTGCGCTTCCGACGCGACCAGCAGCCGCATAAA
>ERZ795060.5313-NODE-5313-length-10331-cov-22.062476_pt1 | contig 10331 bp, 13 predicted proteins | sample MGYA00375144_ERZ795060 | MGnify/ENA primary metagenome ERZ795060 (study PRJEB30189, sample SAMN05720157) | activated sludge metagenome | isolation source: anaerobic digester from wastewater treatment plant | place: Japan | collected 2015-05-15 ... | reverse complement strand
AGCAACCACGGTTGGGGTTTAGCAATTGATTTTAATGTTGCTAATAAACGTTCAACTAAAGATGATTCTAGAGGAGTTCGTGCAGGATCTTATGAAGTGGAATGGCTGGAAAAAAATGCCCATAAATTTGGGTTTAAACCTTTGCTGATGCCAAACCCAAAATTCTCTGATGGATGTAATAGATATCGTGAAAATTGGCATTGGGAGTTCAATCCTAATTTTAAAATTAACTGATGTGGAGGGATAGTTTTGAAGAAACTAATAGTTTTATTGATATTAATTATTGTAGCTTTAATCCCAATAGGGTGTCATCGTTTGTCAGCAAAAGCTGATAGTAAAAGAGGAAACAGTTTGGGAAATACCTTAGTTAATGGTTTTGCGGGCAAAAACGGAGACTTTATATTTTATGAAGCATTTTTGGATAGAGATGATCCAATAGAGATTGCATTATGTAAGGAGAATCTCAAAACTGGCAAGAAAGAGAAATTGTATGATGGAGAGGTAAGAAGTTTAAATGTCTATGGAGAATGGGTATATTTTTGTCCTGTTAATAGGTACAATTATGATGAAAGCCCGTTATACCGGATTAGGATCGATGGCAAGAAATTAGAAAAAATATCGGATGCTGTCTGTGAATTTACATGTATTGTTGATAACTATATTTATTATGTTGATCGTGGTGATCAAAATAAACTCTACCGGATTAATTTAGATGGTTCGAATAAGCAGTTGATCTGTGAAGAACGCTGTTGGTCGATCAATGTTGTTGATGATGTGATTTACTGTATGGCTAATGATGCAATAAAAAAGATGACTTTAGACGGGAAGAATCGGACTGAAATTATTAATGGTAAATTTTGCCAAGTAAATTATCATGATGGTTGGCTTTATTATATTACAGATGATGGTAGTAAAATATATAAGGTTAGAACGGACGGTACCGATAAAAAAACTATAACTACTGATAGTACAGGTTTTTTTACAATTGATAATAATAAAATTTATTATTATTCAGGAAATCTTTATTGTATTGACTTGGATGGAAATAATAAAAGAAAACTAGGAGAAGCGTTTGTTGGGAGTATCATTGATGATTGGGTTTATTCGTATGAGATGTATGAAGATTGGACTGTACCGGTGCGAATCAGTATTGACGGAATGAAGAGGGAAGAATTATACCTGAAATGATTTGAATGTACTTGTGGAAGTGAAGTTGTTAACTACAATGGATACAATCCATAGATTATCTATAATTAAACATTACAATTAAGTGATCTTATTGAAAAAATATATGAAGTATATATTATTGGTATTGGTAATTATTGTTGGTAGTGTCGTTTTTGTTTAATTTAAATTCCAAAGGGACAACGCAAAATACTGAGAAAATTAATGATAGTATTTTAAGTGATATTGAAAGATATTTGCTGATGACCAAATCACAGTTGATTGAAGAATTAGGTGATGGTTATGAAGAGATTGAGACAGGTGCAGAGGGATTAATTATTGCCTATTATTATAAAGAATTGGGGTTAACCTTTTCTTTTAGTGACGACAATGAAGTTGTCAATGTTGACTGTGATAAGACAGTAAATATTAACGGCGCAAGAGCTAGGATGAACTTCTCCCAAATTCAGGCGGTGCTTGGCAAACGGAAAATAGAAAGATATACTGTTCAAACGTTTGAATCTGAAGAAGAAGAAGTATATTATGAAATAAGTTATAGTATTGGAAATTGTTTGGTTTACTTTCGATCGTTTTCAGAAGACGGTTCTGATTCTGAAGTTTTTGTAGTACTTAACTCTCAAAAAATTAAGAGTACTCCAGATTCAGTTAATTCTAAAAAAGAACAAATTAAATATCCAATCTTTTCATATGAAAAATATCAAGACGTAAGAGCAGAAATAGCTGAAATATTTAAGGATGAATTTGAAGGAATAAGAGAGATGTATTCCGAGTCTATTAATGAAGTATGGGTTCCGATAGCTTTAGTAGATTTGAATAATGATGGACAGGATGAAGTGTTAGCGGGTTTACATCATATCTACTATACCGGATCGAGTGGAACGATGGTCATGATATTACTGGAACGGATCAATGGTAAGCTTGAAATTAAGTTTAACTTTGGTATAACCGGTATAGTTATTGAAAAAGATGGCACTCAAAAAGACTTATATATTAAAGACAGTTCACAACCATGGAAAACGATAGTGATTGGAAAAGAGACTTGGGAATGGAATGGAAGCACATACAAATCGGATCTGGAAGAGGTTGAAGAAGAATAGTAAATACTAAGTCGGCTGGTATTCCCAAAATGAAAAAATTTTGCAAATACAGATCAAACATTAATCATTGGTGTAGATGTCGCCAGTGAAACACACCATGCGAGAGCGTTTGAACGGGTTCAAATTAGAGAAAAAGAAGAGATTAGTTTTGAATTTCAAGGAAAGATTTCTAACCAAAGAATGGTTGGAGATATGATAATTACTGAATATAGGAATGGCAGAAAAGATGTTGGTTATGGAATAGCAGGGTTTTTCTATTCGCATTAAAAAATTATATGTAAAATCTAGAAAGAGGTCTATGATGTTACGAAAAGTGCTATTATTACTGCTTATGGTATTATTGGTGTCATTACCGGTAACTACGGTTTCAGTTGCTAAGACACCGGAAGTGAAACTATTGACCACTACAAGAGATGAAATTGAAGAGATTTGGTAAATTATTGCATACGGTAAACCTTGTTAGAAATTTTGAAAATCTTCAAATTGCAACATCAGCCCCAAAAGTATTAGGTGTAGTGCATGATATGGAATTATACTTAGTTGACTTTGGAAATCTAAAGTAGGCAGGTGGAAAAATGAGACGGCAAAAACTGTTAAAATCAATCTGGTTCGTAGTTATTATCTTGCTCCTTGGTCTTTTGGGGGGCAATTCCAAGGTGGACTCACAGAGAAAGACAAGAGGATTTGGCGTTGCAAGAAAAGGGGATCAAGTCTACTATTATGGACTAACAGGTGAGTTGGAAAAGACGGTCGACCTTAAGAAGAGGATTGTAACCTATCAAAATAAGACCCGGCAATTTTTTGAATCATATCATATTAACAGGGATCCTTTTGACTTAATTTGGACCGTAAAAAATGACCGGTTTTTAAATGCCCTTCCTGATCAGAGAGAGGTTTACTCTGGTGAGATAGATATGAGAGAAGATTATTTCTATAAATTCTGCTCTTTGAAAGTATTATATAAAATTTTTTTATCTTTACTATAGCAGATATAACTTGTTGGATTCTGATCACGCTCCCAATTAAAGCAGAACTCGATGAGCTGATGGCCTTTCCTGTTCCGATACTTTACCTGTCCATTAGGAAGGAGAAACCTTGGACGATTTAAGGAGGCCCGGAACGGTGGACCAATAGAAAACGGATTCAAATTTAATTTAAAAATAACCCAGCTTTTTGTTGACAGCAAGGGGTGAACGTGTTAAAATCATAGTAATTATATAGGAATACTTGGAAACAATGAGGGTGTGGAATGAAACTATCAACGCGAGGAAGATATGGTTTACGGGCAATGCTGGATTTGGCAGTGTTTTCTAACGGAGAGCATGTTTCATTGTGTAGCATTGCCGAACGTCAGAATATTTCTGATAATTATCTGGAACAAGTCTTTTCAATTCTGCGTAAAGCTGGTCTGATTCGTAGCGTCAAGGGAGCGCAGGGTGGTTATATATTGGGAGATGAACCACAAAATATTAAAGTGGGAACGATCCTTCGGGTCTTGGAAGGCAGTCTCTCGATTATTGATGAGAATGAGGCTGATGGAACCGGAGAAAATTTCTTTCAAAAATGTATTAAGAAAAATGTGTGGGATAAACTCAATGCTTGTATCAATCAGACGGTTGATTCGATTACCCTGGCTGATCTGGTTGAGGAATATAAAAATCAAAATGAGACTCCGATGTATTATATCTAAAAATCAGATATTTTTTTAAATTTAAATACTACTAAACCAATTGGAATACATATAATTTAATTGGGTGCTAAAGGGAGGAGAAGGAACAATGCCAATTGCTAACAAGAAAAAACAATTGAACGGGAATGTATTTGAACAAACAATCTTACAGGCGCTTAATAATGTTAAAAACGGTTCGATCACGGTTGTCAAACAGGATAATGTTGTGATTCAGGTTAATATCTCGGAGCAGCTTGACTGGACTTATTCCACTGCAGAACCCCAAACTAAAAGTAATCGGCTTCGGGTTGTTTAGTCAAAGATTTTGAGTGGAGGAGTTGGTGATAGTGCCGGATAATGAAACCAATAAAACAGAAAGCATATTATCAAATGAGGATCTGCAACGATTATTACGTTTGTTGTCGGAGATAGTTTATGGTTCAGTTACTTTGATTATTCAAAACGGTAAAGTCGTCCAGATTGAAAAGAATGAGAAGGTAAGGTTGAAATAAGTTACAGTTATTTATTTAGATTTATTAGGAAAATTCCCCCGTTAATTATATAATTTATAGTTTAGAACGAGGTTGACCGGAAAAACCGGAGGCTGAGTCTCAACCCTTATAGGAAGGGTTTGGCTCAGCTTTTTTATTTTTTAAAATTATTGAATGTAATATAAATCTTAAACGATTAATTCAGGAGGGATAGTTATGAAAAAAACACTATTAGCGTTCTTATTGGTAATTGTCTTGACTACCGGATTGCTTGCCACGGTAGTAGCTAAGGAGAAGGAGATCAGGATTGCTAAACAATACGGGTTGGCATATTTACCGTTGATCGTTGTGGAAGAGCAACGGTTGATTGAGAAAAATGCGAAGGCGGCCAATCTGGGAGCAGTGAAAACCTCATGGGTTACTCTGGGGAGTGGTGCTTCAGCCAATGATGCCTTACTTTCAGGAAGCGTTGATTACATCTCAGGCGGTGTGGCGCCATTTATCACTCTCTGGGATAAGTCCAAAGGTGCTGTTAAAGCATTGGCGGCTTTGGACCATACGCCGATCTATTTAAATACGGTCAACCCGGAAGTGAAATCAATTCGCGATTTTACCGAGAAAGACCGGATTGCTGTTCCAGCGGTTAAAGTTTCGATCCAGGCGGTTATCCTGCAGATGGCAGCAGCGCAGGAATTTGGCAATGAGAATTTTTCGAAACTGGATTCGCTTACAGTTTCATTGAAGCATCCGGATGCATTGGTTGCTTTATTATCTGGCAAGTCGGAAGTGACTGCACATTTTGCGACCCCGCCATTTAGCTTTCAGGAACTGGAGAATTCCAAAGTGCGGAAGATTGTTGATTCTTATGAGATCCTTGGTGGACCTCATACGATGAATGTCCTTTCGACAACTAAGAAGTTTTATGATAATAATCCAAAGCTCAACAAGGTTGTCTTGCAATCGATCGATGAAGCGATTGCCTGGATTAAAAATAATAAACGCGAAGCGGCGGAGTTATATATTAAGGCTTCGAAAAGCAATGAATCTGTCAGCGATATCTTGGCCCAATTAAATAATCCGCAGATCAATTATGATTCAGCGCCATTGCGGATCACCAAATTCAGTGATTTCTTATATCAGATTGGTTCGATTAAAACCAAACCGGCCAACTGGAAAGAGTTATTCTTCCCTGATATTCATCACAAAAAGGGGAGTTGAGGATGGCGCTTGCTCAAAATACAATCATCGACGCGCCTTTTTTAGATGTCAACGATGTTACTTTGCAGTATAAGACCAAAGAGTATTTGGTGACGGCGACTTATCGTGTTAATTTTCAAGCTTACCAATCCGAGCGGCTGATCTTATTAGGTCCGTCTGGTTGTGGCAAGTCGACTTTACTCAAAGCAATCGGGGGTTATCTGCGACCGACGGAAGGGGTAATTCGCCTTGAAGGTCGGGAGATCGTCAAACCGGGGCCGGACCGGGGGATGGTTTTTCAAGAGTTTGAGCAGTTACTTCCCTGGAAAACGGTATTGGAGAATGTGGTCTTTGCCTTAACGACCAGCCGGAGGATGCCATTGCAGGAAGCGAAGGATCAAGCCGAGTTTTATTTGCGAAAAGTAAATCTGATCAAATTTGCGCACTCCTATCCGCATACGCTATCAGGCGGAATGAAGCAGCGGGTGGCGATCGCCCGGTGTCTGGCTCTGCGGTCAAAAATAATCTTGATGGATGAACCGTTTGCGGCGTTGGATGCCTTGACCCGCCAGAAGATGCAGGAAGAGTTGTTGGAACTGTGGAGTGGCTCGCATTTCACCCTGGTCTTTGTGACTCATTCAATTGATGAAGCGATTTTGCTGGGGACGCGGATTGTGTTATTGTCGCCTCATCCGGGTCAAGTCAAAGCGGAACTGAACATTGATTGGGATCGGTTGGAAGACTCCCGGAATCAGGAGTATAAGGAGTTACGAGACCGGATTCACCGGATTTTATTTAAGGATCAAATCGAGTATATGATCTGAGACAGGAGACAGCGGAGGAAATCATGCGTGGAAAAAGCCTTACATTGACAGAGTTGCGTACCGAATATGAACGGGAAGTAGTGGAACCGGTGTCGCTTACCAATCAGCAACGCCCCCTTTCGTTCTGGGAGAAGCTATGGGACTGCGGGGCAGTTCGAAAACTGTTGATCCTTATATTGCTGGCAATCATTTGGCAGGTGTATGCAACGCGGTTAAACAACCCCTTAATGTTACCGACATTCTTTGATATGTCAGTTGCGCTGTCGCAGATGTTCCTAAGTGGGGAGTTATTGGCGAAGATCGATGCCTCACTGCGGGTATTGTTACTTGGGTATGGTGGCGGGATCGCGGTAGCAACGATTCTGACAATTTTGGCGATCAGGAGCCGGCTGGGGACCGATCTGTTAGAGACATTGACGGCCATGTTCAATCCCTTACCGGCAATTGCCTTGTTACCGTTAGCGTTACTCTGGTTTGGATTGGGTCTGCCCAGTATTGTCTTTGTCTTGATCCATGCTGTGACCTGGCCGATTGCTCTCAATGTTTATTCCGGATTTACCGGGGTTGGCAGCACCCTAAGAATGGTTGGTCAAAACTATGGCCTGAGCGGACTGGGGTTTGTCGGGAGGATTTTAATTCCGGCTGCTTTCCCCCAAATCCTGACAGGACTAAAGGTTGGTTGGGCATTTGCGTGGCGGACCTTGATCGCTTCGGAGCTGGTCTTTGGTGTTAATTCGGGGTCCGGTGGCTTAGGTTGGTTCATCTTTGAAAAGAAGAACCAACTGGAGATTGCCTCGGTCTTTGCCGGACTGTTTGTTGTGATTGTGATCGGGATCATTGTCGAAAACGGCCTTTTCAAGCTGATTGAAGACAGGACAATTACCCGTTGGGGAATGAAATCATAGATTTTGGGGTTTCTAAAATTATTGCTGGAGGTAACAATGAGTATTACATTTTCAAATGAGTTGGTTGAACTGCTTACCAAGAAAGATACAGTAAAAGTGATCGCCACGACCGATGCTTTGGGAACACCGCACGTTGTTGTCAAAGATTCGTTGCAATTAAATGAATCAAATCAGTTAATTTATTTTGAATTACTGGAATCGTCACAGACCAATAAAAATCTGGTCCACAGTATTTGGTTCAATCGTCCGGTTGCGGTGGCGCTGATCGGAAGCGGTGGCGAGAGCTATCAGATTAAGGGAAAACCGGTTAAAGCCATCGTCAGCGGCTTGCTGTTCCGTGATTATTATATCAAGATCCGTGAGCAGCTTGGTGATGTGGACCTGGCTGCCGTATGGGTGATCGAACCTTTCGAAGTGATTGATCAACGTTTTGATACCCGAAGTCAGGAAGAAGCGATCCGACATCCGTATTTTAAGCATTTGGATCGTCTGGCAAAATAAATACAGAAGGATGGATGATGATGTCGATTGTACCAAAACCACAGGCAACTGAGTTGAGTTTTGAAGAGGTTGCCGCCAAGTATCCCCAGTTTCCCCGCCTGCTTTTGCTCAAAACCGATCTGCAACGGCGGGGAGTTTATTATACTAAACAGGCTTTAAGCAAGGTTGATCCGGCGATCCACCAGTTGGGTGGGACCCATATCTTCGGTACCCGTGACGGTGTTTTAACGCAACGTCCCGAGGCATTAATATTGAGGGATGGAACCTCCGTAATTACCAGTCCGACACCGTTGGAACAAAATCCGTATATCGTTGATTTCCGGGATGGCCGGTTGGTGGTAACCGATGGCGGTGTTGAACTGGAGGAGATCGAATACTGGACGAAACCGGATTATTACAATTTAACTACCAGTAGCGGGATCCCGATGAGTCATGTTGCCAGCGCCCGCCCGCAACGGCTCTATCTGATGCCCAGCCGTTACTGCCATTTTTGGACAGACAATCAAGGTTGCTTGTTTTGTGATATTGTCAATAATCTGAAACGGCAGAAGACGGAGATCAATCTGCCGGGGCGTTTAAAACCGGAGGATGTGGCCGAGACGGTCAGGGAAGCTTTAAAAGAACCGGGGCGTTTTACCGCGATCTGTCTGACCTCGGGCTCTGATTTTCATGGGGCAGAGGACTTTGATGCCGAAGTTGATTATTACATTGAGATTCTCAAAGCTATTGGTGAGAATTTTGCAACGCCGAAGTTTCCGAGTCAATTGATTGCGACCGCGTTCACTGAAAAACAGCTGGAGCGGATTTATCGCGAAACCGGGTTGTTGAGCTATACCCCAGATATTGAGGTCTTAAATGAACGTTTGTTTGAGTGGATCTGCTCCGGTAAAGCCCGCTGGGTGGGGTATCAGGAATGGAAACGGAGAATGGTCCGTGCCGTCGAGATCTTTGGCCGCGGCCGTGTTAATACCTGCATTGTAGCCGGTGTCGAGTTGGCTAAACCCCATGGTTTTCAAGATGAAGCTGAGGCCTTACAGGCGGTGTTGGCTGAGGCCGAAGACCTGGCAAGTCAAGGTGTGAGTACCGTCTATACGGTATGGGTACCGCGTCCGGGTTCCTATCTGCGGGGGCAGAAGAATGCTTCATTGGAATACTATGTCCGTCTGGCATTAGGGCTGCAGGAACTCCGCCAAAAATATCAGCTTTCAATTGATCATGATGACTACCGCCGTTGTGGTAACCATCCTGATTCAGACCTGGCAAGGATTTGTCAGTTGTAAAAAATGAAGCTGAAATGATCAGATTTTTGCTTTCCGTAAGAAATTTGGTTGACATTGCTAAACCGGTATGGTATTATAATTTCAATAAAATATAGTAAACAGATAAGAATACTAGGAATTAGGTTGACCGGAAAAACCGGAGGCCAAGTCGGATGCTTAAGAAAGAATTGATCTTCTTAGGTGTGGCTTGGCCTTTTCTGATTATTACAGGGAGTGTCAGGATGTTTTCGTTTAATGTACTACAACTCAAATCAGGAAAAACAGTGATTAACTTGGCATTAAAACGCAGGTTGACCGTTGAGACTTTAATTACCCTGATTACCTTTGCCGTATTGGGAGTAGGCTGGTATCTGATTGCTAAAAGTAAATTGATCTCCGATATTTTTATACCGGCACCGGCGAAAGTGTGGCAGAGTTTCTGCGAGATCCTGACCGAGGGTTATAAAGGTAATACCCTCTTGAAGCATTTGACTGACAGTATGGCCCGGCTGGGAATTGCGTTTCTGTTGGCGGTAATAACCGGGATTCCGTTAGGGCTTGTTTGTGGGTATAGCAGTAAGCTGCGGGCAGTCTTTGATCCACTGGTTGAATTTTATCGTCCCTTGCCACCGTTAGCCTATTATACTATTTTGATTGTCTGGCTGGGGATTGAGGATCTATCAAAAATTACGCTCCTTTTTTTGGCGACATTGGCGCCGATTTATGTAGCAGCAATGTCAGGAGTTAAAAGTATCCGAGCGGATCTGATCAATGGTGCCTATACTTTGGGAGCCAACCGCCGGCAGGTTTTTTGGCATGTTATCTTACCGGCCTGTCTGCCATATATCTTTACCGGACTGCGGACGGCGATGGGCGCCGGATACAGTACCCTGGTGGCAGCAGAGATGGTTGCCGCCGTCACCGGTATCGGGTGGATGGTGCTTGATGCGAGCCGCTTTTTGCGGACCGACATTATTTATATGGGAATTATTGTGATGGGAATTACCGGGATTATTTTAGATAAAGTCTTAAGGTTTTGTGAGTCCAAAGTAGTGCCGTGGAAAGGTTTGGACTAAAAGCAACAATTAAATTTTTGGACAGTAAGATTAGAACTGTGTCTGAAATTTATTTAAATTAAATAAATCAAGCTAAAGCAATCTGGTAATATGTCAAGCCCATAAAAAATAAATTTTGTAAGCAAAA
>ERZ795060.5312-NODE-5312-length-10336-cov-5.398113_pt1 | contig 10336 bp, 8 predicted proteins | sample MGYA00375144_ERZ795060 | MGnify/ENA primary metagenome ERZ795060 (study PRJEB30189, sample SAMN05720157) | activated sludge metagenome | isolation source: anaerobic digester from wastewater treatment plant | place: Japan | collected 2015-05-15 ... | reverse complement strand
TGGCCGAGCTGATGCTCGAGCGCACGATGCACCAATGGATAGCGCTGCTCGAAGCCCACAACGTGCCTTGCGGGCCGATCAACAACATCGACCAGGTGTTCGACGACCCGCAGGTGCAGCACCGCGGGCTGCGCACGAACATGCAGCATCCCGGCGGGCCGATCTCGCTGCTGGCCAGCCCGCTGCGCTTCGCCGACACCCCGGTGCGCTACGAACTGCCGCCGCCGCTGCTGGGCCAGCACACCGAACAGGTGCTGCAGCAACTGCTGGGCTTGGGCGCCGATGACGTGGCTGCGCTGCGCGCGCGGCGCGTGGTGTGATCAGGCGCCGCAGGCCAGCTCCAACCCCGGCGTCGGCCCGCCGTCGATGGCGATCGGCCGGCCGCTGCCCGACAGCGTGACGTACACGGTGCGCAGCTCGCGCCCGCCGAAGCACAACTTGGTGACACAGCGGTCGGGCCGGCCGACGTGGTGCGCGCGCCGTGCATCGGGCGTCACCACGGTGATGCCGCCATGCAGCAGCGTGGCCACGCACATGTTGGTTGCCCAGCGCGTCCACCGCCATCGAATCGAAGCGCTGGCAGTGGCCGCCCGGCGACGCCGGCAGCAGCCGCGCGCGCTGCGGCGACGGCCACGGCGTGCGCCGCAGCTGCCCCGGCGCGTCCAGCTCGAAGGCCCACCGCCGCGCGCCGGCGGTTTCGGCGCAGCACAGCGTCTTGCCGTCGGGCGACAGCGCGACGCCGTCGGGGGTGAGCGCGAGGTGAGCGCGAGGTGAGCGCGGGGTGCGCGACGATGCGCGGCGCGGCACCGCCGGCCGCGGCGTAGCACTCGCCGCCGTGGTCCCTGTCCAGCGCGCGCGACTTGCCCAGGCCGGTGAAGCAGCCGCCGCCGTGCGCATCGAACACGAGGTCGTTGGGCCCGCGCAGCGCGATGCCGTCGACACGGTCGCGATCAAGGCGCGCGCGCCGCCGCCGCGGTGGCGCTCGGCACGGGCAGCGCCGCGTCGCCGCCGCGATCGTGCCAGTAGCGTGCGGCGGCGTCGCGCTCGCAGTGCGACGCGCCCGAGGCCTGCCAGGTCCACGCCCCGCAGCGGTCGCTGCGCAGCAGCTCGACGCCGAGCGCGCGGTAGCGCGCCAGCGTTTCGGCGGCCGGGTGGCCGAAGCGGTTGCGGTAGCCGGCCTGCACCAGGGCCGTGCCCGGTGCCACCGCCGCGATGAAGGCTGCGCTGGACGAGCCGCGGCTGCCGTGGTGCGGCACCAGCAGCACCTGGGCGCGCAAGGCCTGGCCGTAGCGCTCGATCAGCGCCGCCTCCTGCGCCTGGCCGATGTCGCCGGTGAGCAGCACGCTGCGCCCGTCGCGCGCCTGCACGCGCAGCACGCAGCTCAATGCGTTGGCCGGCGTCGCAGGGTGGTCATCGGCGCCGGGCGGGTGCAGCAGCTCGAAATGCACGCCGTCCCACTGCCACTGCTGGCCGGCGGCGCAGCGCCGGTGCGGCACGCCGGCGGCCAGCAGCGGGTCGCCCGCGCGCAGCGAGCTGGCCAGCGCAGCCACCGGCAGCCTCGCCAGCAGCGAGGCCGCGCCGCCGGCATGGTCGCTGTCGCCGTGGCTGAGCAGCAGCAGGTCGATGCGCTCGTCGCCGCGCGCGCGCAGCAGCGGCAGCAGCACACGCTGCGCGGCATCGCTGTCGCCCGGGTGGCGCGGGCCGGCGTCGTAGACCAGCAGGTGGGTGCGGGTGCGCAGCAGCACCGCGCTGCCCTGGCCGATGTCGGCCGCCACGAGCTCGAACTGCCCCGGCGCGGGCCGCACCACGGGTGGCGCCAGCAAGGGCAGCAGCAGCGGCAGGCCCAGCAGCCGCAGCCGCCACGGCAACGGCAGCAGCAGCAAGGCGCCGCCCAGCAGCCCGGCGGCCGCCGCCCAGGCCGGCGCGGCAGCGGCCGTCCATAGCCCCAGCGGCAGCGCCGCCAGCCAGTGCAGGCCGTGCAACATCGCCTGCACCAGCGCGCTGGCCAGCAGCCACAGCGGCGGCGCGGCGATGCCGGCCAGCGTCAGCGGCACGACGGCGAGCGTGACCAGCGGGATCGCCACCAGGTTGGCGGCGAAACCGACCAGCGACACCTGCTGGAAGAACACCAGGCTCAGCGGTGCCAGCCCGACGCTGGCCACGGCCTGCGTGCGCAGGCCGGCACGCAGCCGCCCCCGCCATGTCGTGCGGTGGCCGGTGCCGGCCGCCGGCTCGGCCGCCAGCAGCAGCGCCACCGCGGCGAAGGACAGCCAGAACCCCGGCTGCAGCAGCGCCCACGGGTCGAACAGCGCCACCACCACCGCCGCGGCCAGCAGCACCAGCAGCGCCGGCCACTGCCGCCCGATGCTGCGCAGCAGCGCCACCGTGGCCAGCATCCACAGCGTGCGCTGCGCCGGCACGCCCCAGCCGGCGAGCAATGCATAGCCGGCGGCCGCCAGCACGCCACCCCAGCGCGCCGCCAGCGGCGCCGGCACGGCCAGCATCAAGCGTGCGCTGCCGCGCCACAGCGCGCCGATCAATGCCGCCGCCAGCCACGCGAACAGCGTGACGTGCAGGCCGCTGATGCTCATCAGGTGCGCCACGCCGGTGTCGCGGAACAGGTCCCACTCGTCGCTGGCGATCGCCGCCTGGTCGCCCACCGCCAGCGCCGCAAGTACGCCGGCCGCCGCGGGGTCGGGCACGCGCAGCAGGATCGCGTCGCGCAGCCGCTGGCGCGCACGCTCGAGCGATGCGCCGGCGTGCTCGTCCAGCAGCCGGTTGGCGCTGCCGCTGCCGCCGCGCACCGTGCCGGTGGCGCCGATGCGCTGCTCGAACAGCCACAGCTCGAGGTCGAAGCCGTGCGGGTTGAGCGTGCCGTGCGGCCGGCGCAGCCGCACGCTCAGCGACCAGCGTTGCCCGGCGCGCAACGGCGGCGGCGCAGCGGCCAGCAGCGCATCGCCGTCGAAGCCGCCGTACCAGCCGAGCGCGACGCGCTCGGGTACGCGTACCGGCTGCCCCTGCAGCGACGCGCCGTCGGTGCGCAGCACGAAGCGCGTGCCCTGCGCGCCGGGCTGCGGCATGTGCTCGATCACGCCCACCAGTTGCAGCGGCTGGCCCTCGAGCGCGGCCGGCAGGCGCTCGGCCAGCCGCTGCAGCGCGCGCACGCCGGTGCCGGCAAAACCCAGCAACGCCAGCGCCAGCAGCAGGCACGGCAAACGCACAACGCGCCGCGGGCGTGGCCACGCCGCCAGCCCGAGCAGCAGCAGCGCCGCCGCCGCCATCGCCGCGTAGGCGTCCGCCGGCCACAACACCGGCTGCTGCAACTGTGCCGCGATGCCCGCCAGCCAGGCCAGCCCCGCCGCGCCGTACAGCGCCGCGCCCGCCGCCGGCGGCAGGATCGACGCCGTGACGCGGCCCGGGCTCATCGCCGCCAGTGTAGGATGCCCGTCCCCGCAGCTGCCCCCTTCGCGCCATGTCGATCCAAGCCCGACTCGATGCCCTGGGCATCACGCTTCCGCCGCTGGCCGTGCCGGCCGCCGCCTACGTGCCCTTCGTGCGCAGCGGCAACCTGGTATTCCTGTCCGGCCACATCGCGCGCAAAGACGGCAAACCCTGGGTCGGCCAGCTCGGCGCCACGATGAGCACCGACGAAGGCAAGGCCGCCGCGCGCTCGATCTGCGTCGATCTGCTGGGCACGCTGCAAGCCGGCGCCAACGGCCTGGACAACGTGGCGCGCGTGGTCAAGGTGCTCAGCCTGGTGAACAGCGCGCCCGACTACACCGAGCATCACCTGGTGACCAACGGCTGCTCGCAGCTGCTGGGCGAGGTCTTCGGCCCGCAGATCGGCGCGCATGCGCGCAGCGCCTTCGGCGTGGCGCAGCTGCCGTTCGGGGCCTGCGTGGAAATCGAGCTGATCGCGCAACTGAAGTGAGCACCGCGCCGCGGCGCAGCGCCGCGCTGGCCTTCGCGGCCGCGATCAGCCTGGTGGCGGTGGGCGTGGCGCTGTGGACGCAGCACGCGCTGGACATGCAGCCGTGCGCGTGGTGCGTGCTGCAGCGGCTGATCTTCGTCGCCATCGCGCTGGCCGCACTGCCGGGGTTGCTGTGGCAGCGCGGCTTCGTGCAGGCGCTGTCGGCCGTGCTGATGCTGGGCCTGGGCGTGGCCGGCGTGGCCGCGGCGCTGTGGCAGCACTTCGTCGCCGCCGCCAGCTCGTCGTGCAACCTGACGCTGGCCGACCGCATCGTCAGCGGCCTGCGGCTGGACGCCTGGCTGCCCGAGATCTTCCAGCCGCGCGCCAGCTGCGCCGACGCCGCGGTGCGGCTGTGGGGCCTGAGCTACGAGTTCTGGAGCCTGGCGCTGTTCATGCTGATCAGCGTGCTGGCACTGCGCCTGCTGCTGCGCCGGGCGGCCTGACGCCCGCCGGCGTCGAGACTCAGAGGTGCGGGAGGCGATTCCCGGCGCAAAGCGGCCTTCGGCCGCTTTGCGCCAAGGCGCATTGATGCGGCTCCCCCGCGCCCCCTCCGAGAGGGGGCTCCAGCATGGCCGTCGAGCCGGCCTTGGGGCCGGCGAAGGCCAGCTACGCCCTTCTGTTGGCCGCCAGGCCAACCGGTCGAACGAACTGGAGCCCCCTCTCGGAGGGGGCGCGGGGGAGCGGTGCATAGCGCCCAAGGCGCAAAGCGGCCGAAGGCCGCTTTGCGCCGGGAGCGCCGCCCGGTTCCATGCGCTCGCCCACCCATCCCCGCGATACGCCATCGGCTCACTTCTTGACCGCCTCGCCGCGCGCCTTGTCGCGCTCCTGCTGGGCTTCCACCATCAGCTTGTACGAGGTGTAGTACTTGTAGATGTTGCGCACGTAGGTGGTGGTCTCGATGCCGATCTTCTCGGCCGTGACCATCTCGACGTTGTTGAACCACTTGTCCGGGTTCAGGCCGCGCTTTTCGGCCTCCTTGCGCATCTTCGCGATGTTGCCCGGCCCGGCGTTGTACGAGGCGAAGGCGAACAGCGCACGGTTGGGCGCGTCGAACTTCGCATCCTTGAAGTAGCGCGTCATCAGCTGGTCCATGTACTTGGCGCCGGCGTGGATGTTGGCTTCGGTGACGCGGATGTCGCCGACCTTCAGCTCGGCGCCGGTGGCCGGCATGATCTGCATCACGCCGATCGCGCCGACATGGCTCTTGGCCTGCTGGTCGAGTTGCGATTCCTGGTAGCCCTGCGCGGCCAGCATCACCGGGTCGAAGCCGTACTTGGGCCCGTACTTCTGGAACAGCGCCAGCGTCTGCTCGAAGCGCTGCACATCGGCGCTGGCGCCCGCGTCCTTCAGCGCCTTGACGCGCAGGCCCTGCTGCTGGCGCAGGTAGTCGAGCACGCCCTGGCGCTTCAGGTGGTTGGCATAGAAGTCCTCGAGCTCGGCGGCGAGCTTGGGGCTGTTCTTGCGCATCGCCCAGCCGACCATGCCGCCGTCGCGCAACACCGCGGCCTCGTTCAACGTGACCTTGGGCAGCACATGCGCCCACATGCGCGCCTTCCAGTCGTCGACCACGATGTACTCGACCAGGCCGACCTCGAGCATCTCCATCAGGTCCTCGTCCTCGAGTTCGTCGGGCACGACCACCAGTTTGACCGGCGCCTTGCCGTCCTTGGCCAGACGCTGGTTCAACGCCACCAGGCTTTCGTGGTAGCTCGACGCCGCGCGCACGTGCACGGTCTTGCCCGACAGCGCCTCGGCCGTGGCCAGCGGCTGCGACTTCGGGCCACTGAGCACGATCTCGCGGTTGGGTTTGGCATCGGCCGGCGCAGCGAAGTCGACCAGTTGCCGGCGTGCGTCCGTCGCGGTCAGGTTGCCCGCGGCGATGTCGCCCAGGCCGGCGGCGACGTCGCTGAGCAGTTCGTCGCGCGGGGTCGGAATCAGGTACAGCGTGAGCGGGCGCTTGCCCAACTGCTTGGCGTACTTCTTGTTCAGGTACTGCTCGAAAGCGCGCGCGGCCTCGGCGCTGATGCCGCGCTCGCGGCCCTTGTCGTTGTAATACAGCGTGCGGCTGTAGGGCACCAGCACGCGGATCATGCGGCGCTCGAACATGCCGTCGAAATCGCCCTTCCACTCGCGCGTTTCGGTGGGCAGCGCGCGCAGCGCGGCGGGCGCCGAAGCGGCTGGCGCCGAGGCCGCCGGTGCCTGCGCCCAGGCCGTGGCGCTGCACAGCAAGGCCAAGGCGGCGGCGAAGGCGCGCAGTATCGAAGGCTTCATCGTCGTGCTCCGGTAGCCGTGTGCGTGCCGAGGGCGCCGGCACAGCCGCATGATCGCGCCGCCGGCAGCGGCCTGCAACCGGCCGCAGCGCGGCGGTCCGGGCGACCCCGACCGGCGCTGAACGCAGCGTGGCCGCCGGCGCAAGGCCCCCCTTGGCGGCGCCGGCAGCGGCCGCGCGCGCGCCTTGCGTCCGAACGCGGGCGGGCGGGCGGGCGAGCGGGCATCAGGCCGGCGGCGCGCTGGGCAACGGCTCGCGGCCCAGGATCATGTCCGAGGCCTTCTCGGCGATCATGATGGTCGGCGCGTTGGTGTTGCCCGACACCACCCGCGGCATCACCGACGCGTCCACCACCCGCAAGCGCTCGACGCCATGGACGCGCAACCGCGCGTCGACCACGGCGCCCGGCCCGTTGCCCATGGCGCAGCTGCCGGCGGCGTGGTGGTCCATCGTCAGCGTGCGCCGGATGTGCGCGTCCAGTGCCGCGTCGTCGTCCATGTCGCGCACCGGCAGGTCGGGCGCCACGCCGAACTCGGCGAAGGCCGGCTGCCGGTAGATCCGCACCGCGGTGCGCAGCGCCGCGCGCAGCCGCGCCACATCGCTGGGCTCGGCCAGGTAGTTGGCGTCGACGATCGGCAGCGCCAGCGGGTCGGCCGATGCCAGGCGGACCTCGCCGCGGCTTTCTGGCACGCACAGTTCCATGCGGTTGACCATGCCGTGCTCGCGCAGCGGCTCGGCCGTGATCGGGTCCAGCCGGATCGGCACGAACTGGTACTTGATGTCGGCAATGGCCTGCCCGGGCAGCGAGCGCACCATGCCGACCGCCTCGATCGAGCATTCGGCCATGAAGCCGCGCCGGCGAACGATGCCGTCGAAGGCGGCCACCGCCGCGTGCAACGGGTTCAGCAGCCTGGCGTGCGAGATCGGCGCGCTGCAGCGGGCATGGGCCGTGACGCTGGCGTGATCGTGCAGGTTGCGCCCCACCCCCGGCAGATCCGCCTGCGGGTTGATGCCCAGCGCGCGCAGGCGCTGGCCATCGCCGATGCCCGACAGCAGCAACAGCTGCGGCGACTGGAACGCGCCGGCCGCGAGGATCACCTCGCCGGCCTGCAGCCGCATCGGCTGCTTGCCATGGCACAGCTCGATGCCGATGGCGCGGCCGCGCTGCAGCACGATGCGCGTGACCAGCGCATCGGTCATCACCTGCAGGTTCTTGCGTGTGGTCGCCGGGCGCAGGTAGGCCGTTGCCGTGCTGCAGCGCCGGCCGCGCCAGACGGTGGACTCGGCCGGCCCGAAGCCCTCGCGCTGCGCGCCGTTGATGTCCGGGTTGTAGGCAAAGCCCGCCTCGACCGCCGCGCCGATGAAGGCCCGCGCCAGCGGGTGTCCGACACGGGAGCGCTGCACCTGCAGCGGCCCGCCGCTGCCGTGCCAGGTGTCGCCGCCGTCCGCGTGGTTTTCGGCGCGTTTGAAGTACGGCAGCACCTCGCGGTAGCTCCAGCCGGTGTTGCCCAGCGCGGCCCAGCCGTCGTAGTCGGCCGCCGCGCCGCGGCAGTACAGCATGCCGTTGGTCGAACTCGACCCACCCAGCACCTTGCCGCGCAGGTCGCGCAGCACACGGCCGTCCACATGCCGCTGCGGCGCGGTCGGGTACACCCACGAGAACTTGCCGGGGCGGTACATCGCCGCGAACAAGCCCGGCACGTGGATCAACGGGCTGCGGTCCACCGGGCCCGCCTCGACCAGCAATACGCGCAGCCCCGTCTCGCCGCTGAGCCGGTTGGCGAGCACGCAGCCGGCCGAGCCGGCACCCACGATGATGAAGTCGAAATGGCGGTCGGCACGCTGCATGAGGGTGATTCTGCTGCGGCGGGCACGGCCCGCAGCGCGGCGCGGAAGGCCGCCGGCCGGCTTCGGTCGGCCTGCGTGCAGCGGCGGCCGGCACGAAGCGATGCGCCGGCACGAAGCGATGCGCCGGGCCGATGCCAGCTGCGCAGTGCGCCGATGCCGCGCGAGCTTATGCTTGCCGACGGCCGAGGCCTGCCACGGCTCTTTGGCCGCGGCGCAGCCGGCCAAGGCGCGAGCCTCGGGCTGCATGCCGCGCACCCTGACCCACCCCGAGGAGTCTGCCGATGAATCCGCCCCTGCCCGATGCCGCGCTCGACCAGCTGTTCCGCGGCGCGCGCACCTACAACCAGTTCGCCGCGCGCGCCGTCGACGACGCCACGCTGCGCAGCCTGTACGAGCTGTACCGCTGGGGGCCGACGGCGATGAATGCGCAGCCCGGGCGCGTCGTCTTCGTGCGCAGCGCCGCGGCCAAGGCCAGGCTGAAGCCGGCGCTGGCGCCGGGCAACGTCGACAAGACCATGGCCGCGCCGGTGACGGCCATCGCCGCCTACGACCCCATGTTCCACGAGCACCTGCCGACGCAATACCCGGCCAATCCGGCGGCGCGGGACATGTTCGCCGGCAACGCCGCCCTCGCGCTGGACACCGCGACGCGCAACGGCACGCTGCAAGGCGCCTACCTGATCCTCGCCGCGCGCGCGCTGGGCCTGGACACCGGCCCGATGAGCGGCTTCAACGCCGCGCTGCTGAACGAGGCCTTCTTCCCCGACGGGCGCTGGCGGGCGAACTTCCTCGTCAACCTCGGCTGGGGCGATCCGGCCGGCGTGCGCCCGCGCGGGCCGCGCCTGGCCTTCGACGATGCGGTGCGCATCGAATAAGGTCGCCTGCGCGCTGCGGCCACCGCGGCGCGCGATCCGCCCTGCCACTGGACGACGCCGCATGGACCTTGCCTGCGATCAACCGTGTGAGCGCCGCCGGCCGTTGGGAGCCCGGGCCATGGCGTGGGCGCTTGGTCTGGCGCTGCTGGGGGGGTGCGGTTCGCTGCCGCGCCACGCGGCGCCGGCGCAAAGCGCGCTGGAAGGCCGCATCCCGCACTTCCCCGAGGTGCGCGCCTGGGCCGGCCAGCCCAATTCGGCGCTGGAGCAGGATCTGGCGGCATCGTTCGCGCAAGAGTCGCCGCAGGAGTTCCCGCGCGGTCCGGACGGTGCCGTGCACTATGCGCACCTGGCGCTGTCCGGCGGCGGCGCCAACGGCGCCTTCGGCTCGGGCTTCCTCAACGGCTGGACCGGCACCGGCACGCGCCCGGTGTTCAAGATCGTCACCGGCGTGTCCACCGGCGCGCTGATGGCGCCCTTCGCCTTCGTCGGCCCACCCTATGACCAGGCGCTGAAGGAGTTCTACACGACCACCAGCTCGCGCGACATCTTCCTGCTGGGCTCCACCCTCGGCCTGCTGTGGCAGGCGCTGGTCGGCGAGGCGCTGGCCGATACGCGGCCGCTGCAGGCGATGATCGTGCACCACGTCGACGCCGAACTGCTGCAGCGCGTGGCCGAGGCGCACCAGCGCGGGCGGCGGCTGTACATAGGCACCACCAACCTCGACGCACCGCGCTTCGTGGTCTGGAACATGGGCCTGATCGCCAGCAGCGGCCACCCCGACGCCTTGGCGCTGTTCCGCAAGGTGATGCTGGCCTCGGCGTCGATCCCGGTGGCGTTCCCGCCGGTGTTCTTCGACGTCGAGCTGGCGCCGGGCGGAGCGCGCTACGACGAGATGCATGTCGACGGCGGCGTCGGCGCGCGCGTGTTCCTCAACGGCGGCGTGTTCCGCGGCTCGATCATCCGCGAGCGCGGCGGCCTGGGCGGGCTGGGCCTGGAGGACATCTACGTGATCCACAACGGCCAGTTGATCCCGCAGCCCGACCCGATCGCGCGCTCGCTGCCGGCGATCGCCGGGCGCGTGATCGACGCCACCGGGCGCGCCGTGGCCATCGGCGACCTGTTCCGCATCCAGAGCTATGCGCTGCAAGAAGGCGGCAGCTTCCGCTGGATCACCATCCCCGAGGACGTGAACATGATCGGCGACGAGGTCTTCGACCCTGTGCAGATGCAACTGCTGTACGACCTCGGCCACCGCATGGCGCTGCAGGAACCGCGCTGGCTGACGCAACTGCCGGGGCGGCGGCCCGATCCCTGAGAGTGCCCCCAGACCTGCCGCTTCGCGCCAGGCCCCCCGAGGGGGATGAGTCAACTTGG
>ERZ795060.5308-NODE-5308-length-10342-cov-4.276854_pt1 | contig 10342 bp, 6 predicted proteins | sample MGYA00375144_ERZ795060 | MGnify/ENA primary metagenome ERZ795060 (study PRJEB30189, sample SAMN05720157) | activated sludge metagenome | isolation source: anaerobic digester from wastewater treatment plant | place: Japan | collected 2015-05-15 ... | reverse complement strand
TGCAGAGGGAATAGAGGGTGTGGGGTTACACCCAGTTAGAGTAAATGTAGCTTAAACTACATTGACTAACAAACAATTTTTATTAAAGTTGATAACCTGTTTTATAGGCTTTAGTAAAATTGATAACCTACAACTTCAGGTCAAGTAAGAACAATACTAAATGAGAAAAGAAATAAGCTAGAGGTAGTAAAGATGATAAAGATTCCAGCATTAGAGATGGCTTTGCCGGTGCCGACAGACAAAGAGAAGGAACTATTTAATAAATTTATAGTCCCTTACGACTATTTACCGACATTTGACTATTTAGTTAGAGGCTCGAACTTTAGGTCTGAGGTGCAGCAAAGCGTATCGGATAATTTTTCCAAGAGAGCATTTGGGACGGTGGAGGGCTTAGGCAAGTTTTTTGATAGAATCATTACACCCCTGACTCTTTTTTGGAATGAGAGGCACGATGCGGATAAACTTGCTCAGACTATTCTGGATAACCCAGTGAGGGGCGACAGACGCCCGCGTCCAGGCAAGGATCCATTTGACCCGACTGTTCCGGAAGATATAAGAATAGCAGAATCATTACAAGGACTTAGAAACTGGATAGACTATTATGGCGGCGGCTTTTATGCATTATGGAGACCGGAGTTAAAGAGGATGGTCAATGATATAGCTATAATAGTGAATAGAAGAAAGGTAAGACCATATAGACCTACAACACCACGCTCTTCCCACTATTCGTTTAACCCGATTAGAACTATGGTTTCTGACATTCGTCAGATTCCTATAGATGATGCTGGGACACGGTTTGTTTGGGAAGCGACAGTCAGGATAGTACTAGAAGGCGGAAGGACGGAGAGGGTATTCAGAGATTTCTATGACAGCGAGAAAGCAGCTAGGAATTCTGACCTTTTCATAGATTCTAAGGTTCTATCGGTGCCGGAGTATATAGAGAAATACAAATCCAACGAAGTAGTGAAAGTATAATTTATCAATGAAAGGACGAGGCACAACTCAACAACCAATAAAACCTTGGCCGTTTCCAGAGGAGTTAATTTTACCTAACGGACAAAGAATTAAGTATTCTCTGGATAACCCTATATTCAGCGACTTTGAGAGATTACCAGCACAGTTTTCCCAGTTTATAGCAGACCCATATTACTTAGGGACTTCGTGGAAAAACCCTTGGCCGTTTTGGAAGGAGCAGGGGGAGAAGTTTTTTCCATTACCACTGAAAAGCCCATATTCTTCCTTGGTTTTGCTTGGGGCAACGGGTATTGGTAAGGCATTACCAAACTATCAAGGAGTTTTAACCCCTACTGGGTACAAGCCGATAGCAGAGATTAAAGTAGGGGACTTGGTGGCTTCAAATGATGGAAAGTTTTATCCTGTTTTAGGGGTTTATCCACAAGGCAAAAGACCAGTCTATGAATTCGAATTTAACTATGGTAGAACTGTCAGAGCGTCGGATGAGCACATTTGGACGGTTTCAAGAGATGGGGGTAAATCCTATCATAACGAAACTACAATTGATATATTACAAAGAGGCTATTTAAGAAAAGGCGGTTCTAACTCTACACGTCATATAATAGAACTACCAACGATTAAACCGCTGGAACTGGAAGAGTCACAACTTCCTGTTAACCCATACCTTTTAGGTCGCCTAATCGGTGATAAACGCGTCTCAGCTAGTGAATCAAAGCTATGTGAGAAGTATTCTTTAGAAGATTGCAATGAACATATACCGGACCTATACTTATATTCCTCAATAAATCAGAGGAAGAGCCTATTAGATGGATTGTTTGATACCACAGGATATATATCAAACGGGGATAAGCGCATAGCCACAGCCTCACGTACTTTGGCACTAGATATAAAGCAGCTAGCCGAGTCTTTAGGATACAGAGCATCGATTAAAAATATCCACAAAGAAAACTGGATAGTATCTATAAAAACACTGGATATAATAGGCACACTCCCCGAAAAAACAGAGCGGCAAAAGGCGAGAAACAAGAAATTAAGAATAGTGGATAGAATACATAATATTCGCTATATAGGGGAAGAAGAATGTACTTGCATAAGCGTGGCGGCGCCGAACAGCCTATTCTTAACAGAACACGCAATACCAACACACAACACCTCATTCGCGGTAAATATGATTGCGGCATACTTCCTACACGTAGTTCTGTGTCTTAGAAAACCACAAGAATTTTTCGCGCTGGAAGAGCAGAAAAATATAGTATTTGCATTCTTAAACATAGTAACTAAAACAATAGCATACAAAAACGCGTGGGGTATGCTACATAGAGCATTATTAAAAAGTCCATTCTTTATGGAATACGGACATAAGACGCAAGGAACTAAACCGGAGTGGGTATGCGATAAGAAACCAGTAGAATTACTTTACGGTTCTACGGCAGACCAGATTATAGGTCTAGATATCATCTTCTGCTTAACGGGAGATACAGAGATTAAAACCTCAAAAGGGTGGGAGCGACTAGAAGATTTAACAAATAAACTGATACAGGTAGAGACATTTAATTCAAAAACTGGCAAAATAGAGTTAAGTGACTATTGTAAGGTAATTCCGACTAAGAAAACAAGAGAATTAATAGAGATAGAATTAGAAGATGGCTCTAGAATACGCTGCACCCCAGAACACAAATTTTTACTTAAATCGGGCGAATATAAACAGGCTCAATACCTTACTGAGGAAGACGAACTCGCAGAAGCAATAATATGATTCGAAAATAACCCGTATAACTGTACAATACTAACAAAAGAAATAGAGAAACAGAAGGTATTGTATATGAGATATGAATGCAGGAGCTGTGGAAAAGAATTCGAAGCTAAACGAAGAACTTTTGTTTGTGGGGAATGCAGGATTAGCGGGGCAACTTGTTTAGAATGCGGAAAGCCGATTCCTTACAACAGAAAGTTTTGCTCCCACTCTTGCAACTCAAGGCATAATGCAACGACCAACAACCCTATGAATAATTTAGAGAACAGGGAGAAGATTAGAGCCACTAAATTATTACGCTATGGGGAACAGTACGAGGAAGCCAAAAGGAAGAGAAAAGAGGCTTGGGAAGCGGGAAAGGAACAAAGAAAGGAAGAAGGAATTAGAAAGTGGCGAGAGTCTATAGCTAAGAATGGTAGTAAACTAGGATTGGCTAATCAGGCAGCAAAAGAACGAGTATTAGCGAAGGCTAGGCTGACTGGAGGAATGGGCTTAGCTAACCCTGCCAACAAGAAGAAAGCGCAGAAAACGATGCAAGAAAGATATGGGGTTGATAATGCAGCAAAAGACCCAGAAGTAAGAAAGAAGATAAGTGATAAATTAAAAGTATCTTGTATTGCTCCAGAGGTTAGAAATAAGCAGGTTAGAACTCTATTGGAAAGGTACGGGGTTACAAATGCTTATCACGTCGGGATAGAAGACAGAGAAGAATACCACACAAGTAAACCAGAGACCGAGATAGCAGACTATCTAAGGTCGATAGGAGTATCAGTCAAAAGAAATGACCACTCCGTTTTACGCTCAAGGGAATTGGATATCTATTGCCCAAAAGAGAAAATAGCTATAGAGTATAATGGAACTTACTGGCATTCTTCAACAGTAAAAACTGACAAGTTATATCACTACAACAAGACAAAGGCTTGTAGGGATAGAGGGGTAAAGCTAATTCATATCTACGAGTGGGAGTGGAGGGACGAGGTTAAAAAGAATATACTTAAATCCTACCTGTCAACACTATTTGGAAAAACCGAGGACAGGATTTATGCTAGGCAGTGCGAGGTGAGAACCGTTCCAGTAAAAGAGTATAGGGACTTTTGCCTTAAAAACCATTTACAAGGATATAGGGCAGCGTCATTAGTATACGGACTATATTACAAAGACAACTTAGTGCAACTGATGTCATTTAATAAGCCGCAGAAGAGAAATGCTAAATATGACTTTCAGTGGGAAATAGTTAGAGGTTGCCCAGGGTCTAATAATATAGTTATAGGCGGGGTTAGCAAGCTGTGGAACCACTTCCTTAGAACCAACAAACCGGAATCAGTAATGAGTTATTGCGACCTTAATAAGTTTGACGGGAAGAGCTATGAACTCATTGGAATGAAACTCCACCATATAGAGAAACCAAATCAGTTTATGGTGGATGTGCGGACAGGGAAAGTTCAGCAATGGATTTTTAGAGATAAAGAGAAGCGGGAAGACCAGATGAATAACACACTAAAAATTTATGGAGTGGGGAACGCCCTGTATCAATGGAGAGCGGCGGATGAAGATAAAGTCAATTAAAAGAATACTTTTGGACGAGCCGGTAGCGGTGTATGATGTAATAAACGCAGCTCCAAATAATAATTTTTTAATAAGGACGAATTCTAGTCCGGTTGTGGCTCATAACTGCTTCCTAGACGAAATTTCATTTGCTAGAAATCAGGATATAGTAAGGCAAATGGAGAAGGCTAAGGAAGTCTTTGATGCAGCTCTAGAACGCATTCAATCACGCTTTACTAAATTTGGTGGTATATTTGACGGTCTTATAGTTATGGCTTCGTCAAAAAGAACAGACCAAGCATTTGCTGAAGTATATGCAAAGGAACTACTTAGCGGAAAGAACGGTTATAGAACTTTTATAGTAGACAAACCAAGATGGGAAGTTTTACCTAAAGGAACTTATAGTGGGGAAACTTTCCCGGTAGCTTTAGGGGATACAACCAGACCTACAGAAATAATCACTAAAGATAAAGTTCCTGAATACGAAAAAGCCGGTTATAGGATTATATATCCACCCATAGAAACATACGACGAGTTTAAGAGAGACTTGATGCACGCTCTTACAAACATAGCGGGCGAGAGCGTAACTCAAACTGGCACATTCTTACAAGCACATTATGTAAAGGAATGTATAGATTCAACAAGAGAAAACCCATTTAGAGAAGGGGTAATCTATGTGGGGGCTAAGGACGATAAGAACTACTGGGATTATTTTGATATGTCTAGGGTGGACCCAGAAGATTTATCTAAACCTCTATACATACACTTAGACGCCTCACTAGGCAAAGACGGCAACTCTATCAGTGCGGGTAATATATCTTATGCCAAGCATACACTAAATCTGGAAACAGGTTTGATGGAGCCGGAGCTTCATTACAAACAAGTTTTCAAGATAAAGGTAAGAGCACCAAAAGGCGATAGGGTAATGCTCAGAAAAAATGAACAGTTTATTTACTGGCTAAGAGCACAAGGATTTAATATAGCATTAGTAACGAGTGATCAGTATCAATGCCTTGCAAAAGGAACTCTGATTTGGACTCCAAAAGGGTATAAGGCAATAGAGACTTTAATAGAGGGGGATGAAGTATTAAGTTACAATATTGCAAAAGGAGTATTTGAACTAACTAAGGTAAAAAATATTTGGCAATCTAGAAAAGAGAAAAAATTTACACAAGTAAATACAATGATAGCGGGAATAAAGGTAACGGACGACCATTTATTTTTAACTCCGTCAGGATATAAGAGGGCAGACCAGCTTTCTAAGTATGATATGATAATAGGAGGGGTTAAAAATGAATCACAGCGGGTAAAAGATAGATTATTAGTAGACCCTACTTTATCACATAGTAAGGAAGTTTTGGGTCTGGATTATAATGAGCTTGCAGAGGCGACAAAGGAGTATAATATTATTGAAGGGGCAGAAAAGCAGTTATATAATATCATAACAGGATGGGGGGTTACAGCCAGATTGAATGATAGGAAGGCGATACGCCCCTATGAGTTGGATATCTATATCCCAGATAAACAGATAGCTATAGAGTACGATGGTATTTATTGGCATTCTTTTGAAGAGGTTGAAAAGCGAGATGAACTAAAAAATCAGCTCTGCAAGGAAAAAGGAATACGACTTATAAGAATAAAAGAACAGGATTATTTAGATAACCCAGATTACTGTATAGGAAGAATATTTGAGGCATTAGAATTAGATGGTCAGTTGGTCATAGATACTAAGCCGGTGGAAACAGAGGAGGAAACTTTGTTCTACGATATAGAGACAGAGTCGGATAATCACAATTATTTAACTATATCGGGAATAGTTCATAACTCAGTGCAGTTTGGGCAGGACTTAATGGCGGCGGGGATTAACTACAGATATCAAAGTATTGACGCGGTAACCAGAGGGGTTAATCAACCATATTCTGTCCTAAAGAATGCTATATATGATAAGCGAATATCTTTATTGGATGATAAAGACCAGTTCGAAGAACTTATTTCACTAGTTCAGTATGAAAATGGACGAGTGGATAAGAATATGAAAGGTATATCGGATGACGCGGCACAGACGCTCGCAGGCTGGGTATATGCGGCTAGCTTAAACAAAGAGAATTATATTCGGACTCACGCGGTATTAGGCTCAACTTATATTGGCTCCACATACGCAGAGAGGCGGATAGTAGAAGAGAGCAACGTGGACCCAGCATTAATTACGGAGCTAATAAAAAATGAGTTCGGGGCAGTGAAAGTACCGGGGTCTACGGGGTTGCGACAAGCATATGAAGAATCCTTCCGAACTGGAAGAACAGGAGAAGAACCAACAGCACCAAAAAGAAGCCCATTTCATTTCTTCTAGCCGCTGTCGGGGGTAGTTGACTTCTTCTAGCATAGCTATATACAATACTATATGAAGCAATGCAGCCACACAAAGAGGTTAACCGACAATAACAGATTTAGCATATATTGCAAGGAGTTAGACAATGAAGTACAGATTACCAAAAAAGATAGTTTCAGCTATGGAGGCAACACCAGCAAATATGTATGAGGTGGACCATACAGCACACCCATCGACTTCTTTCCCGATACCCACTACTAACTTTAAGAAAGACTTTTTAGATTTAGCGGAGCAACTTAAAGCTAAAGTGGGTTTGGCTTCGGCACCTAAGAGGGTGGAAAGACCTCAGAATAAAACTAAGTTGGATGGTAACGGAAAACTTGTCGGTGATATAGATACCCACGAGGAAGCTGAGGGCGAGGTAGAGAGAATAGACCTAACTAAAAAGGCAACCTCAGTCTATGAGGGAGTAAAGAGACCAAACTTTAGGGCAGCCAGAGCTAGGAGACTTACTACGGAGCCTGAAGGACCTGTAAAAGATGAAAGGGAGTCGGAAGATAAACAGCCTAAGGAAGCGGTGGCTTGCGAATCAGACTGGCACAAGCTTACTAGGCTGGAGAGGGACTTACTGAATTCGAGGGACAGGGCGGGAATAAGAGAAAAGATACCATCGAAGATCAGACAGCGGTTTTTATTAAGCAAGCTAGACGATAGCGCCCGAGCAGCCGAAGAGTCCTCAGCAACAGAGGGGGATGACCAAGAAGTAAAATACTACCTATACAAATTCTACCAGGATGGCTCTCTATTAAATACTGCGTATTCAGAGCTTTATCCGGCTAGTGGGGATTATGCTAAATCTGAAGGACCTTGCGCTCTTGTATTTAAGGATTTATCAGACGGCAAGTGGAAGATACTAGAATCAAAGGACTTGGAAAGCTCACATTCTGCGGATATAACGGAAGCTATAGAGGTTTTGAACCAAGACGGGAACGAGCTAATGGCGGACGAGGGGATCAAAGGGAAACCAGTCTTCACTAGCTCCAGCACAGACGCCGGGGTTAAACTTGATGGTGTGGATTATGGTAGGGTGAGAGTAAGCAAAGAGGAACTAGGTTTGGACCCCGATAGCCCGGATAAGCAACAGGATACTTTACCAAAAGATAGATATGCAATAAAGATTGCGCATAAAAACTCTTTATACCGCGACATAAACGGAGAGGTGGGGCTATTTAATACAGAAACGGACGCAGACATTTTTGCACAAACGGAATTAGGTCTCCTACCGGAGGACTATGAAACGGTCAAGGAATCAGAGATTTCAGCGATGGAGTCGGTTTCTACCACTTGGTACGCACTAGTGGCAACAGAGTCGGATAGGCGCACTATACAAAAAGTAACGGTGAAAGCGGATAGGCCCGCTACAAGAAAGGCGGCGAGGGAGTATTTGGAAACCACTTATGGAAAGAATTCAGTCTATTTAGTAGCAGATGAGCCTATAAACTTTTAAGAGGATAGGCGGTCAGTGCGAAGTTGAGGTAGATTATGTTATTTAGAATACAGGAAGTTAAACCCTTTTTGAAACTAAGAGGGGCCCTAGAGTCGCAAATTTCGATTCCTTTATACAATACACAGGCTGAACTACAATTACTCTCGAAACTAAAGAATCAGTCATATAGGGCATATATAGGCGCTCTAAAGAAGCTTCCTACAAGAGATATATCTACAGACTTAGAGACTACTTCTACTTTCGATATAGTAAGAGAGGAAGAGGAGATTTTAGTAGGAGGATTAATCCCTACGCAGAGGGAGATTTTCCTTGACGCAATAGTACCTAAGACCACTCCAGAAACTGTTGACGCTTGCTTTAAAGAGCCGGCATTGCTTGCGGATACCCCCTTAGTTACATTCAACTATACATTTATAATAGACGGGCACCATAGGTGGGCGACAATGTGCGCAATTAACCCCAGAATAAAATGCTCCATAATAAACTTTAAGGAGTACAATCTTACGCCGATTCAATTCTTAAAGCTCTTACAAGGGGCTATAGTAATGGAAGAGGGGGAACTACCAGAAGTCCCAAAGAATCTCTACAAAATAAACATTTATCAGGCTAGCAATAAGCTTATAAGGGGATATATAGCAAAGCACCTTTCTAAGGACGCGCTAGAGAGAATAAAGGAGAAATTAAATCTAGATGATTCTGAGCACGCATTGAACTACTATGTCCAAAATGTACTCTCTATGAAGTATAATAACATTCCTGCTGTAGGCAGTCCTAGTAGGGAACTTATGCCGCAAACAGACGATAATGAGACAGTTTTGGATATAGTGGAAGAAGTGACGCCGGTATTGACTTCCACAGAACAAGTAAAATTTACTATTATTCACGATAAGTAAAAAGGAGTATACGCTAATGGCGGAATTAAAGAAGGTAGACGGAACTGGTTCACCAGAGACTAACTTTTCTAAATTACTCGAGGCGGCATTTAGTAACGGAACTCAAGACGCATTTTCGGGGTTTTTTGCGTTAACTGAAAAACTGAAAGCAAAATATGATGAGTTAGGCATTATGGAGAGGGACACTATGGTGGCGGCCATAGTGTCTGACTATATGTCTGATACTTTACTGCCAAACTCTAACGGGGATTTAGTTTCGATAGTTGCTAAGAATCCAGAAAATCAATCTATACTGGAATCAATCTATAGAAGACTAAATCTACCACTAGATAAGATAGTTTATTCTCTGATAACGAAGGCTAAAGTAGTGGGCGAGTTTGAGCAGGTTTCGGTAGTAGATTTAGCTAAGAGAACTATTAGCGAAAGAGCAGCAACAGAGTCAGCAGATGGAGAGATAAATCAAGGGACGGATGAAGCTGATGACATTCCATCTGGACTGACCATAAAATCGGCAACAGAGCAGGTTTTAATCAGAAAGCCCGGAACTATTTTACCTAATGTATCAATAGTAAGTGAACCATACACGGTATTCCCGATAATTAAGTACGAAAGGTGCATAGGTTATATAGAGGTTAAGAAAGAGTTAGTAGAGAGTGAAGATTTCGACTGGACTTCAGATATAGTGTCTTATAAGGATGTAATAATACACCCGGCGATGGACTATGTTCACGAGATTTACGGAGTGAGACACGGCACCAAGCCACTAAGATTAAGGGTAAGAGCAAAAGACGGTCAAATACTTACCTATGATTTGGCGGAAGGGTGCTCGATGCTTGAGGATTCTTACTCTGCGTGGAAGACGCTGGTATTATTACAAGATAGCATAGTATTAGCCTCTTTAATTAAGAACGCTCAAATAATGCTAGTAGAAGTGGAAGCAGGTGGGGCCACGGACGCTCAAATACAGGCAGAGAGAATCCGATTAAGGTCTTTATTTGAGGGGCAACTGGCTATGGGTTCAAATGGAATGAGAAGTTATCTAAACCCACAGTCCAAGCCGGCTTATATTTACTCATTTACCAACAACGGAGTGGGTAAGATAACAGCGAGCGTTATTGGTGGGGAATATAATCCAGGTCAACTTTACTACTTAACTCCATTTGTAAACCAGTTCTTTTCCGGTATGAACTATCCTAAACAGAGGGCGGGATTTACAGAAGGGGCAGGCGGCCTTGATGGTGGCGGAGCAGTAGAGGAGTACACAAAAAGATATAATAGTACTGTCGCAAGACTAAAAAGGCTTTTAGGGTCGTTTATCAAGAAGTGCATTAATAATGTAT
>ERZ795060.5301-NODE-5301-length-10364-cov-3.512368_pt1 | contig 10364 bp, 9 predicted proteins | sample MGYA00375144_ERZ795060 | MGnify/ENA primary metagenome ERZ795060 (study PRJEB30189, sample SAMN05720157) | activated sludge metagenome | isolation source: anaerobic digester from wastewater treatment plant | place: Japan | collected 2015-05-15 ... | reverse complement strand
AAAAGGCGCAAGAAGTAAAAATATCGGACTGAAATGAATATTAAAAGTGCTGCGTTCGCCGCCTAATTCTAATGAACTGCCTGTTTCCCCTTGAAAAATTATAGAATTCAAAACTTGATTATATACCGCACTGTCCGCGATATTATAATTTTGAGAATAATATTTAAAATTCCAACTTAAAAAAAATAGCGGAATAGTCAGTAGCAAAACAATCAGTATTTTTTTCAGCATAACAAAGCTTTGAATTTTAAAATTAATTTTAATAATAAAATCATCAAACCGATAATAGATAATAATATAGCGAATTTTCTAATAGCAGTATGCTCGAATTTCACTTTGATTTTATACGTACCGCTGTTTAATTTAAAATTTAAAAATTTATTTTCGTCTATCGTAAAATTTACTTTTTGACGATTATCGTAAATCTGCCAATTTGGAAAATATGGAATTTTAATTATTATAGTATCTGGTTTGTCAAGTTGCGCTGAAAATATTATCCTGTTAGAATATTCAAAATATTCGGTGATTTTATTAGTACTGTTATTTGTTAAAAATTCAATGCGATTGTTTAGCGGCTCATTAAATTTTTGAAATGGAAAATCTACCGGTAAAAATAAATAATCTTCTGATGAGTAATATTTAAAAAATTTGAGTTTGTCTTTTCCAAAATATTTTTCGGAAAATTCCGGAGCTATGAAATCATAATATTCAATTGGCAGCGCTTGTAAATGATTAGTCAAATGAAAAAGCGAAGAAACATAAAAAAAAACTACAATCAAAAATTTTGTAAAATTATTTTTTATAACTAATTGATTTACTGCGAACGCTGAAAGCGCGGAAGTAGCGAACGCAACAACAAACATAAATCTAAAAGGAAATTCCAAATAATGTAAAGATTTTATATTTGTCCATATATCAACTGATAATTTTGAACTAAAAAAAAGCCCGTAAATAAAAGTCAAAAATAAAAGGACTATAATTTTGCGATTTTTGTTTTTTTTAAAAATTAAAGTTATGAGTGCAATAACCGAAAAAAATAACGCAATATAATTTATAAAATACGGTTTATGCAAAGCGTCAGTATTATAAAAATTTACATTAAATAATTCAGAAAAAGCGACAAAATAATCATTAAAATTATGATTAGGTTTTGCGCCGAACCAAGTTAATTTTTTTTCTAATAAACACGGCATCCAAAAATAAGCTGAAATCAATAATGATATTATTAATGATTTTATAAATTCACGAAACGCTGTAAAATTCCTAAATCCGGCAAAAATTGCAAATATTAAAATTATTGGAAATAGGATAAATATCGAAGTATGATGAGTAATAACAAATAATGCAAATACAGCAATAAATTTAAAACTATTATTTGTATTTAGATTTGAATCTTTGAAAAATTCAAATGTGTAATGAAATAACGGCGGTATAAGAAACCACATAAAAAACTCGGCAAATTGTCCAGAGCCGTATAATTCTGAAAAATGATAAGGATAATACATAAAAATAATACCAGCGCAAACAGCGCTGATGAAATTAGTGTATTTATTCATATAATAATACATTGAATATCCGGATAAAATAAATGCCGCAATATTCAGTATTTTAAAGCAGTAAAAAAATTGGATGCCGCAAAAATATAAAATCGCAAATAAATAAAAATAAAAAGGCGCATAAAATAAAAACATTGCAGAGCCGAATCCGCGATATATGAATCTCGACCAATGCCCTAAAAAATCAGCACTCTGCCAACTATCAATCATCGACCAAGCGCGAATGATTTGGATTCTATAATCTGCTGTCACATAATAATTGTATTTTAATATCGGTATTATCGCCGGTATTGAAATAATTATAAATAAAATGAGCGCTAAAAAAATTTTTTTTAATTTAGCGTATTTTTTACAATTTTCAGTTTTTTTCTCAAAATCACTCATAATCAAAATATTGTTTTTAATAAATTTTTTGAATAAAAATCAAAGAGAGTTTCTGAATAATCATAAATGATTTTTTCCAATATTTTTTTCGCTTTTGATTTCTCGCCAATATTGAGATAATGCAGCGCTTTGCGATATTCTAATTCCGGTTTAAATACAGAATTTTCTAAATCTTCAAAATCCCCAAAGTCGTCAAAATTTTTATAGCCCTTATTTACTAATAAAATACAAATCAGAGTTTTTATATCAATATCGTCAATATCTTTTATTTTTTCAAAAAAATTATCGTCTAATTCCTCTATTTTTTTTTTATTTATTTCTGCAAAAAGTTTAATAGTATCTTGATTTTTTTCAGAAACGACAATTTTATAATAAAACATTGCATAAAAATTATATTGCGAATGTCCGTGATTTAAAATTATATTTTCAAGATATATGCGCGCCGCATCAAAATAGCCTTTGTAGAGATTTACTAATCCTGCGATGAATAATAATTCATCATTAAGATTTTGAATTTTTATTTGCTGCGCGCATTCAACATCAGAATCATAATTATTTACAATATAATAAAATTTTAGTTTTTGCTGTAATACAAAATTATAATCGTTAATAACTATTAAATCAACAATTTTTTCAAAATACTCATTAGGATATTCAGATAGCGCAGAAACCAACATTTTCAAAAATTTTATATCTTTGCTGAATAATTGTATATTATCAGCCAATAAATGAAGATAAAACGAATTGTTTGAAATATATAAATTAAAAATATTTTGAGTATAAGTCGGCTGTTCTATATACTCTGGAAAATTAGCCAACATTTTATATAGTAATTCCGCTGCAAATTTTTTATTATCTGAAATTATAAATTTTTCAAAAATATTTTTTATAGTATCAGCATTGTAATTTATTAATTTGAAATATTGCAAAAAAACATTGACAGCGTCTTCATAGCGTTCGCAATAAAAATATGCATCCGCTAATATAGGTAAAATTATCTGATTTCTTTGAAGATTTTGACGAGTATTAATCGGCAATTTTTCAAGAGTGTCTAAAAATACTTTAAATAATTTGGTTTCATAAAGCAGCTGCTTAAATTCGCCGAAATAATAATAAGTTTGATAATTAGCAAAATAATTAGTATATTCAATAATTATGCTGTCGTAATTATTCTGTGCTTGATAGATATTGATTATTATCGGCATAAAAATATGCGGATTATTAATTTTATTTTTGGCAACTTGATAAATTTCTAATGCTTTATTGATTAATCCGTTTTGCAAAAGCAAATTAGCAATACTTGAAATTGTATTGTAATTTACAGGCAAAAAATTCATCATATAATCAACTAATGAATTTGCATCATTATATTTTTTTTGAATTAATAATATTGTAAGTTTTTTATATGCAATATCAAAATTATCAAGACGAAATTGTCTTTCATATCTTTCGATAAATTGATATGCGCTGTCAAAAGCATTATTAGAATAAGCAATGTCAGCAGCAAACTGCAAAATTGATTTTGTTTGTTGCGAAGTTGGATTTTTTTTTAACAATTCCTGAATTGCAATTATCGTTGTATCAAATCCACTGTTTCGATATTTTATATTTAGTTCATCTAGTAAATCGGCATTAATTTTACTTTGAAAAATAATTAAAAATAATCCAAAAATAATTTTTATTTTGAAAATTTTAATTATGAAATCTTTGCTTGACAAGTAAGACATTAGATTAATTTATATTAAATAAATGCCCTAATTTATTTGCTTTTGTTTTTAAATACTTTTTATTATGTTGATTAGGTTCAATTACTAATGGCACGCGTTCAATTACTTCTAAACCATAACCTTGCAACCCAATAATTTTTTTAGGATTGTTGGTAATCAATTTAATTTTTCTAACACCCAAATCATATAATATTTGCGCACCAATACCATAATCTCTCAAATCAGCTGGAAACCCAAGCGCTTCATTTGCTTCGACTGTATCGTAACCCTTTTCCTGTAAATGATATGCTTTAATTTTATTTTCCAATCCTATACCTCTTCCTTCCTGTCGCATATACAGCAATATTCCGCTGTCTGCTTTTTGAATCGCTTGTAAAGCAGAATGAAGTTGGTTGTTGCAATCGCAGCGTTTAGAAAAGAAAATATCGCCCGTTAAGCATTCGCTGTGCACGCGCACTAATATTGGCTTATTTTGAAAAATCTCGCCTTTTACCAATGCAATATGTTCTTTATTATCGATTTTATTTTTATAAATAATTATTTTAAAATCTCCAAATTCTGTGGGAAGATTCGCTTCTGCTGAACGCATTATTAATTTTTCGTTTCTTCGTCTATATTCAATTAAATCGCTGATTGTGCCGATTTTTAATTTGTGTTTTTTTGAGAACTTTTTTAAATCGTCATAACGCGCCATTGTGCCGTCATCGTTCATAATTTCGCAGATTACAGCCGCAGATTTCAAACCCGCTAATTGCGCTAAATCTACAGACCCTTCGGTCTGACCTGCACGTACAAGCACGCCGCCATCAACTGCCTTTAATGGAAAAATATGGCCCGGCGAGACAATATCTCCATCTTTATAATTATCGCTTATTGCCGTTAATATTGTTGTTGCTCTATCTCTGGCAGAAATCCCAGTAGTTACATTTTTACTTGCTTCTATCGATACAGTAAAAGCAGTGCCAAATTTTGATTGATTATTGCTTGTCATCAAAGGCAATTTAAGCTTTTCTACATATTCGCCAGAAAGCGCTAAACAAATCAAGCCGCGTCCGTATTTAGCCATAAAATTAATCTTTTCCGGTGTAATTTTTTCAGCTGCGCACACCAAATCTCCTTCGTTTTCACGATCTTCTGCATCCATTAAAATAATCATTTTTCCATTTTTTAAATCTTCTAATAATTCAGGTATTGATGAAATTGCAGATTTTTTTTTAGTAGTTTTTTTTATTTTTAAATTTTTTGTGGTTGATTTCTTTACTGCCATTATTTTTATCTCCTGATATTGTCTTTCTTCTTATAGAATTCATATAAGTATTTTCCAATTATATCAAATTCAATATTAACTTCTGAATTAACTGAAAATTCTGCAAGATTGCAGTGGTCCTGCGTAAATTTTACAAGCGCGACAGTAAATATATTATTATTTTTCTTGGCAATTGTCAAACTCACGCCATTTATAGCAACAGACCCACGCGGCGCTAAATACATCGAAAAATTTTCAGGGCATTTTATTTCTAAATAAATAGTATCACTAATTTTTTTCTTTGCTATTATTTTAGCGATACAATCTATATGCCCTTGTACAAAATGTCCGTCTAATCTACTATTTAAAAGCATTGCGCGCTCTAAATTCACTTTATCTTCGGTTTTTATTTTTTTTAATGTTGTCTTTTTCAGAGTTTCCGCCATTACATCAAAATGAACAATATCAGCAGTAATTTTGCTAACTGTCAAGCATACGCCATTGACGCTCACAGAATCGCCGTTTTTTAAATCACCGATAATTTTAGAGCACTGTGTTGATAATTTTAAACCATTAACATTACGCTCAATTCTTTTTATAATTCCTATTTCTTCAATTATACCTGTGAACATTAAAACGAAAAATTTATTTACAAAATTAAAAGTTTAAAATATAATATTAATTTATATTTTGTCTCTTGTCAATTTATTTAATTTAAGTTAATAAAAAGGAAGAATAAAATTGAACGAAAAAAAAGAAGACAATAAATTAGGCAGCATAAATGTTTCAAATGAAATAATTGCAAATATTGTAGGCGCGGCTGTAACTGAAATCGACGGCGTAGTGTCATTAAGCGGCGGTGTTGCTGACGGCATTGCTGAATTTTTAAGAAAAAAAGATTATAGTAAAGGAATAGATTTGGAAATAAATGACGGCAAAATCAGAATTGATATTTCTGTTATTTTAGAATTCGGATTAAGAATACCTGATATAGCTTGGAAAATTCAGCAAAATGTTAAACGCAGAATCGAAGAAATGACGGATTTATCGGTCAGCGCAGTTAATGTATTAGTTCGCGGCGTAGAATTAAAAAATGAATAAAAAATTTATTAAAATAATGTTATGAGTTTAAAAACAAAAATCGTATTAGTTATAAAAATCTTTATATTTCTATATCTTTTGATTTATTTTTTAATTGCCGCGCAATCGGCAAAATTCTTTTCATTACTAACAATTTTAGCTATTTCATTTTTATTCGCTGATTTTATTATTCATACATTGCGCGGCCGCAAAAAAAAAACATTTAATTTAACTACCGAATACGGCGTAGTTAAAATATCTGAAAGCGTTGTTGAAAATATTATAACAGTAATATTACGAAAATATAAGATAATCAAACATTATATTTGCGCGATATATAATGACGGTGATAAATTAGTCATAACTTTAAATGTCGAGACAACTTTAAAAAAATCTGATTTACTGCCGCTAATATTCGACACTTTAAAAAGTAATATAAAAGAAAGTATCGAAAATACCGTATGTATTGCTAAACCAGAGACAATAGAAATTATAGTTGACAAACTCAAAAGATTACAAAAATAAAATTTGCCGATGTTTAAAGTCGCATTAATCAGACAGAATAATTATTTAGATTGTTATAATACGTTAAAACGCGGATTTGACGCGCTCGGCGGACTCGAAAAATTTATAAAATACGGCGAGCGCATACTCATCAAACCGAATTTATTAATGAGCGTTAAATCTAATTGTCCAGCAGTCACACATCCTGAAATTATAAAAGCATTATTATTGATTATTAAAGATTTTGGCGCCATACCGCTAATAGGCGACAGTCCGGGACGCGGTACTGTTGAAAAAGTATTGAATAATATGAATTTATTAGATTTTTTAAAAACAGAAAATATTAGGATTGTTGACTGCACAACCCCTATAACAAAAAAAATAAATTTTAATAATCGGGAGATTAAACATACTTTTTTTAAAGGTGTTAACAACGCAGATAAAATTTGGACAATTGCAAAATTAAAGACGCACGGCCAGATGTTTTATACAGGCGCAATAAAAAATCTTTTTGGATTAGTGCCCGGCGCATTAAAACCGGAATTGCATTTTAAATATCCAGATAACTGGAAATTCGCTGATATGATAGTAGATATTTTTCAATTAGCGCAGCCGGCATTCGCTATTATTGACGCTATTATTGCAATGGAAGGAAATGGTCCCGGGTCAGGCGAACCTAAAAATCTTAATTGTCTGATTATGTCAGAAAATGCGCTTGCCGCAGATATGTGCGCTATTAAAATGATAAATTACAAAACAGAAGATATACCAATAATAGATTTAGCGATAAAACGTAAAATACTCGGTCCGCAAAATTATAACGAAATAACAATTTTAGGCGAACCGCTTGAAAATTTTATTGATTTGAATTTTAAAAAAGTGCGACAGGAAAGTAAAATCACTACTTTTTTTGGCGCTCCAATTATCGGAAAAATATTAAAACCATTAATTTTATCAAAACCAATAATTAATTTTGATAAATGTATAAAATGCAATCATTGTAATGAAATATGTCATCCTAAAGCAATAAAATTAAATAATCAAACTAATAAAATGAAAATTGATTATTTAAAATGTATTAGATGTTATTGCTGTCAAGAAATCTGTCCGGTCGGCGCGATAAAAATTTATAAGCCACCGCTCTTAAAATCTATTGATGAACTAATAAAAAAACTATGAAAATACGAGTATTTACTGATAAAAAAATATCAAATGAAAATGAAATTTTATTGTCTGCAGAAGAAACAAAATATTTGAAAATTATGCGCGTCAAAGCAAATGAAAAATTAGAATTATTTGGCGCTGACAATTATGCGAACGCGGAATTTCTGCAGTTTAATAATAATCTTGCAAAATTGAAAATTTTAGATAAATGCTTATATAAAAAAAATAAGACTCAATTAACAGCAATACAATGCATAACCGAATTCCATAAGCCAGAATTAATAGCGCAAAAATTTACAGAATTAGGAATAGACGAAATTGTATTTGTTGAATCTGATAAATCAAAAAAAATTAACGCAGTTAAAAAATTACGAATTATGCGCGCTGTAATAGAAGGAATAAGACAGTGTCGCAGATACTCGCAACCAGCGCTTGTATTTGCAAATTTAAAAGAATATCTATTAAATATCATCAGTAATTCAAAAAAAAATGATCATAATAATAATATTTTTGTTCTATCGCCTGATGCTAAATTTCTGAATTTAGATAATATCGGCTGTTATGATAATGTTTATTTTATTATTGGACCTGAAAGCGGCTTTTCAAATGATGAATATGCTTTCTTTAAAAATAATAACTTTTCTGAATTTTCAATCAATAAAAATATTTTGCGAGCGGAAACTTCGGCAATTGCGGCGGCGGCGATATTTGGATTATTAGCATCAAAATTTTGATTAAAAAAAAAAAACGGCTGCTTTAAATTTATAATAAAAGCAGCCGCTTTGACTTTTTTAATGACTATTAAATTATAATCATTTTTATTATGTCAACCAAAATCAGTTGACATAATTATTTTACATATTTTTCTAATATTTTTTGCAGTAAATCTCCATAAGCAACAATAAATCCTGCAAACACAACTGAAACCATAGACATTAATTTCAGCAAAATATTTAATGCTGGACCAGAAGTGTCTTTAAACGGATCGCCTACAGTATCTCCGATAACAGCCGCACCGTGATTAGGATTTTTCGACCCGTCAGGTAATTTTTTACCGCCTAAATTTCCTTCTTCAATATATTTTTTAGCATTGTCCCATGAGCCGCCGGCATTATTCAAAAATACTGCGACAGCGAAACCGCAAGTTAAACCGCCAGCTAATAATCCCACCACTCCTGGCACGCCTAAAAATACGCCTGTCAGTACAGGAATAATTATAGCCATTAAAGAAGGCACCATCATTTCTTTTTGCGCGCCACTTGTGCTTATTGCCACGCAGCGAGCATAATCAGGTTCGGTCTTACCTTCCATTATGCCTTTTATTTCTTTGAATTGTCTGCGCACTTCTTCGACCATTTTTCCAGCTGCTCTACCTACCGCCTGCATTGTCATTGCACAGAACACAAGCACTACTGATGCACCTAAAAATATGCCTATCAATAATTTCGGATTGAATAATGTAATATCATACGCCTGAATAAAATTAGGAAGATTTAAACTTTGGATTTTAGTTCTTAATGCTTCTAAATTTTGACAATCAATAATAAAATTTTTTAATGGTATAAACGCCGATGAAGAAGTTAAAGATTCTAAACTTACGCCAGTTGCTATCGCTTTATCAATTGCGTGGATAAATGCAATTTTAATTTCTTCGATATAAGCGGCTAATAATGCCATTGCAGTCAAAGCAGCAGAACCAATTGCAAAACCCTTGCCTGTTGCCGCAGTTGTATTACCTAATGCATCAAGCGCATCTGTTCTTTTACGCACTTCTGGTGGCTGATGCGTCATTTCAGCATTACCGCCAGCATTATCCGCAATAGGCCCGTAGGCATCAGTTGCTAATGTAATACCCAACGTCGATAACATACCAACAGCGGCAAAACTAATTCCATATAATCCCAAATTCATCGCGTTTGGATGAGAACTAAATCCTCCGGCAAAAGCATAACTTATAAATATCGCTACACAAGTGACAAATACTGGCAAACCAGTAGATTTCATACCATTGGCAATACCAGCAATAATTACAGTTGCGGGACCAGTAACTGATTGATTAGCGATTTCTTTTGTTGGCTGATATTCTTGCGATGTATAATATTCAGTAATTTTACCAATTAACCAACCGGCAATAAGTCCAGAAATTGTAGCGAAGAATAAACCGAGCCAATTGCTGTATTCTTTCCCTTCGGGTTTGAATGAATCTCGAAATAAATATAATATTCCAAATGATGCGATTAAAGTTAAAAATGTGCTCGCATTAACACCGCGTCCTAATGCTTTCAATAATTCACCTTGCGTAGCGCTTTCGCCAGACCGCACTAAAAATACGCCTAAAATAGAAAATAATACGCCGATACCAGCAATAGCCATTGGCGCAACTACCGCGCCGTAAGTATGGTACGCTGCTACGCCTAATGCCGCAGTAGCCAAAATTGAACCTGCATATGATTCATATAAATCAGCGCCCATTCCAGCAACATCGCCGACATTATCACCGACATTATCTGCAATTGTCGCAGGATTGCGCGGGTCATCTTCCGGTATACCAGCTTCTACTTTACCAACTAAATCCGCGCCAACATCCGCTGCTTTTGTAAATATACCGCCACCGACACGAACAAATAACGCTTATAATAACACGCCCATTCCAAAGGTCAACATTGTAATAGTTATTGCCGCTAAATCCGGCTAGTTAACAGC
>ERZ795060.5299-NODE-5299-length-10369-cov-4.312973_pt1 | contig 10369 bp, 10 predicted proteins | sample MGYA00375144_ERZ795060 | MGnify/ENA primary metagenome ERZ795060 (study PRJEB30189, sample SAMN05720157) | activated sludge metagenome | isolation source: anaerobic digester from wastewater treatment plant | place: Japan | collected 2015-05-15 ... | reverse complement strand
TTAATTAATAACGGCACAGCTGATTTTAGCTTTAATAATCACACAGGCTGCTAGAGCCCCGCATGTTCAAACTTTTTACCGGCGTACCGCTGAGCATGATCATCGGCTTGCTTTTTACTTATATTCCCGGCGTGATTGTCGATCAATCGATCTGGCAGCGGGCCATGTCGGCTAAAACCACAGCAATCGCACGCTGGACCCCTGTCATTAGCGGCGCGATCTACTTTTATTTCAGCGCAGTAGTCGTCCTGTTGGGAATGATCGGGGTGATGCTCTATCCCAACATCGTTGCCGAGCAGGGTAATGCCGACGGTATTTTACCCTGGATGATCGCTCATTACCTGCCCAGGGGGCTAACTGGCTTAGGCCTGACGGCCTTGTTTGCCGTAGCCATGTCCACGGCCAGCACCACTATCCTCATCGCCGCAGTAACCTTTGCCAAAGACTTAGTGCCTACATTCACCAAAGAGCCCCTTAGCTCAGCACAAGAACTGCGCGTTTCGCGCATCGCTACACTGGTAATTGGTTTGGGCGGCATCGTATTTGCCCTTACTTTTAGCGGCATCTTCGAAATCATGTTGATCGCTTACGGCATCTTTGTATCGGGCCTGTTTTTTCCCATTATGGGGGCACTGTTTTGGAAAAAGGTTACTAGAACGGGAGTTATAGCGAGCATTATTGCCAGTGCCGCTGTGATGATTGCATTTCTGTTTATGGACACAGATATCGATGTGGTTGTTCCGGCCAGCATTACCAGTTTCATCGTCCTGATCGCGGTCAGCCTGGCTACCTACCGCAAAGAAAAGCTTACTCCTCCGGTTTTGGAGGCTGAACGGCTGCAACAATAAATAATTGTGCCTCAAAAAGGGAGAACAAATCTTATGATTATTGATTTTGGGCTCACCCCGCCACATCCTGATTTCATGGAGCTGTATCTCAACCCGCCCAAATACCTGGAAGGCTATAAAAAGCTGTATATGGGCCAATTGAAGGATCTTTTAGCGCATAAAGATACATCTATGGATGATTTTGTCAGTTATCTAGGCAGAATAGGCATCAAGAAAGCTGTGATCAAGGCTAAAGACATTGAATCCACGTACGGCCGCAAATTACGCAACGAGGCTGTAGCCAGCCTGGTTAAACAGTATCCGGACCGCTTTATCGGCTTTGCCGGGGTAGATCCGTACAAAGGTATGGAGGCAGTAAGGGAGCTGGAATACGCGGTACGGGAACTGGGCCTGAAAGGCCTGGCCATGGAACCTTTTGAATATCATCTCAGGCCCAATGATCGCCGCTTCTACCCCCTTTACAGCAAGTGTGTAGAACTTGGCATCCCGGTCAACTTGCATTGCTCGATTAATTATTCCACCATGTCACGCATGGATTATGGCCGGCCTATTTACCTGGATGATGTGGCTGTAGATTTTCCGGAACTCACAATTATCGCCATGACTCCGGGCTGGCCCTGGGTGGGGGAACTGGTGGGCGTTGCCTGGCGCCATGCCAATGTCTATATCGAAACCGAAGCAGTGCGCCCCCGCTACATGGCCATGCCGAACACAGGGTGGTCAGAACTGGTCCATTATGGCAATACGGTGATTCAGGATAAAATTATTTTTGGATCTTCGTGGCCCCTTCTGCCCATCGAACGAACCATTGAGGAAATTCGAAATTTACCGCTTAAAGAAGAGGTTGTTCACAAATGGCTCTATAGCAATGCGGCCCGGGTGCTGGGCTTATCAGAAGAATAATCGCTAGCCGAAACAAACTCTGATAGGAGTGAAATATATGATAAATGACAGCCAGTTTGACTGGACTATCGAACCCAACTTGCGAACGCTGCTGGAGAAAGCCGTTTCCCGGTATCGCGATAAAACCTTTTTGATTATTGAAGATGGAGAAACAGTCACCTACGGGGTATTCAAGAAAGAAGTGGACAGGATTGCCGATGTATTAAAAAATCAGGGAGTATCCAAAGGCACCCTGGTAGGGGTAATGCTGCCCAATATATTGCTCTTTCCCGTGACCCTGTGTGCCTGCTATACCCTGGGCGCAGTCATGATCCCCATGAATGTAAGTTACCGCTCTGAAGATGCGCGCTATGTGCTTAACTTCTCCGAACTGCCCATAATGATTACCACTGCCCAGATTTACAGTGACACGATTTCCGGGATCAGAGAAAGCTGCCCCCATTTACAGACAGTTATCGTTGACGGGGCCCTTGAGACCAGCGACCCCTCAGTGAAAGCTTTAGCGGATCTGAAAAAGACAGACCCACCGGAGCCGGAGCCGCTAAATATCGAACCCACAGACCTGGCTACTATCCTTTTTACCTCGGGCACGACCGGCTACCCCAAAGGATGCATGCATGATCAGACTTACTGGTTATACTTAGCGCGTAAAGTGGTCAACTATGCCGGGCTAACGGAAAACGACTGCCTGCTCACCGCGCAGCCATTTTATTACATGGACCCCCAGTGGAATCTTGTGGCAGTACTGATGTCGGGATCGAAAATGGTGTTAATGAAACGGTTCAGCCCGACCCGCTTTTGGGAAAATGCCATTCGCCACAAGGCCACTTTCTGCAACGCGATCCTGCCCAACCTGCTTTACCAGGCCATGCCCCCGGATCTTAAGAACAAACACAGCTTCCGTATTATCGCCTGCACTATTCTTCCCGCCTCCCTGCAACGGGAACTGGAAGAGCGAACCGGGGTGCCCTGGAGACCCAATTTTGGCATGACCGAAACCGGCGCGGATTTAATGGTACCGGTGGAGGCGGAGCACCTGGTCGGTTCAGGCTGCATCGGCCGGGCTGTATGGGGGCGCGAAGTACGGGTGGTTGACGAAAACGACAACGATGTGCCTCCGGGTGAAGTAGGCGAGATGATACTGCGCGGCAAGGGAATAATGCAGGGGTATTATAAAAACCCCGAGGCTACCGCGGAAGCTTTCCGGGGCGGCTGGTTTCACACCGGTGATCTGGTAAGGATGGACGCCGAAGGCTGGGTTTACTTCGTAGGGCGCAAAAAGGACATGGTCCGGCGCAGTGATGAGAATATTTCGGCTGTGGAAGTAGAAAATGTGCTGGTGTCACATCCCAAAATCGAGGAAGCTGCCATGCTGCCGGTGCCTGATGATATAAGGGGAGAAGAAATCAAAGTCTATATACAACTGGTAGAAGGCGAAACCAGCGAGACCGTCCCCCCGCAAGAAATCGCCGAGTATTGCGCCAGCAGGCTTGCTCCGTACAAGGTGCCCCGCTATTACGAATATGTTGACAGTTTACCCCGCACGCCCGCTTCGGGGAAAGTGGAAAAATACAAATTAAAAGAAGCGAAGCAAGACCTGCGCCAGGGAAGCTATGATCGGATAGACGACGTATGGCGTTAGTTCATGCTTGAGCACTTAAACGGCTACTACAAATTTAAAGGGCGCTACAGGCGCCCTTTTTACTATTCATTTTGGGATGGCGAAGCGGCTAAAAAAGAAAATGTTTCATCGGGCTGATGCAGTTCATGCATAATTCTGATTTAAGATCCCCCGTTGCTTCCACCGCCGAATCAACCCAGACAAACCTGACATTCTTTTTAGGGTTCTCTAAAACTTTTTTGATAAAGTTGTTTTTCTGAACGAGAGTGCAGCTATAATGGTGGATCCTGTTTCCGGCCGTACTGTCCAGAACAATGATAAAACCTTCTTTTTTTGAAAGGACAAAGTCCAATAAATCCAGTGAATCGATCTCAAACTTTTTCACCCAATCACTCCTCAGAACATGCAGGTGCTTGATTAAGATTTCTACAAAATGCAACATCTTCCTTCTTGGCAAGGCAGCCAATTAAGAATATTTTTAGCTTGACCTTAAAGTATATCAATAATTTTAAGGCTGCCATTACTCAAAGACTTAGACGGCAACTTTTCCCAGGAGCCTGCCTTGACTTTAACCATACCCTTGTTTATAATTCAGCCAGGAAATAAATACTATAAAATGAAACGGGAGAAACGCTCGCGGGAAAGTGTTCCCGGGAGCTTTTTTTAGGAGGTTGGAAAGGCGATGCGGATAGCGCTGGCCCAGATAAACCCAACCATTGGCGCGGTTAAAGATAATACGGCTAAAATAAAAGCATATTACCATAGCGCCGCAGCGAAGGAAGCCGGCCTGGTTATCTACCCGGAGCTGGCCATAACGGGGTACCCGCCCCAGGATCTGCTACTATATCACGGGTTTATTGAACAGGTGGAAAGAATTATTAAAGAGGATCTGGCCCCACTTACGGCTACCGGTCCGGCCATGCTCCTGGGAGCACCTTTCCGGGTGGAGGGAGAGCTTTACAACACCGCCGTACAACTGGAGGACGGCCAAATCAGGGCAGTCCACAGAAAAAGCCTGCTGCCCCATTACGATGTTTTTGACGAGCAGCGCTATTTTGTCCGCTCCCCCGAACGGAAAATTGTGCCGGTAAAAGGGCTGGCCGCTGCGGTTACCGTCTGTGAAGACATGTGGAACGACCGTGATCTTCACCCCCGCCCCCTTTATGACCTGGATCCGCTGGAGGATCTGGCCGCCCAGGGCGAATTCACCTATATTATTAATCTCTCAGCCTCGCCTTACAACTTTGGCAAACAGGCCCTACGGGAAAAAGTAGCCGGCTACCTGGCTAAAAAATATAGGGCTGGTTTTCTTTATGTAAACCAGGTGGGCGGCAATGACGAGTTGATTTTTGACGGCGCCAGCCTTGTTTTTAATCATCGAGGTGAACTGCTTTACCGGGCTGCCGCTTTTGACGAAGAGCTGTTTTTTATCGAAAGTGAAGCCCTGCTGCAGCCGTCACCAGCTCCGTTGCCGCAAATAGAAGAAGATATAAGCACGATCAAGCGGGCGCTGGTCCTGGGCATCAGGGATTATGTTTTGAAAACCGGGTTCAAGCGGGTGGTTATAGGTTTAAGCGGCGGTATCGACTCAGCCCTGACTGCGGCCCTGGCTGCAGAAGCCCTGGGGCCGGCCCAAGTCCTGGGGGTACTCATGCCTTCACCATACTCCTCCGACCACAGCGTGAACGACGCCCTGGCCCTGGCCAAAAACCTGGGCCTGGAGCACCGCCTTATTTCCATTGACGGGCCTTTCCGCTCCTTTTTGCCACTATTCAACCCGGAGGGCAAACCTTCGCTGGACCTGGCTGAAGAGAACCTGCAGGCACGCATCCGGGGCAGCATCCTCATGTTTATCAGCAACCGGGAAAAACGGCTGGTCTTGACCACGGGAAACAAGTCGGAGCTGGCCGTGGGCTACTGTACCCTCTACGGGGATATGGCCGGCGGTTTGGCCGTGTTGGCTGATCTGCCCAAGACCATGGTCTACGAGATGGCCTCTTACCTGAACCGGCTGGCCGGCCGGGAAATTATACCTCATAGCACCCTGACCAAGCCGCCTTCGGCGGAACTGCGGCCCCATCAAAAAGATGAAGATTCCTTGCCGCCTTACAGCGAGCTGGATCCTATTCTAAATCTTTATATTGAGCAAAATATGTCTACGGAAAAAATCATTGAGCAAGGTTATTGCGCGGACACAGTCCACCGGGTCGCGGACCTGGTGGATCGTTCTGAATACAAGCGGCGCCAGGCGGCGCCAGGGTTAAGGGTAACCACCCGTGCTTTTGGCCTGGGACGACGCATGCCTATTGCCCGTGGTTACGATTACCGGTGAAGATAAAGGAATGGATAGAAATGGCCGGAGACTGTGTCAGTTACGAACCTGAAACATACGACGTGGCAGTCATCGGAGCGGGCCATGCGGGGTGCGAAGCAGCCCTGGCCGCGGCTCGCCTGGGTTGCCGGACGCTGCTGCTTTCTCTTAACCTGGATATGACTGCCGCCATGGCCTGCAACCCCTCCCTGGGAGGCCCGGGGAAAGGGCACCTGGTGCGGGAAATCGACGCCCTGGGAGGCGAAATGGCCCGGGTAGCCGACCAGAACCTGCTGCAGATGCGCATCCTTAACACTGGCAAAGGCCCGGCAGTACAGGCATTACGGGCCCAAATCGACAAACAGGGCTACCAGCGCTCCATGCGCCTGGCCCTGGAGCGGCAACCTAAACTGCAACTGCGAGAGGATATGGCCGAAGAGATCCTGGTGAGCGATGGGAAAGTAACCGGGGTACTGGGACGAAGCGGGGCCTACTATCCGGCGCGTACGGTTATTCTAGCGACCGGCGTCTACCTGCGCTCGGAAATTTTTCTGGGCGAACGCCATTACCGCGGTGCTCCCAATAACCTGATCCCGTCGGTGTCGCTGGCAGAAAACTTAAGCAATCTGGGATTTACCCTGGAACGCTTTAAAACCGGCACCCCACCCCGGGTTTACCGGCGCAGCATCAATTTTTCCAAACTTACTCCCGTTTACGGAGAGGCAGAAGCCCCGGGTTTTTCCATGCTCACTGCCAGGGGCCGGACCGAGCAGGTGCCATGCTGGATGACCTACACCAACCTGGACACCCACCGCATTATTCGGGAAAATCTTAACCTGGCACCCATATACAGCGGCCTGATTAAAGGGCGGGGCCCGCGCTACTGCCCTTCCATCGAGGATAAAATTGTCCGCTTTGCCGACCGGGAGCGCCATCCTATCTTCATTGAGCCGGAAGGGGCCGACACCGACGAAATGTATCTCCAGGGCATCTCCACCGGCCTGCCCCCGGAAATTCAAGAGGTTTTCCTGCGCACTATCGCCGGCCTGGAAAAAGTGGAGATCATGCGCCCGGCCTACGCGATTGAATATGATTACGCGCCGCCCACCCAGCTTAAACTCTCCCTGGAAACCAAAAGAGTAGAAGGCCTCTTTTTCGCGGGGCAGATCAACGGCACCACCGGATATGAAGAAGCAGCGGCCCAGGGGTTGATCGCGGGGATCAATGCCGCCCGCAAAGTACAGGGCAAAGAGCCGCTTTTGTTAAAACGCAGCGAAGCGTATATCGGGGTAATGATCGACGACCTGGTCACCCGGGGGGTGCAGGAGCCTTACCGCATCTTTACCTCGCGGGGAGAATACCGGCTTCTGCTGCGGCAGGACAATGCCGACATTCGCCTGACGGAAACCGGTTACCGCCTCGGCCTGGTGGGAGAGGAGCGCTATAACCTTTACCGGCAAAAAAAGAAATACATCTCCCAAGAGCTGTCCCGTTTGAGATCCATTACTTTCACTCCCGGTGGAGCCATGGACAAGCAACTGCGCCAGTGGCAGTCCGCACCCCTGCAGCACCCGGTTACCGCGGAAGAACTGCTCCGGCGGCCTGAAATCAGCTATAAGGCTTTTATGGCCTGGGAAGGGAAAGAGATTCCCCCTTTACCCCCGGGTACGCTAAGCGAGCTGGAAAACCAGATTAAGTATGCCGGCTACATCGCCAAGCAGGAGCAGGAGGTGGCGCGCCAGGCGCGCCTTTATGACAAAATTATCCCTGATGATTTTGATTATAGCAAGGCAACCAACCTTTCGGTGGAAGCCCGCACAAAACTGGAGCAGCTGCGTCCGCAGACAGTAGGCCAGGCTTCCCGGGTGGACGGGGTTACTCCCGCCGACATCTCGGTGCTGTTGCTCTACCTGGAGCGCCCCGGTGCACTGCGCGGCCGCGCCCAAAAGGGCAAAGGAGAGCGGGCCGATGAAAAAACATGATCGCCAGCCCGGATGGTATTACCGCCTCAGCACTTTCTTTCGCGAACAGTTTGGCGGTCCGGTATACAAAATCCCTCTGGACGCAGGTTTTTCCTGCCCCAACCGCGACGGGAGCATTGGCAAGGGCGGTTGCAGCTACTGTTACAACCCCGCCTTCTCCCCTGCGGCAGGGGGCCGCAGGCCGGCTTCGATTAGCGAGCAGCTTGAAAAAGGAATAGGCTCAGGACGGAAGCGCTATATCGCTTATTTCCAGGCCTACACCAGCACCTACGGACCTGTCGAACAGTTGCGGCGCCTTTATGACGAGGCGCTGAAACATCCCGCGGTAGCCGGATTGAGTGTATCTACCCGGCCTGACTGCGTCCCGGACCGGGTCCTGGACCTGCTCGAAGATTACGCCCGCCGCACCCATGTCTGGGTGGAATACGGGCTCCAGTCGGCCCATAATACTACCCTGGCCGCCATCAACCGCGGCCACACCTTTGAGCAGTTTAGCAACGCAGTGGAGAGAACCCGCGGGCGCGGCATTTTTATTTGCGCCCATGTCATCCTGGGGCTGCCGGGGGAAACGAGAGAGATGATGCTTCGGACCATGGCAGCCCTGAACCGCTGCCGCATTGATGGCATCAAGTTCCACCACCTGCAGGTAATTAAAGGCACGCCCCTCTCCGAGCAGCACTACCGGGGCGAAGTGCCTGTCTTTAACAAGTTCGACGAGTACCTGCCTCTTTTATGCGACTGCCTTGAACATATTTCGCCTACAACGGTCATCCACCGCCTTGCCGCCCGGGTAACCGATGGAGAGATGCTGGTGGCCCCCCGCTGGAACGAAAGCCCCACCCAGATTGCCTCCGCCGTGGAGGCGGAGCTTAAAAGGCGCGGCACATGGCAGGGTGTGAAAAGCGAGGCAGAGGCTGAATGAGAAAAAAGTGATATTGAGGCAGGTATTTCCTAATTTAGCGTGGAATACGTGTTACATGCATACAGCTTCGTGTTACAAAGTATGCGGCCTCAACCCCGGGCTGCATATAAAGAAAGGGGCTGCCCTTTTAGGACAGCTCCTTTTGATCAGCGGGAGTCTGCCGCCGGGGCAGCCGCAGGTTCTAGGCAGCTCCTCCCATCCCCAGGATCCGCCGGGCTTCCTGGGGTGTAGCGATATCGCGGTAATGGATGCGGGCTATTTGAACCACGCGCTCCACCAACTGGGCATTGCTTTCGGCCAGGACTCCTTTGGCGAAATAAATATTATCTTCAAAGCCGACACGGACGTGCCCTCCTAACAGCACCGCCGCTGTAGCCAGGGTCAGCTCAGCCCGCCCTACGCCTGCTACGCTCCAGGTGCTTCCCTGCGGGATGCTTTCCACAAGGTGGAGCAGGTTCTTAATGGTGGCCGGTATGCCCCCGGGTACGCCCATGACAAAGTCAAAGTGCAGGGGCTCTTTAAGCAGGCCCCGTTTGACCAACTGCAGGGCGTTGTTGATCATGCCCACATCAAATACTTCTATTTCCGGTTTAACCCCGTGCTCCTGCATGGCCCGGGCAAACTGTTCCAGGTAAGCCGGCGGGTTTAAGAAAACGTTGTTTCCAAAATTGACGCTGCCAGTTGATAGAGAAGCCATCTCCGGCTTCAGGTAGACCGGCTGGAGCCGTTCTTCGGCGCTCATGCCCACGGCTCCCCCCGTGGATACCTGGATGATGATATCGCATTTTTCCTTAATTCGCTCTATCGTTTCTTTATAAACGGCGCCGTCCTGGGTGGGGGTGCCGTCAGCATGGCGCACGTGGAGATGAACAATAGATGCTCCCGCCTCGTAACATTCATAAGCCGCCTGTGCTATTTCCGCCGGGGTGATCGGCAGGTTGGGATTATCGGCGCGGGTTACCTCCGCCCCGGTCAGGGCGGCGGTAATGATTAACTTCTCCATTATCGGAGCCTCCTTCTGTTGATTCTATGAACGCCGGGTTTTACGCTGGCACTCTTTGGGGACCACGCAGGTGCCGCTGGCCCGGGCTACCAGGACCGGTTTTTCCAGAACATCAAAAGCAGAGGGGCAGTGCTCAATTTTGGCGCTGGTAATAATTTTGTAGGCCTCAAACTGCATATGGCGTGATGTGTTTCCCACCCGGTCGATCCAGCCGTTTACCTCCAGGTAGTCGCCGCCGTATACCGGGGCTTTGAACTCTACGGAGTCGTAAGCCGCAAAAAGACCCTCGTCGCCGTCATGACGAATCAGCAACTCTGTAGCAACATCGCCAAACAGTTGCAACACCCGGGCGCCGTCGACCAGTTGCCCGGCATAGTGGACATCTTTTTCGCTGATACGCAATCTAAGCGTCACTTTTTCCATCCAATCTTCACCCTTTCTTTAGCACTTGGAGCCGACGCCGGTTCAAACATACAGCTCTTCAAAAATTTTGCGCAAGACCGGGCTTTCCCGCATAATCTGCAGGGAGATGGCGGCATGACCCCTGGTATAGCCGTTGCCCACGATCATGGTCACATCTTTCCCTACACCTTCCGCCCCCAGGGCGGCGGCAGTAAAGCTGGTGGCCATGCTAAAGAAGTAAACAGTGCCCCCGTCCCGGGTGGCCAGGATCGAAGCCAGCTCGGTATGGGGGATATTAACACAGTTGATCGTCACATCGGCCAGCCGCCCCCCGTTGACTTCTTTAACTTTTTCCATCACAGTCATGGCGTCGGTAG
>ERZ795060.5298-NODE-5298-length-10369-cov-5.222707_pt1 | contig 10369 bp, 11 predicted proteins | sample MGYA00375144_ERZ795060 | MGnify/ENA primary metagenome ERZ795060 (study PRJEB30189, sample SAMN05720157) | activated sludge metagenome | isolation source: anaerobic digester from wastewater treatment plant | place: Japan | collected 2015-05-15 ... | reverse complement strand
CGCAAGCGCACAACAAATGCGGCGCAAGGCCGCAAGGAGCGATGGAGATGGAACAGAAAAACGTGTACGAGGTTGCACAAGTGGCGGCGCAGAGGTTTATGAACGGGGAGATTTACTACCAGGACGCTATTGACAGCGTCGTGGATACTTTCTCCCCTGAATATGTAATGGAGAATTATTGGGCAGCGCAGGCGGCTGCCGAAGACCTTATCGATGAGCAGCTCCTGGAGCTGGAAAGAGCTGCTATTGACGAGGCCGAAATCTATCGTGCCGCTGAGGAAGCGGCGCAGAGCCTAATGGGCGATAAGATTGATTATGACACTGCCGTGTTTCGCGTGCAGTGTGCCCTTGGGCCTACTTACGTAAAAAGGAATCCCAAATCATCACACGTAACAGCAAGGGATCTCCTAGACGAGCAGCTACTTAAGCTAGAAGAAGCTGCTCTTGACGAGTCAAAGATATATGACGTCGCCGAAGAAGCGGCGCAGGATTTCATGGATGGAAAGACTGATTATCATGAAGCTGCCTTTCGTGTGATCAGCACGTTTCCGCCTACATATGTAAGGCGGAATCCTAATGCTGCACGAATTGCAGCCCAGGGCATTTTAGATAAGGCCCTGAATATGATAAAAACAAGCTCAGGTTAACCACAGTGCAGTGGATGGCCAGCACACGCAGGTCATCCGCTGCACTAGCACTGTGGGCTAGTGGCCAGCAGTGCTAGTGTGGCGGATGATGGTCCGCCAGAATTACAGTAATCACAGGGCGCACTCAAAATTCTGTTACCACAGGGCGCACTCGAAATACTGTTACTATTTTCTGCAAGGAGCATAGACAATGAAAGATCTCAGCGCAGAAGATATCAGTGAAATTGTTAAAGATACAGCACAAAAAGTTGTTAATGGAGAATTGTCTTTTCAGCAAGCTGTTGATGCTGTATTGCAATATCTTTCGTATGATCTTGTGCATTATCACTATGGTAGAACTCTAGATAAGATCAAAGAACTGCCCAATGAAGAATTGATCAAAATTGGAGTAGAACTTTACATAATTGGAGTAGAACTTTACATAGAATATATATATAGTGTTGCTGAAAAAGTTGCACTGAAAGTAATGAATAACATGATGAGCTATGGAGAGGCTGTTTACAGTATTTTGAATTCACTGCCATTTAAGTATATTAAAGAGAATTATGATGATGCAGTAGCTAAAGCAGAAGGACTACTAGATGATAGATTATTAAAACTTGAAGATAGATATTTCAATATTGAAAAGACTTATAAAGTAGCTAAAAATGCAGTATCGAAGTTAAAAGATGGCGAAATTGACGCGCAGGACGTAATAGACTACATCCTTCACACCTTTCCACCCACCTACATCAAGCTGCACCCCGATGAAGCAAGAACATTAGCTGAAGATATATTTGAATGGGCTAAGAACAGTAATTAGCTAGCACAGGATGTGACCACACAGCATGGTTAGATTATTCTGTAATTGGGACAGGTACAAAATTGGCCAAAGATTGTCTTTGGTGTGGCCAGAGAATCTTGGTCCAGAACTACCAGTTGGCAGTGTAAGAAAGATAATACACACCCGTCGTTACTGCAGAATAGTAGTATCAGAACATGGTGGAAAATTAGAAGAAAGACTTACAGTAATTGCTTTAAAGAGCATGTATATTGGTATATCAGACAATGATGATTATGATGTAAATCATGATGCAGATTATGATGTAAACAATGATGTAAATTGCAGTACAAAGCCAAAAATAATAGCAGAAGCTTCAGTACTACATAATGACTCTATTTATTTGCTAGCATGCGCACTGTTTAAAAATGCTTCTGAGATATTAAAAATCTATGAATATGATAATCAGAACACTGCATGGTTCTGGGAAATAGATGGCAATGGATGTATTAAAAGAGAAAGAGGGGAACCACTGTGGTAAGACTATTTACAGATTATAGTGGGGATCAATGGCCTTATGAAAAGCTGAACATCAACTTTATAGTAGATAAAACAGATAAAGAACCAATCGAAGAACTGAGATTTCCCCCGCACAGTTGCCTTATGCAACCGCCCCTATTCATACCGCAAGGAGAATGCTACTGCTATATCTCTGGCAACAACAGATACTTTGACCTAGAGATTGCAGTGCACAGTAAAGCAGAGAAAAACCAAGTTGTAATTGCACTAGATAATAACTATTGCCGCCATTTGTACTGTGCTCCACTGTTTTACCGCTATGATGCTATATATGCAGGAAAGTATAGAGACAAAGTACTAATATTACTGAATTTTCCAATAAACATATCAAACAATATCTTTTCAATACAAAGACTGCACAAATCTAATTTTATAGATTTTGTGATAGTAACAAGCACAGATCTATTCGTAATTGCAGAACAAGATCTAGATGAAGCAGTAGAAGAATATAATCTGCAGCTAAAAGAAACCTTCTACATGGATATTGTAGAGTACAACATAAGTTGATGTGATATATATGATAAGACTATTCACAGATTACGAAGGGAATCAATGGCCCTATCAAAAACTAAAGATCAGCTTTCTAGTAGATAGAGTCAATTACACACAAATCAAAGAACTGAGATTTCCCCCGCACAGTCGACGAATGCAACCTCCGCTGTTCATACCAAAAGGGAGGTGCCGCTGCCATATCCCTAACGACAGCAAATACTTCAATCTAGAAATCGCACTGCATAGCATGTACATTAAGAATCAGGTTGTGATGGCGCTGGATACAAGCAACTATAGTTTTCTGTATCGCGCGCCTCTCTGCTGTTACGATGATGCAGTACATATAGGAAAATACAAAGACAAAATACTGATATTGCTGAACTTTCCAATAGATTCAACACATAATGTGTTCGCAATTAAGCGACTGCACAAAAGCAACAATCTTGTGGATTTTATAGTAGTAACAAGCGCGCATTTATTTGTAGTACAAGAACAGGATATAGACGAAGCTATAGAAAAAGAAGAACTAGCCATTAATGGGACTTTCTACACAAATCTGCCAACCTTTGATGTACAGGAGTGATGATCAGCATGGTTAGACTGTTCACAGATTATGAGGGCGACAATTGGCCGTATTCAAAACTCAGGGTACGTTTTCTAGAAGATAAGATCAATAACGTACAAAACACAGAACTTGCTTTTCCACAGTGCAAAGATAAAATTCAACCACCACAACTAATTCCTCGTGGAACCTGCAGAACTTTTTATGGTACAGGAGGAAAATACATCCATGTGGAAATCACGCTAAAAGGCGACAGAGACACTAATCAAGTTGTGCTTGCCCTTGGCAACGATAACTGCAGGCGTGTTAAGTCCTATCCACAACTGTCAAACATCAGCCTAGTATATGCAGCAAAATATGACAATAAGGCGTTAATAACTATAAGTTTTCCAATAGAATATATATGCAGCATATTCACAATACAGCGTATATACAATGATCATTCTTCAGACTTTGTGGTAGTAACAGATACAAACATATTTGTAGTCGGAGAGAACGATCTTAATGAACTGATAAAAGAATATGAACTACCAATCAACAATGATCCACACAGAACAAATGTATCATATTATATTTAGAACTGTACTTTTGTCACAATTTTGTCACAATTCAAAATTAGCTCTGTCAAACTAAAGATATGATCAAGAATATCTCAAGAAATCGCAGTACAATTACCCCGCAATCTCCTGGCTGCAGATCCAGCTCAATTGCCCGGGTGGCGGAACTGGCATACGCACTGGACTTAAAATCCGGCGGGCCCTGCGCCCATGCGGGTTCGAATCCCGCCCCGGGCACCAAATGCTGTCCAACAGCAGGCGCACTGGCCCCAAGATAACCAGCAACAGGATCCTCCGCTTTGATTCCACCAGCGCGCTGGTAATTCTCCGAACCGCGTCCAACGATCCACCACAATGCCTCACGGTGCGCCACAGAGGCACCAAATTTGAAAAGTTTTGCCTCTTGTGGGCAAAACCATTGCCCATTCGCAAAACGCGTTGTAATCCGTTGCGGCACAATGGGTCGATTTTACGATCGTCCAGAAGGCCTCTCAGTGCGCCACAGAGGCAATCTGAGCGATCTGCCGATTTTGTCGTTGCGGCACAAGGGCTTACAAACCACCTTTCGGGAACCAACTACGTTCCGGTTGCCCTGCCAGACACCCCGCCAGTTCCACTGGTGAAATCGCAGTCCAAATCCCCTCGGGTTGCCTTCCTCCAAAAGTTGTAATTCTCCGAACCGCGTCCAACGATCCACCACAATGCCTCACGGTGCGCCACAGAGGCACCAAATTTGAAAAGTTTTGCCTCTTGTGGGCAAAACCATTGCCCATTCGCAAAACGCGTTGTAATCCGTTGCGGCACAATGGGTCGATTTTACGATCGTCCAGAAGGCCTCTCAGTGCGCCACAGAGGCAATCTGAGCGATCTGCCGATTTTGTCGTTGCGGCACAAGGGCTTACAAACCACCTTTCGGGAACCCGTGTGCTTGCGTCGATTAGATTCAAGTGTGAACCCCTTCGCCATCCCGTGTGCCTCAATACCGTTCCCGATTTCTTCAATATCCTAGTTCTCTAATCGAAGGGAGGATCTATCATGTAGTGTGTACATGCCATGCCCCTCTGTACTGTCTGTACGTTACTAGACTCTAGAAAAATTATTATTAAATTACTGGATTATTACAGAGTTACTAGATTTAAATAATTACAGTCTGAGTAATTATTAGAAACTACTAGATAATCTAGTAATTTAAATAATTATTATTTAAAACAGAGATTTCGGTTCTCTTAAAAGAACCGAAATCAATTATTACAGTATTTAAAAGAAAGATTCGGATTCTCTTTTAAGGAGAATCCGAATCTAATAATTACAGAGTCTGTACAGTATTACTAACTCATAATAGTACTGGGGAAAGAGGGGGAGAGTACAGAGAGGGGGAGGAAGGGGGAAATCGAAAAGGGAATCGCACCGCACAGTAAACAGGGCCCAGCTCGACAACTGGGCCCTGTGGAGAGAGAGAGATGGAACGAACAGATCAAACGCTTGTGAAAGTTTTCACAGACGTATTTCTTCCTGGGATGACACTCGTTTCCATATATTGAAATTCAGGATAAACTCCTGTTCATCAATCTGCAATTGCCGATTCCCTACAGAAGAGGCAATTACGTGTCCTCTCCCAGAACGCGAAGGTCTTCCTTCAGCGTTCAGGTCGATTTCGATAATCAACTTGTTCCCCTCTCTCGTAAGTTTTACATTCTCCATTTGTGATTCTTTCTTCATTGTCCTTCCTCCTTTGGAAGTGTGTTATAACATACTTACCACTTATTCAAGCGAATTAAACTCCTCTTGAATCCATTTTTGCAGATCTTCTAGGCTTTCGAACCCCCCTTCTTTTTGAAGTTTTCTTGAGTCTTCTTGAGGTTGCTGTGTATCTTCTGATTTAGGTGGTGGATTATCAAACCATTCTTTCAGTGACAATTTTTCATCAGAATTCATTGATCCCAGCCAGAAGAAGAATGCAGCAATTGTGTATATATGTGCTTGACTAACTATAGGTGTTTTGCTGTTAATCTTTTCTATTGCTGCAGTAACAGCACTCAATGAATTTGATGGTAGCACTGGCATTCCTATGCGTGTACAAACATGCCTACATAGTTGTACAATCCATTCCGGTAGATTGACTTTACGCATAAGTGACGCCATAGCTTGTTCGATAGCATCATCATAGATCAGCTTTGCTACTTTCACATCATATATATCAGGTTGCGCTTCTATGATTGAAGCTTCTCTGTTTTCGATAATATCTTTCACTATATTGTTTATGTTGTTCAGTGCTTCTATAAGATTACTGAAAGCCCGCTTACATTCTTCAAGATTAGAATTCTTGTTATTGAAAATCATGATCATTTTCCCTCCATACTATTTTTATCACTGTCTTTATCCATTACAACAAGCTCTATTTCTGGAACAACACTTAGAATATTCTCCAATAACACAGCCAATTCTTTGTCAACAATTACTCTGATCTGTAACAAATTCTTGATACTGTTTGAGTTTTTCTTGATCCATTCTATATTGTTACCGAGCAGAATAATACACATAACAGCATTATTTCTATCAATCTCCAATGATCTTACAAGTTTGTTTTTCTCAGTATCTATATACATGCTGTAATCTTTGAAATCTTCTGGCAACATTGCCAGTGTGTCTTGTATCACAGATACAGCTAATAGATCTGAATTTACATAATCAAATGCATCTCCTTTCTGTGAATACAAACTTGTATGCGTTTCTAATCTGAATTTGTTCATGCTAGATCCTCCTATTGCTTTACACCAGGTTCAAGATAGAAGGCTCTGTAGCCTTTATCTACAAAATTCTGTACATTCTTTCTATATGTGATTAACCATATAGTATCATAACACAAATCCAATGGAGGTAAAGGTGCTTCTCCATCAGTGATAATCACCAACGGGAACCGTGCATACTTGTCCCGTCTAAGTTCTAAAACCGGCATAAAATCTGTTCCACCGCGTCCCTGGACTCTTGTGATGAATTCCGTAATTTCTGAACGCTTTGTTGAGATTTTAAGTACCTTTGTGTCCTGAATTATTGAATCAAACATCACTAATAACCCAGTACTTGAGTATTTGAGAAGTTCCAGAATTTGCCCAGCTGCAAGAGATAAATCACTTTTGTTCATTGATCCTGAAGTATCCCAAGCTATGATTAGCCGCGAAAATCTTTCTTTCCGCATGCCCGGCACCTGAAAGGGTCGCCGCTTGTGCATTTTTGACCAAGAAGGTCTATGCGGAACTTGCGACAGTATCCTAGCTATTCTGTTTATGTTTACTGGACGCGGTCTGGTCAGTTCTTCTATTATTTCTTCCCAAGCCCCTGGTTGTATTCCTCTGTTCTTTATTTCTTGACTTGCTTCAACAATTATTTGCTTGATTTGTTCAGTTCCATTATCACCATCTTGAAAATTAGGCATATCCCAGGTTCCCTTATAATCTGTTTCATTTACATCATCAGAAATCCTTTGTATATCATCATCAAGCATTTCTTGAGCTGATTTTGAACTATTGTTAGCTTGAGATTCTTCATTACATAATTTCCACAGGGCCATTGCATATTCTTCAAAAGTTGCTAGCTTGCCAACCCAGGGGCGTGTTGTATGCGACATCAGCAATGGTGCTATGCTCAGTGGTTCTGGCATTACATCGGCAACTGCTAGATCCGCTGCTATGTTTAGAATCATGTGTGGGATCTTGTGTTGTTTCAGTGGAGTTTGTCTTTCTATATGTTCAAGAATCACATGGGCAATCTCGTGTGACGCCATCCACCTAATCACTTGATTGCCCTCCTCTTCTCCGCCGTGCTTTAGACCTATCTGATAGAATTTGCGAAATATCGGTCCAACTGTGATTGTGATCATGCTGTGATTGACCTGCACTGCTAATGGAGCATCTTTAAAATCATTGTCCCACACAATCTTCGAATACATCAGCAATGCCCCTGTCAACTGATGGGCAAAATCCATACTGCTACACACCGCCTTAATCATAGCGGCGCGAACAATAGTCGAATCTTTTGATGAATTATTTTCCATCTGTGTCTTCCTCCTGGTCCAACCACTGCCTGATTTCTGCGTTTTCCTTGCTTGTCGCATTGTCAATTTGTGTGATCAGAGACGGATCACGAGACAGTGCTATCATGATCACTTCTCTAGGTGCCAAGGAAAGCAGTACACCCTTCATTTCGCTAGCTATTTTCTTGCTTCCCAGGGCACCAACAATATCGACCGATCTACTAATCACTGATTCTGGCCATTCAGAAACCGGACGAAATGCACCCAAATCTGTTTTACATTCGTCTATGGATTCTGTCAGTGCATAGGCAAGTCTTCTGATTCCCCATGCCTGAAGCCACTGTTCAAGTTCTTCTATCCTTTCTATTGCTTTCTTTGGATTTTGGAGAATCTCTTGCACAGAGGGTAATGGTCCTCCGCTATCCATTATTGCTTCTACAACCTGTGCTGCCCCTGGTATCCTCGCACCTAGCAGCAAGCTAAATTCGCTGCTAGGTATACTAATACGCGGGCTTAAAAGTTCTCTGATTGCAGTCCACCAACTTCTTGGTGTTTTCATCGCTTGAAGCTCAGGAGAGCTTGTGACGATCGATGTCAATTCCGCTGCTCTTCTCTTCATCTCCTGATCAAGCTTTTGCCGTGATACTTCTTGCACAGTCCACTTATACCAATCGTCCCAATCGTGAATTAGCCGCACGATAGCAAATCTGTCACGTACAGCTAGATCAAGTTCTTCGACTTGATAATGTTCGTCCTGCCATGGATTGCCAGTTGCAATTACCCTAACATGCTCTGGATCTAGGTAATGGCCTGGTGCAATGCTGCAGGACGTCATCATTGTTACTATCAGCGAATGCATAAATGGTGCTGCTCTTGTTATTTCGTCTAACAACAAGACAGTGGGCGTGCCAGGTGCTGCACAAAACTCTTCCGATACAGCCCACTTTGTTACTTCACCATTCTGCCCATCAGACATTATAGGAAGTCCCCGAGCATCCCCAGGATCTCCCATGTTACCAAAATTAATATGTTGCACTTTGTATCCGCGATTCAGTGCAACTTGCTGCGCTATTGCTGTTTTTCCAACCCCTGCTTCTCCTAGTATTAATATCCCGTGCAGATTATGCTCATCCTGCAGCGAGATATCCAGGAAAAGCCCCAGCAATTCTTCCAACTGTCTTGGTCTTACCGAGATACATCCTGTTTCCATCTTTTTCTCTCCTCTTTTTATATCTGAGCACTAAGCTCAGACAATTGTTGCCCATTTGAAAGCACCATACAGATAATATGTACATACTCTTGATATGTGCTTCATATCTGTATGGTCTATGTTGTACTGCTTACAAACCAATTCATGAAATTCTGTAATAAGACCCCAAATTCCCCAAGCCAAGGCTGTTCTTTGTGCTGTGCTGGGGCATCTGAATTCATCATACATCGGTATATGTGTTGCAAACATGTCTACAGATGTATTTGTACCGGACAGTGGAGTAGGAACATTCCATAGGTAGTCCTGAAGTAAAATATCTTTACCAGAAGCTGGTTGCAGATATATCGGTACTTGTGGAGCAAGAGATGAAGTTGGCAGCGAAGGCTCTATTTTGTGTTTTGAATAATCTCTGAAACATTGAACTGATGCTTGTGGAAGTATTGTATATGTTTCTGCTGGGCAATCTATTATTGTTTCACGACCATAAGCACGCATAAACGCCTTATACGCTGTTGCATATGCCAATGCACCCACCGCTGTTGCACTGTGTTGAAACTGTGAAACTGTTCTAATTAGCTTTCTGGTTGTATATGTAATTGATGCTAGTGTTCTGCTCGCATCGAATTTTCCTTCACACCGTGTAACTCTTGAAGGAACTGGCATGTTCAGAAGACCAATTTCTTTACTGTGCTCAACTCCAATCTTCCCAATAATTCTCTTTCCAACTTCTGCGCAAACAATTAGATGTGCACCTGGACATCTTGGTGGCACTGTGCATTCGCAATTGCATCCATTGATACATAGACCTGTGTCCCCGCAAAATATATCTTTGTACTTACATTCTCTGATTATTCTTGTAACAATCGTTACTATGTTGTCGTAAATAGCATGTTGCTGTTCCAGTGATGGGTGGAATCTTTCTTGTGATGGAATATAAACGAAGGAAGGTTGTGGCCTGAGCAAGTGCTTGTTGTGCGAGAGAAAGTTATACGGTTCGTCCATGTATCCATATACCAGTAGCATTTTCCGATGTGATTGTGGATGATTTCGCAGTGGGATATATTCGTGATAGTCTTCTGGTGGAATATCTGAAAGCTCTGCCACTGGACTAAGTTCTTCTATTTTGACACGCTCAGCATATGGAAACGCCGCTTTCCCAAGTTTGATTGTTCTGTCTAACTCAAAAGAACCATCCTTGGGACGCCCCCGTGATATGAATAGATAGGGTGAAAGTTCTGGGACACTAACACAGCAGGAAAATTTCTGTTCTCTTGGACCCATACAGCCCCGCATGTAGTGTTGGCAGTACATGCATACCGGCACAAACGTGCTGCCGGTTTCAGATTGAGGTGGTTGTGGGGTTCTGATGAAAGTCCAGGGGTATCTTATTGCGAGGTCCTGCTTTCCAACTTTTGTGAATAGCCGCAGACCATGCTTCTTATTTTCTGTAAAATCATATTCAGAGATTTGCCCAACTACAATATGCAGTCCATTTTTGAGCCAGACTGCTAATGCTGGGGCATTTGGTGCAG
>ERZ795060.5293-NODE-5293-length-10378-cov-3.814104_pt1 | contig 10378 bp, 6 predicted proteins | sample MGYA00375144_ERZ795060 | MGnify/ENA primary metagenome ERZ795060 (study PRJEB30189, sample SAMN05720157) | activated sludge metagenome | isolation source: anaerobic digester from wastewater treatment plant | place: Japan | collected 2015-05-15 ... | reverse complement strand
TGACAGAGCCGCCTGCTTTTATTATCGCTTTATCACGACCTGACACTCCGCCGCGAATTACAACATTACCTTCTGCTTCTATTTCAGCAGCAGCCACTGCCCCCACAAAAACATCGCCACTCGCGCGAATAACAAAATCATCGCGCACCATACCAGTTACAATTACAGTGCCTAAAAATGTAATGTTTCCAGTTTCAAATGACACATCGCCATTCACATGATAAATCGGGTCAACACGCAATTTTTTACCGTCAAACGAAGCGAATCCGTCAATATCAGACACTAATTCCATTCCATCATCAGATAAAGATACATTTTTACCCGGAGTTAATTGTATATCTTTGCCGTCTTCTGCTGGCATAATATTGCCAAATATATCCTCGCCGTTCTGTCCTATTGTTGCGGGCACTTTGCGCGCTAATACTTGTCCGGCTACGACATTTTCAATTAATCCCATTTCATGAAAATCTACTCTGCCGGATTCGTCTTCTTTAAAATTCAATGCTTTTTCTTCTGCTACATTTACTTTATAATCAATTGTTGCATCTTTCCCGTTTATTTTTGGTTTACCTTCAGCAAATACCACTTCTTCACAATACAAAGGCACATCGCTAAATAATCCGTCTATAACAAATTGCTTATAATTCTTTATGCCTAATGATTTTATTTCCGCTTCGACTTGCTCTTTCGTAACAGGTTTACCGCCTTCCATCGGCGGATATACTATTATCGATGCTTTAAGTTTATCATCGCTTACTTTTATTTCAAATTTTCCATCTAATTCTGGCTCTGGTTGACGAGGCGCTATTTTCGTGACTGTGCCCTCGGCTGCCGCTACTGCTTGACTCACTATTTCAAAATTTATATCTTTATTATAACCATATAAATTTAGTTCTTTAACAACTTCTGATTCTTCTATTTTTTTTCCGCTGCCGCGCGGCGGATAAATAGTCAACATCAATCCGTCATCTGTATTCTGTAGCGTAAAATAGCCGTCTATATCGCCTTCAAGCGCTGTCGCTATCTTTTCTTTCATTGAATCGCGCGATTTTGGAATTTCTCGTTTCAGCCAAACTTTAAACTGATAAACCTTACTACCAATTCCTAATAACCCCGCAGATTTTTGACCTAATAATGTATAATCCAATTTTTCTGTTGGAACATTAAAATATTTTGAAACCTTTTTTAATGCCACCTCGGCGTTTTCGCCTTCTACTACTACCGGTTTATTCTTATCAAATGGAGTAATTTTCTGCTTGATTTTTTTTGCATTTTCGCCGGGCTTTACTTCTACTAATCGAATTTTACAAAACTGTTTTTTGACGGTTGTGCTCGCTTCTAATACTGTATACACGCTGTTATTTTTATTTAATCTCAATAACTCCATTCCCTTTTTTTCTGCATCTACTTCGTTAATTCCTTTTATTACAATGCTTTTTCTAACAATATTTGCTTGTTCATAATTTGTCGGCTGCTGGATTTTTGTCTTTATAATCTTTTCACTTTCGCTACTGTCAATAACAGGATCTTTATAAGGCTCAAATTTTAATTCCGCATTTTTTGCTATTATAATACAAGATTTTACTGGGCTATTAATCGGACCAAGCGTATTGTTTATTGATATTTTCACGCCTGGATAAATTACATCTTTTACTCTTATGCAGCCGTGCGTGCGTAATTTCAATATTTCTTCTATCTTCGCTATTTCTACTGAAATCGCTTTTAATCTATCATTTATTTGTTTTTTTTCTTTTTTAAAACTTTCTAATTTTTCAGCATTTTCTTGCGTAAAATTGCCTTCTGATTTTTTTGTGACTAATTGCGAAATATTCAAATCTAATTGCGTAAGATGAGTCTTTATTCCTGTACGTTCTGTGTGTAATTTATCTAATTGCTCTTTTTCATTGCCTAATAATCCTATGCTTAATTCTGTGGTCGTATATGCTTCAGAGCCAATAACGCCAGAGGCGATTTCTTGACCTGCGCATACTAATCCGCCGACAATCAATTTTTTTAATTTGCCATTAACTATTACTTTATTTGTTGCGCTTACTTTACTGTGCATTATAGCGTCATTAACTATAATACTTGAATTTGATGAAACATTGGAATTTTCAATAAATTTCGCTATTATATTGCCTGTTGCTTTTACATAACCCGCACCGCGGCCCCGAATACCGTTTTTAACAAAAACATTTCCATTAACTTCTATTTCCGCTTTCCCGATATTTTCTAAAACATACAAATCGCCATTAACTTTTATTTTAACATCGTCTTGAATATTGCCATTAACAATCAAACTCGTATCATATTCTGTATTGCCGGCAAATGCAGTTAAATCGCCATTTATTTTTTTTGTCTTCTCTACTGATATAACATTGCCGATCCAGCATACCTGTCCAGTTACTGTCGAATAATATTGTTTTCCGTCAGGCGTCATCGCTATATTATTGCCGGCTTTAAATTCTTTATCTATTCGTTCGCCGCCAGATAAATCATACACGGATAAAATTAATTGTCCCGGCACCACTTCTTCCATTTTCTCAAATATTCTAAATACATCAGATTTGGCTAAATTCTTGTCAGGCGGCACTAAAAAATAATAATTCTTATCCTCTGTCTCTTCTTCTATTTCTTCTTCGCTCGCTAAAACCGAGCTGCTCGAAACCTCTGTTTTACTCGCTATAGCGCTTAAATCTTTTTCAAGCGAATCAAATTGATTAGATATTTCATTAAAATTATCTGAATCATCTAATAATAATTCATCAATTTTTGCCATATTATTTTGTCCCTTATATTTTTTTACATTATCACTTCATTCTTATTTTTTATTTTATCATTAAACATATCTTTTATCTGCCCAGTCGCTTCAAGAACATTAAACCATAATTCGCTTTCAGGATCTATCTCTTTTCTGTACGATGTGGCTAATGGTATCGGTATATGCACAAAATGATTTTGAACATAACCAATTATAACATCTGTCTTGCCGGCAAATGCGCAATGCACGGCATTCTGCGCTAATGTTCCGCAAAAAATGCTATCTGTCGGCAAAGCAGGTAAACTTCTAATAATATAACTCGGGTCAATATACTTCAATGTCACATCAAAATTTTGTTTTTTAAAATATTCTTTTATCGCATTTTTTAAAAATAAGCCAATATCCCCTAATTTTATATTGCCGGAAGCATCATATTTTATCGGCGCGTTTTCGTTAACTAAATATTCCTGCCCCGCGCCTTCTGCTACAACAATAACAGCATGCTTTCTTTTTAGCAGCCGCGCTTTTAATTGTTCAAATAATCCGTTCGGTCCTTCTAAATCAAATTTCACTTCCGGTATTAATACAAAGTTCACTTCTTTCAATCCTAACGCGGCATTTGCAGCAATATATCCAGAATGCCGGCCCATTAATTTAACTAATCCAATTCCATTATACGCGCTTATCGCTTCGCTATGAGCGGCGCGTATCGCTTCTGCCGCTTTTGAAAATGCTGTCTCAAAACCAAATGTTTTCTCGACATATGCAATATCATTATCTATTGTTTTAGGAATGCCTACTATTGCTATTTTTAATTTTCTTTTTGTCAATTCTTCATATATAGAATGCGCGCCGCGCAGCGTCCCGTCACCGCCAATACAAAATAACATAGACACTTTATTATCTTCTAAAAAATCTACTATCTTTTTTTCGTCTTGCCGGCCGCGCGATGTGCCTAATAATGTCCCGCCAAATGAATGTATATCGCTCACTATTTTAGGAGTTAATATCATAGGTTCATAACCATAATCCTTAATAAAACCGCTGTAACCGTATCTTATGCCTAAAATTTTTTTGACGCCATATATCCAATGCAATTCCATTACAAGCGAACGAATAACATCATTCAAGCCCGGCGCTAAACCCCCGCAAGTCACTATCGCAGCTGTGACCTCCGAAGGATTGAAAAATATTTTTTTACGCGGTCCGGCTTTTTCTAAAACAGGCGCGTCTTTTAATGTTTTATATCGATTTAATGCTATCGTCTCATTATAAAATATTATCTTTTCTTTTTCGCTTACATAATTAACTATCCTGTCGCCATATTTGGTTGATAATTTTAGCGGAGAATCAAAAAGACATTTTCCGAGCGTCTTAATATTAAAACTATTTTTTGATATGTTTTTTTTCATTGGCATCATTGTATTTTACATCCTATAAAACTATAAAAATCCTAAATTTCCCAAAATCTATAAAAATACGCAAAAGCGCAGACATAAGCATAGCGAGTATAAACCTATATAATATACAACTTTTTTCTCAATTTGTCAAATTTATTTTTATAAAATTTCGGCATTTTAGTTGATTTTTATCAATTAAATTTTTATAATTTGGAAATTAATAAAAAAATATTTTTTAGAGGTAGATAGTTATGATAGATGTTTTAGATATAGCTAAAAATTCAAAAGAAAGTTTTTTTCAAATATCAAATGCCGCGACCTCGGAAAAAAATAATATTTTGAAAAGTATTAAATTGCAAATTATAAAAAATATAGATAAAATTATTCAAGCGAATGAAATTGATATGAACGCCGGTAAATCAAAGGGATTGAATTCCGCGATGCTCGATAGATTATTATTAAATGACCAGCGTATAAAAAAAATTGCTGAAAGTATCGATGAAATAATAATGTTAGAAGATCCGGTCGGCGAAATTTTAAATATTAAGATTAGACCGAACGGCTTGAAAGTTGGACAAATGCGCGTGCCGATTGGCTCGATATTAATTATTTATGAAGCGCGACCGAATGTTACTGTTGACGCCGCTGCGCTTTGTTTAAAATCAGGAAACGCCGTGATTTTAAAAGGCGGAACAGAAGCAATAAATACAAACCGCATCTTTGTCGATATTATTAGACAGTCATTAATAGAAAATAATTTTAATCCCCATATAGTGTCATTTGTCGATACCTCGGACCGCTCGAAAATTAATGAATTATTGAAATTAGACAATTATATTGATTTAGTTATTCCGCGCGGCGGCGAAAACTTGATACGGGCGGTTGTTGAAAATTCAAGAATACCGGTAATCAAACATTATAAAGGAGTATGTCATATTTATATTGATAATGAATACGATAAAAATATAGTGATGGATATTATTTATAATGCGAAGGTTCAGAGACCTGGCGTTTGCAATGCAATGGAAACATTATTAATACACAAAGATGTTGCCACTGAATTATTGCCGACTATAAAAAAAATGTATGATGCCGCGAAAGTGGAATTATTCGGATGCCCGCGCGTTTGCGAAATTTTACCTGAAATAAATAGCGCGACAGAATACGATTGGTACGCCGAATATTTAGATTTAAAATTAGCTGTGAAGATTGTAGATGATTTAGACGAAGCGATACGGCATATTGCAAAATACGGGTCGCAACATACGGAAGCAATTATTACCACTAATTATTATAAAGCGGAAAAATTTTTGAGAGCAGTAGATTCAGCGACTGTGATTGCCAACGCCTCTACTCGATTTAGCGACGGCAATGAATTCGGGCTCGGCGCTGAAATAGGCATCAGCACTGATAAATTACACGCGCGCGGACCGATGGGTATTCGAGAATTGACGACATTAAAATATGGTTTTTACGGCAGCGGTCAAATTCGTAAATAATATGCATACAAAAAAACGCGAAAAAAAATATAAATATATGTTTTTTAATTTTATTTTAAAATTGTATCACAGCAGTTTAAGAGATATTGTTATTTTAGTGGTAGTATTAGGCGGAATTGTAGCGTTTATCTATTATAAATTATTGAGACCTTAAAAAAAATAGGGAGAAACATTATGAAATTATGGGCTGGAAGATTTAGCGCTGAAACTAATAAATTAGTAGAGCAATTTACAGAATCTATTTCATTTGATAAGCGGCTGTATAAATATGATATTCAAGGCAGTATCGCTCATATTAAAATGCTTGCAAAACAAAAAATAGTCAGTATAGAAGAATCTAAAAAAATAATCAAAGCACTGAAAATTATAGAAAAACAAATAGACGACGGAACATTTGAATTTAAACAAGAATACGAAGATATACATTTGAATATAGAATCAAAATTAATTGAAATGTTGGGGCAAGATATAGGTGGTAAATTGCATATCGTTCGTAGTTGTAACGACCAAGTTGTAGTTGATGTTAAATTGTATCTGAAAGATGAATATAAAAATTTAAAAAAAATTTTGAAACAATTATTGACGATTTTAGTCGAACTCGCTAAAAAGAATAAAAATGTCTTGATGCCGGGATTTACGCATTTACAGCACGCGCAGCCGATATATTTAGCGCATTATTTACTTGCATATTTCCAAAAATTTAAAAGGGATTTGCTAAAACTTAATGAGTTTTTTAAAATATTAGACGAATGTCCGTTGGGCGCTGGCGCGCTTGCCGGCACTACGCATAATATAGACAGATTTTATACTTCAAAATTATTGGATTTTTCTAAACCGACAGATAACAGCATAGATACTGTTTCTGACAGAGATTTTATCTTGGATTACTTGTATGTTGTGGCTTTGATTGCTATACATTTATCGCAAATGAGCGAAGAGTTTATAATCTGGTCCTCGCAAGAGTTTAATTATATTACTATTTCAGATGCGTTTACAACAGGCAGCAGTATAATGCCAAATAAAAAAAATCCAGATGTCTGCGAACTCGCGCGCGGTAAAGCGGGCAGATTAATTTCAAATCTTAATGCGCTAATGATTATGTTGAAAGGACTACCGATGTCATATAACCGCGATTTGCAAGACGACAAAAAAATACTGTTTGATTCAGCTGATATTGTAAAAATTACATTGCAGGTTTTTTGCGCAATGCTCAAAGAAATAAAATTTAATAATGAAAAATTATCTGAATCTTTGAAAAAGGGCTATATTGAAGCAACTGATATTGCTGATTATTTAGTGGCAAAAGGCATTGCGTTTCGCGCTGCTCATCATATAAGCGGAGAATTAGTAAAATACGCTATTTCAAAAAATAAAAGTTTACAAGATTTAAGTTTGGAAGAATATCAAAAATTTTCTGATAAATTTGATAAAGATATTTATGGAGCAATAAATTTTATGAATATCGTAGAACGCAGAAAATCCTACGGCGCTGCTTCAAAAAAAAGTATAGATTTACAAATAAATCAAGCGTTAGCATTTTTAAAATAAACGCGCGGTAATCTGCGAGTAAATTTATTATCCCCGAGTTTTCCAAAATGATTAAAAAATATGGAAAAGTATCGAAAAAAGCAATCTGTCATTTTCTTTCGCTCACAATAATTCATATTCTACAGATTTTTTTTTAAGCCACTTGTTTTCAATGGCTAATTGTCCTATTTTTCGATACAGTTAGTTTTTTTCTTGCTCGCTTTTGGTAAGCAGTTCTTGACATTCTAAGCTTATTTCATCTTTGTCAAATATTAAACGCATATTCTACATAAACTGCTTCTTCCAATTCAGTATATTCTTTGGCGTTATATTATTTTCTATCGCTATTTGATTTATTGTTTTTTCATTTTTTATAGTTTCTAATACTATTCTTGTTTTAAATTTTACATCAAATAAAGCAAAAAAAATATTAAAAAAATTTTAACGGGAACGCAGTTAGAAATTGTTCGTTTGTTAAAATATATTGAGACTTTTCAGAAGATTGCTCTATTTGATAATTTGCATTTTGATTAGATTAAATTTGACTTTTGGGGAAAGGTGAATGTATAATAAATGCCGAATAATTTTAAAGTTTCGCTTAAACAAATAAAAAATAAAGGAATTCATTATGTCATATAAAATAATTAATTTAGAAAATTGGCGTCGCAAAAATCATTTTAATTTTTTCAGAAATTTTACTTATCCGCATTATAATTTATGCGCGAATATTGAAATTACAGATTTATATTTTTTTATTAAAAAGCAGAAAATATCTATATTTCGAGCGATATTATATTTAACTTGTAAAATTGCGAATGAACTGCCTGAATACAAACAGCGTATAGTTAACGATAAAGTTTTTGAATACGAAATTGTCAGTCCGTCGTTTACTTATATGTCTGAATGTGATGAATTATTCGGTTATTGCACAGTTGAATTTATTGATAATTGGCAATCATTTGATAATGCAGTAAAAACCAAATTAGAAATTTATAAAAATAAATGTGATATGCCGGAAGATGCTGAACGCCAAGATTTGCTGTATATTACCTGTATCCCGTGGTTTTCGTTCACAAGTTTTGTGCACACAATAAATTTACAATCTGTGGATACGATTCCGCGAATCGCTTGGGGCAAATATTTTGAAAATAATAACAAGATATATCTGCCTATTTCTATTCAAGCGCATCATTCGCTCGTTGACGGCATACATATTGCCAAATATTTCAAAAAATTAGAAGAATATTCTAAAATTCCGCAAGATATTTTTATTTGATTTTTTACGGTAAATTCAAGTTATGATTGATAATAGCATAATAACTAAATTTCCGGAGCAGCCTGGAATTTATATAATGTTTGACAGCGCTGGAAATGTTATATACATTGGCAAAGCGCTGAATCTCAAAAAGCGCGTAAATTCATATTTCAATAAAAGTGTAAAGGATATAAAAACGCAAATATTATTGAAATATGTAACTGATATACAATTTATTGTGACAGACAGCGAGACCGAAGCGTATATTTTAGAAGATTCGTATATAAAACGCTATTCTCCGCGTTTTAATATCAGATTAAAAGATGATAAACGCTATCCGTATATAGCAATAAATACAGTGGATGATTTTCCGCGACTGACAATACAGCGCAGAATATTGAGCGATAAAATAAAATATTTTGGTCCATTTATCGCTAATCGCGCGGCGCATAAAATTATTGAAGTATTAAATGACATTTTTAAATTTCGGAGATGTAAAAATTTAACACGACAAGAACGCGGCTGTTTATATTATGACATCAAAAAATGCGCGGGAGTATGCATCAATAAAATCACAAAAGAAAAATATTTGCAAAATATAAATCAGGCGTTGAAAATTCTGTCAGGTAAAAGCGAAGATTTAATTAAATTTATAGAAGAAGAAATGCGCGCAGCTGCAGAAAAACAGCGGTTTGAAGAAGCAGCAGAATATCGCGATAAATTATTTGCATTAAAAGAATTATTTAATTATCAAAAAATCGATTCTGCTGATACTGAAAACTTTGATGTTATTGCTTATTCAATATTAGACGATAGCGGCTGCTGCCAGAAATTTATATATCGGCTCGGTAAAATGGTGGGTAATGAACAATATTTTTTTAATTATAATCAGGAAACCTTTGATTATACTGAGTTGATTAGCAGAATAATTTTTCAAACTTATAATACCTCTATGTTTATCCCGCAGGAAATAATTCTGCAAGAACCGCCGGAGAACATTGAATCATTAGAAAATTGGCTGACCGCTAAACGCGGAAGCAAAACAATCATTACAATTCCGCAAAAAGGCAAAAAATACGAATTTATTGAATTTGTTAAAAAAAACACTTATGAAATTTTGACATATAACAAAATAAAAATTAAAATTACAGCGAATAAATTAACAGATTTACAAACTTCTCTATATCTCCAAAAATATCCTAAAATTATACAGGGCTTTGATATTTCTAATTACAGCGGCGACCATTCAGTCGGCGCGGCAGTATGTTTTTTTAATGGGCTGCCATCAAAAAGCGAATATCGCAAATACAAAATAAAAAATGTTGAAGGTATTGACGATTATCAAATGATGCGCGAATTATTATTGCGGCATTTTACTAATGCGTTAGAAAACAAAAATTCTGTGCGTGTCCCTGATTTGGTATTGATAGACGGCGGCAGACAGCATCTTAATGCTGCAATTGACATTATCAGAAATCATCTAAAAATTTCTGATGATATTTTAGAGATAATATCAATTGCAAAGAAAGAAGAATTAATATTTAAAGAAAATTGCAGCGAGCCAATTGAATTGCCGAAAAATTCGCAGGCATTAAGATTATTGCAATATATTCGCGATGAAGCGCATCGTTTTGGATTAGCGTATCATCAAACTCTGCATTCGCAAACTATGACATTATCAATTTTAGATTCAATCAAAGGCATAGGCGAAAAACGCAAAATTTTATTATTAAACTATTTCAAATCATTAAAGAATATACAATTTGCTACGATTGAACAATTATGTAAAATTCCGGGAATAAATAAAAAACTCGCAGGACAAATACTTGACGGCATAAAAAGTATAGATAATTTTAACTAATTATTGTAAAATAATTTTTATGAATAGACGCAATATATTTATAACAGGCGGTTCTGGATATATAGGCAATTTACT
>ERZ795060.5281-NODE-5281-length-10396-cov-4.601393_pt1 | contig 10396 bp, 8 predicted proteins | sample MGYA00375144_ERZ795060 | MGnify/ENA primary metagenome ERZ795060 (study PRJEB30189, sample SAMN05720157) | activated sludge metagenome | isolation source: anaerobic digester from wastewater treatment plant | place: Japan | collected 2015-05-15 ... | reverse complement strand
CCGCACCGATGGCTTCCAGGACCTCTTTCCCCCGGGGCGTCAGGTCTCCCAGCATCCCTTCGCGCAGCATTTCCACGCCGACAATGATTGTAGTCAGCGGAGTCCTAAATTCATGGGATACAATGGACACAAAATCGCTTTTAATCCGTTCCATCTCGTGGAAGCGGGTTACATCGGTAAACTGAACCAGGGCCCCTTCAAGCTTATCGTTTTGCAAAACAGGATTGATCGCAATTTTAAAAAAATAGCGCTGGTTTAAACGCTTAACTTTTACGGTAGCCCCTTCATAAGAGCAGGGCAGCGGCTCGCCGCTCTCCATAACTTCCTGAAGCATGGCGGTGACTTTTTTAATCCCGGTAACGTGGCTTAAGGTTTGTCCCAGGGCTAAATCACGGTCCAGGCCAAAAATCTCTGCAGCGCGGTTATTTAACCAGACGACTTTTTGCTCCAGATCTGTTATGAACAAGGCATCTGCCAGATGCTTCTCGATGGTTTCCAGTGTAACCGTTCCAGGTGTATTGCCCATAAATCCCCCGCCTTTCTCAAACAATAATCAGGATACAGATGACGGGACCCTACTCCCCCCTGTCAACTGACCGGCCAAGCACAGGGATAAAAATGCTAAGCTACTATTCACAAAGCCGAATTATTGGCGGCGTCACCGCGTTATTGGGGGTTCCGTGACCGGTTATTACCTGGCGCATCCATATTTCACCGGGCACCTGTCGCTGTCCATGTTTGTCGCCAGCAGCCTGGATCCTGAATTAAAATTAGCTACATTATACCATTCCTCCGGTCATTTTTAAAGCCTGATTCTCAAAGCAAAACTGAATGGCGAATAAGCTTAATCCAGGATCTCCTCAGCCAGGTACCATTTACCCTCTTTTCGAAGAACTCTAAGATTGTCCGTCTTGGTTTTTTCCTGGCCTAGCAGGCTCAGGGTTAAGGTTACCCGGACGAAGGCTTCGTTTTTATTGATCACTTCCACCTCTTCGATTGTATAGCTCTTTAATTCAATCATTTCGACCACTTTTCGATAAAAATCCAGCTCCTCCGGAGAGCCTTCCCAGCCGCCGCTCAAGAAGATCATTTGCTCAAAATCACCGTTACGAAAAGCTTCCAGGTAGGCCTCTATTAGTTTATGCGGAGAAGATTGCTCCCCCCGCTGGATCAACGAACACCCCGCCGCCAGCGCTAACAGCACCGCCAGGGCAGCCCCCAAAAACCTGCTAAGTTTCATCACCGCTCCCCCCTTTATTCAGTTTATTTTTCCGGAGCAGCCTTCATGAACAGAGGCTATAAATAAATTTTGCCCGGCGCGCCGCGGCGCCCGGGCAAGGACAAGGCAGCCTGGGGGAGCAATAACTCCCTCATTGACTTCAGGACAGCATCTTTATTTATTTTGGAAAGAGTTCATAACCGGTGGTCATAAACCACATCACCAGTACAGCGAGCACAATGATGGTTACCGGAAGCACCTTGCCGTTATAGCGCTTCTCATTGTAATCGGTCCAGCCATGCATCTGGTCAACCTGCAGTTGCAGCGCTTCCGGCGGCACCGGCGTGAACCAGGATACCAGTATGGTCAGAATAAAAGAAACCGGGATGGCGACGGCGGTAGTTTTGATCCAGCCCAGCGGCCCGTAGAGGTATTTGGCAAAGAAGGGCAGGGGAATCTGCACCGGCTCCATGCCCAGGTAACCGATGAGAATCCAGGGAATGAAGGTGAGCAGAAATCCAGCGATCATGCCGGCCGCGGCGCCGTACTTGTTGGTGCGTTTCCACCAGATTCCCAGAACAACAGGTACGCCCAGAGAAGCTCCGGCGATTCCGAAGGCCCACATAATCGCCTCCAGGATAAAGGTAGGAGGGTTGAGGGAAAATAGAATCACCAGAATACCGACGGTGAACATGGCTGCGTATGAAAGTTTCAGTTTCTTTTCGTCATCCACTCCGGGCTTCAGTGAACCGTACAGGTCGTGAATCAGGCCGGCGCCCATAATCATAAGTAAGCCCGCCACGGTAGACAGGCCCGCGGCAATAGCGCCGGCCACGGCCACGGCCAGCCAGCCTTGCGCGGCCAGATTGTCAATGAGAATAAAGACCATGTAATCATAAGCGGCGGCGGAAAGGTCGAAGCCGGTGGTGTTCATCCAGTAAACTGCGGCAAAACCGGTGGCATAAACTGTAGTATTGACCAGGCCAACGAGAAATACGCAGATGATCGTGCTCCAGCGCGCTTCCCGGGCATCGCGCACGGTAAAAAAGCGCATGACAAAATGGGGCAGGCCGATAATGCCGAAAAACGAACCGAGGAAGATGGCCACATAAGTGACAGGATGGGCCAGCATGGGCCAGAAATAGTGCGGTGTTACTGTTTCCATTAAGGGCACCATATTACCGTAGCCCAGGGGCGGAAAAGCCCAACCGGCGGCGCCGAGGGCCTTTAACACCACTGCTACGGGGAACATCAGGCAAAATATTATCACAATGGTCTGGAAGGTCTGATTGTAGGTTACACCGTACATACCTCCCAGGGTCACGTAAAGGGTTACGGCCAGGCCGCCGACGATTATGCCCCACACCTCCGGCACCCCCAAAAGATAATAAAAAACAATGCCAATTCCTTTCAGGTTGCCGGCCAGGTAGAGGACGCTTACTACCAGCATCACGATAACCGCAAAAATACGTAAAAATTTACTGTCATATCTTTCGGCGATAAAAGCCATGGTCGTATACGATTTATGGCGGCGCAAGTATGGGGCGGCCAGCATCATCAGGCCGATAAAGGAGGCTGTAAACGAGGCGTAGACCGCCACAGCCAGGTATAAACCATTAATAATTAAGGCGGTCAGGCCGATAAAAGTAGTCAGGCTTAACGCCAGTGAGACCATAGCCAGCCCGTTATTCAAGGCGCCGATGCTGCGCCCGGCCACATAATAATCCCCCAGGCTGCGGGTAAAGCGGCGGGCCCAGACACTGATGAATACCGATATTACGAGCAAAGCTATGCTCAAGATTAAGCCAAGAACAAAAACTTCACCTCGCGGTTCCATAATTTACAAATCCCCCCTTTAAATATGATCAGGTCCGTTGCCGCTCCTCCAGTTTATCCATGATTAAGCACCAGATCGCCCCAATCAAGGTAACGCCAATCCAGCTAAGCACGATGAGCAAGAAATAGTGAAGCGGCAGGCACAAGATATACTTGTCCACCACATACATTGTTTCACCGTATACCGGTACCAGCGCTCCCGGAGTAGCGATCCGGTTAAAAAAGCTATTTCGGAAGATCACAAATAATGAACTGGCAAACCCGCCGGCGACAGAAACCAGGGCTAAACAGACGGCAGTCACCCAGATTTCCAGCTTATAAGCTTTCATTGTGGGTACACCTCCCTGAAGATTTGGTTTATTATTTTGGACTAGTCAACACTCCTTTCCGACAATAGCAAAAATAAATTATATTAATTATATTCTACCTATTTAAGGCTTTTCCTTTTTTACCGTTTATTTCCCTGCCCTTTTATAAACTTTTATCCTCCCCGTAAAAAAGAACAAAGGAAGCGGGATTAAGATAGAGAATTTTATCGAAGAAGATACTCCAGGGGTATCCGCACATTCGTAGAGATAAAGGAGGACCTGGCATGAGCGGTTTGGAAATTGCAGCGCTGATTGTAGCCCTACTGCTTTTTATCACCGGCGTTGTAGGTTCGTTTGTCCCTGTACTTCCGGGAGCACCTTTGATCTGGCTGGGCATGATTATCTATGGAGCCATGACTGGCTTTAGGGGACTGACCTGGTGGTTTTTTACCGGCCAGGCCCTTCTGGCCCTGGCCGTCATGGGTATAGACTATCTGGCCAGCGCCGTGGGCAGCCGCTATTTCGGAGGAGGCAAAGCCGCCTTTTACGGAGCCATGTTGGGCCTGCTGGCCGGGGTGTTCATTGGTCCCGTGGGGTTGCTGGTGGGCCCTTTCGCCGGAGCGGTTATCGCTGAACTGATTTTTGGACGTAAAACCGACCAGGCGCTGCGGGCTGGCCTGGGTGCTTTCATCGGTTTTTGGGGAGGCATGCCGGTTAAGCTCCTGCTGGAAGCAGTTATGATCATCTGGTTTTTTGTGGCTACATTTTAGTTTAAATTTTTTTTTATTAATTTTTTTCAGAATTTAATTTAAGAAGGAATTATTCTAAATGATATAGAATAAGTATGCTATGTTCATGCAATTTTAATATTTTTATGGGGAGGTTAAGGAATGGAAAAAATCTGGCTTAAAAATTACGAACCGGGGGTTCCTCACTCCATTGATTACCCTGCCGTATCCCTCTATGAATTGTTCCAACAGTCCGTACAGCGCTTTGGGGCAAACATCGCTACACACTTTATGGGCCGCGAATTTACTTTCAACGAGTTAAATGAGCTGGTTAATAGCTTTGCCGCGGCGCTGGAAAATCTGGGGGTTAAAAAAGGCGACCGGGTGGCCGTTCACCTGCCTAACTCGACTCAATTTCCCATCGCTTATTTTGCCACGCTCTCTTTAGGCGCCATTGTGGTACCGTGCAACCCCATGTATGTAGCGCGGGAATTGAGGCACCAGCTTAAAGATTCCGGCGCGGAAACAATTGTTACCCTGACCCGTTTTTACAAAACCGTAAAAGAGGTCCAACCAGAGACCAACCTGAAAAATGTTATTGTCACTAATATTAAAGATTTCTTCCCCGGCCTGTTGCGCACTCTTTACACCCTGGCCAAGGAGAAAAAAGAAGGAGATCGTATTACTCTCCAGCCGGGCGATTACACCATGCTCGATCTGATCAAAGCCCACCGGGGCAAAAAAGCTGCTGCGGTGAAGGTCGAACCAAATGATCGGGCTTTGTTCATGTACACCGGCGGCTCTACCGGGGTTTCCAAGGGAGCCGTGCTGCTGCACCGCAACCTGGTGGCCAACGCCACCCAGACCAAAGCCTGGTTCACCGCATTTTCCGAGGGCAAAGAGATAATCTTGGGCGTGCTGCCTTTCTTCCACAGCTTCGGTTTGACCACCTGCCTAAACCTGGCGCTAACAAACGGCTGCAAACTGGTGATGCTACCGCGCTTTGTCTTGAATGACGTCCTGAAAACCATTGACAAGCAGAAGCCAACCCTCTTCCCCGGCGTACCTACCATGTATGTGGCCATCAACAACGCCCCCGACTTGCACAAGTACGATATCAAATCCATCAAAGTATGCGTCAGTGGCGCCGCGCCGCTGCCCGTGGAAGTGCAGCAAACTTTTGAGAAGAATACCGGCGGCAAGCTGGTGGAAGGTTACGGCCTCTCCGAAACTTCACCGGTAACCCACTGCAACCCGATCTTCGGCAAACGGGTCCCCGGCAGCATTGGCCTGCCCTTCCCTGATGTGGATATCAAAATCGTCGATGTGGAAACCGGGGAGAAGGAACTGCCCATCGGTGAAGTGGGAGAACTTTGCATTAAAGGGCCGCAGGTTATGGAAGGGTATCTCAATATGCCTGAAGAAAACGCCAACAGTATGCGTGACGGCTGGTTTTATACCGGAGATATAGCCAGGGTCGATGAAGAAGGATATACCTATATCGTAGACCGGAAGAAAGACATGGTCATCGCCGGCGGCTACAATATCTATCCGCGGGATATTGAAGAGGTGCTCTACACCCATCCGAAGATCATGGAAGCTACTGTGGCCGGAATCCGCGACCCCTATCGCGGCGAAACTTTGAAGGCGTATATAGTCCTCAAGCAAGGGGAGAGCATGACTGAAGATGAGGTTATAGAATTCTGCAAGAGCAAGCTGGCTGCCTATAAGGTCCCCAAACTGGTTGAATTCCGTGCCGAGCTGCCAAAAACCATGGTCGGCAAGGTGCTGCGCCGGGTCCTGCGCGAAGAAGAAGAGAAAAAGTTGGCGCAGGCACAGAAAGGATAAAAACACGGGGCGCAAGCCCCGTTTTTTTATGGCCCAGGGGAGAGGGAAATGCCGGGTCCCGGCATTGATCGGGTCAGCGGAGTATTCCCCTTCCCTGGTAATGGGTCTAAGCTGGATTTGTCGTTTGCTGGAAAAGCTTGTTTTGATCCTGCAGGGCCTGTTCGGCCAGGCGCAGTTGCTCTTGTACCGCCTCCGGAGCGGTGCCGCCGCGGCAGCTTCGCGCTTTCACTACCGCCAGGGGATCCAGCAGGTGGCCGATTTCTTCGCCCAGGGCCGGGTGAAAACGGCGCCTCACTTCAGGTGTTAGCTCCTTCAACTTCAGCCCGGCCTTTTCCGCGCAGGCAATCAACTCGCCCACAATACGGTGCGCCTCCCGGAACGCTACCCCCCGGCGGACCAGGTAATCGGCCAGGTCAGTGGCACAGGCGAAATCATCCTGCGCCGCTGCCTCCATGCGCGGGCGATTGATGCGCATGGTCAAAAGCATCTCCCCCATCAGGGGAAGCAGCGCTTTCAACGTATCCACCGTATCAAAAAGACCTTCCTTGTCTTCCTGCAGATCCTTGTTATAGGTCAGGGGCAGCCCTTTAAGCACGGTGAGCAGGGCCATGAGGCTGCCGTAAACACGCCCCGTTTTCCCCCGGGCCAGCTCGGCCACATCGGGGTTTTTCTTCTGGGGCATCATGCTGCTGCCGGTGGTGTAGGCGTCATCCAGCTCGATGAAACCGAATTCGGCAGACGACCACAGGATCAACTCTTCGCTAAGACGGCTTAAGTGAGCCATCAACAGGGCGGCGCAGCTCAAAAATTCCACAATATAATCGCGATCGCTGACCGCGTCCATGCTATTTTCATAGAGCCGGGTAAAACCCAGGGAGGCGGCCACCATCCGGCGATCAATGGGGAAACTGGTGCCGGAAAGGGCTCCGGCGCCCAGCGGCATCAGGTCGGCCCGGCGGTAAGCACCGGCCAGGCGCTCCCGGTCGCGCTGCAGCATCCAGAAATAGGCCAGCAGGTGATGGGAGAAGAGCACTGGCTGCGCCCGCTGCAGGTGGGTGTAACCGGGCAGCACCACGCCCATAAATTTGCGCGCCAGCTCGAGAAACACCTCCTGCAGGTCAGCCACCATTTTATCGATTTCGCGGATCTCCTCCATCAGGAAAAGGTGCAGATCCAGGGCCACCTGGTCGTTGCGGCTGCGGGCCGTATGCAGCTTTCCGCCGGCCGCCCCGATCTTTTCGGTGAGCCTTTTCTCAATATTCATATGGATATCTTCATCTTCCAGCTCAAAGGGAAAGCGGCCCTCTTTTAGCTCCGCGGCAATCTCCTGCAGCCCCGCCTGAATGGCCTCCGCTTCCTCCGCGGTAATTATGCCGCAGGCGGCCAGCATGGCCGCATGGGCCATGCTGCCCCTGATATCCTGGGGTGCCAGCCTCCGGTCAAAAGGCAGCGAGGCGCTAAACTTAATCACTGCCGCCGCCGTATCCTCACTGAACCGGCCCTGCCACAGCTTTTTCAGCCTATCTCACCTTCCTTAACCGGCTGCTTCCACTCCTGGGAGAGCAGCCCCCGTATTTTGAGGGGCAACCCGAAAAGATTAATGAAGCCCTGGGCGTCTTTATGGTCGTACAGATCGTCAGACTCAAAAGTAGCCATATCGGAATGGTAAAGGCTGTAAGGCGAGGTCCGGGCGGAGACGATGATATTGCCTTTGTAAAGCTGCAGCATCACGGTGCCGGTTACCGTTTCCTGCGTCTGCGCTACGAAAGCATCCAGCGCCTCCCTTAACGGAGAGAACCAGAGCCCGTAGTAGAGTATCTCCGCATATTTAAGGGCAATGGCCTCTTTGAAATGATAAGTTTCCCGGTCCAGGGTCAGTTGCTCCAGTTCGCGGTGGGCGAAGGCCAGCAGGGTGCCGCCGGGGGTTTCATAGACGCCGCGCGATTTCATGCCCACGAGGCGGTTTTCCACCATGTCCACGCGTCCAACACCGTTCCGGCCGGCGATGCGATTAAGCGCCAGCACCAGCTCTACCGGGCCCAACTCCTCCCCGTTGACGGACACGGGAATCCCCTTCTCAAAACCGATTTCCACCCGCTCCGGTTGATCGGGGGCTTCTTCAGGCGACACGGTCAAGCGGAACATTCCCGGATCTGGCTCGCGGGCCGGGTCTTCCAGGATGCCGCCCTCGTAGCTGATATGCCAGATGTTGCGGTCAATGCTGTATGGCTTTTCCACGGTAACGGGAATGGGAATATGGTGCCGGCGGGCATATTCGATGGCCTCCGTGCGGGAAGTAATCTCCCACTCCCGCCAGGGTGCAATGACCTGCAGCTCCGGTTTGAGCGCTTTAACCGTCAACTCGAAGCGGACCTGGTCATTGCCCTTGCCGGTGCAGCCGTGGGCCACCGCCACCGCGCCTTCTTTTTCGGCAATCTCCACCAGGCGCTTGGCAATGGCCGGGCGGGCCGCTGCCGTTCCCAGCAGGTATTTCCCTTCATAAACAGCGCCGGAACGCAGCATGGGGAATAGATAATTGCGCACCAGCTCCTCCTTTATATCTTCGATATAAGCGGCCACTGCCCCCGTAGCCAGCGCTTTTTCTTTCAGGCCGGCCAGTTCGTCTTCTCCCTGGCCCACATCGGCCACCATGGCCACGACATCGTAACCATAGGTTTCCTGCAGCCACTTCAAAATTACTGACGTATCCAGTCCCCCCGAATAGGCCAGCACTACTTTTTCTTTTGCCATCATTCATTAACTCCTTTCAAGGTAAGGACTTATCTTAAGCGGTTTAGTTTGTTTGTCAATCAAGCTCCCCATTATTGCTCCAGATTGGCGAGAACCTCGTCCACCACGTTCAGGGCCCGGCTGATCTCCTCCTTGGAAACGATCAGCGGGGGCAGCAACCGCAGTATAGTGTCGCCAATGGCATTAACCAGGAGCCCCCGCGCCTGGCATTCAGCCTGGGCTAAAGCGGCCAGAGGCTTTTTCAACTCCAGCGCAATCATCAAACCGAGGCCGCGCACTTCTTTAACCAGGTGCGGATAGCGGTCGGCCAGTTGCTGCAGCCCCTGGAAAATGAGGTCGCTCTTTTCCCGGACCTGCTCCAGAAAACCTTTCTCCAGCAAGATTTGCAGCACCGCCAGGGCCGCCCGGCAGACGACCAGGTTGCCGCCGAAGGTGGAAGCGTGATCTCCGGGCTTAAAAGCGGCGGCTGCCCGCTCCCGGGCCATCATGACGCCAATGGGCAGCCCCCCGCCCAGGCCCTTGGCCGCGGTCATGATGTCCGGGGAAGCGCCGTAGTGCTCGTAAGCCCAGAGATGGCCGCTCCGCCCCATGCCGCACTGAACTTCGTCGTAAATGAGCAGGAGCTCCCGGCGATCGCACAGCTCGCGCAGGCCCCGTAAAAAAGATTTTGTGGCCACGTGGACTCCGCCTTCTCCTTGAACCGGCTCCACCATGATGGCGACGGTGCTGCTGTCCACCAGCTTTTCAAAAGATTGTAGATTGTTAAATTCGGCATAAGCAAATCCTTCGGGCAGCGGCGCAAAACCCCGGTGGTATTTGATCTGTCCTGTGGCGGCCACTGTGGCCAGGGTGCGGCCGTGAAATGAACGCTCTGCCGTAATAATCTTGTAGCGATCACCGCCCCACTTGCGGGCCAGCTTGATCGCCGCCTCGTTGGCTTCGGCACCGCTGTTGGCAAAAAAGACCCGGTCCGCAAAAGAATTTTCCACCAGCACCCTGGCCAGTTCAGCCTGCGGTCCGCTGTAATAAAGATTTGACACGTGCATGAGCCGGCCGGCCTGATCCCGGATCGCCTCCACCACGGCCGGATGGCAGTGCCCTACTACCTGCACCGCCAGCCCGCCCACAAAGTCAAGATATTCCCGGCCTGTTTCATCTTTAACCAGGCTGCCCCGCCCTTCCACCAGGCAGAGGTTTTTCTCCGGCTGGCGGTTGTAGGTATTGATGATGTAGCGCGATTCCAGTTCCTGTATCGTCATGTTATCTTCACCCCCTGATTGTTCGATCTAGTTGAAAGGCTACCGTGTCACCATCGTCCCCACGCCGGCATCGGTAAAAATCTCTAAAAGCAGGGAGTGTTCGATGCGGCCGTCAATAATATGAATGCGGTTGACGCCCGCATCAAGCGCCTGCAGGCAGGATTCTACCTTGGGGATCATGCCTCCATTAATCCCGCCCGTGCGGATAAGCTCGCGCGCTTCCCTCCCGGTGATCTCGGAGATAAACTCGATGCCGGTGCCGGTTTGGCGGTATATCCCCTCCACATCGGTAAGGATAATCAACTTCTCCGCCTGCAGTGCCGCCGCCAACTCTCCGGCTACATGGTCGGCGTTAATGTTCAAACTTTCGCCTTGCGGGCCGGAGCCTATGGATGATACTACAGGGATATAACCATTGTCGCTGACTGTATGGATTAACTCGGGGTT
>ERZ795060.5277-NODE-5277-length-10400-cov-4.017013_pt1 | contig 10400 bp, 9 predicted proteins | sample MGYA00375144_ERZ795060 | MGnify/ENA primary metagenome ERZ795060 (study PRJEB30189, sample SAMN05720157) | activated sludge metagenome | isolation source: anaerobic digester from wastewater treatment plant | place: Japan | collected 2015-05-15 ... | reverse complement strand
ATTGATGCCCCGCTCTCAGATGAGGTCAGATCAGGCAAACTGGATCTCTTTGTCATCAATAACGACGGAGTGGCATCGGTATACAAGAAAGCAATAGCATTTACCGTTGAATCATAATCCTCATTTTTATCGTTATTGATATTCAGAAATGAGTGAACATACCGATCAGTTCATTCGTAAGGTAGGGGGGGATTCGGCTCCTGGCCGGGGAGGAGGCAAAACATCTGCAGTTACAACGTATATCCTCCGATTTAGCAATATTTTTTCAGGATGATTATGTATTGCATTCGCCATTTCCAGGCTGGGATGTCTTTTTTGTATATCTCATAAAATATAGTGATACGCGTATGGTTATTGCAATTGATGAATTTCCGTACCTTGTTCAGGAAGATACATCCCATCCTTCCCTTCTTTAGTACTACTGGGATACCATTCTTGGAAAAACTCACCTCTATCTGATATTATCAGCTTGAAAAGGGCCTGGTTTCCAAGTATCTTGCTACCCTTGCAGATTTACAGTTAATACGAAGAGAAATCCCCGTGTTGTCCGGGTCTATGAGTCGGAAGGGAGTATATCTCTCAACAATAATCTGTTTTTTTGTATCATCAGCCGTTCATATGCCCCCTACCATGAGGATGACACGATTACTATGATCTTGATGATATTGAACAGATGATCCGTTCGTGTCTGAACCATTCTTAAAAACCCCTTTTTTTTATTTTTTGAGGGCCTGAACAGCCGTTCCCACGATGATGGTCATAATCCCGGCTATCGTCAGCATAACTCCTGCATAGAGGGGAAAAGGCGCAAGGAATGATACACTATCAGAAATCCACCAAAGAAGAATTCCGACACACGTTGCGATAATTCCCTGAATTAGATACTGGTATTCCATTGGTATTCTCCTGCTCATAGTGGTCAGGATGATACAAAAATTTTTACCATGAGCCTTACGAGTATCAGATGAGTATCATGAGAAGTAATTGGGTTTTTCCATCGGTTCTGACACCGGTCCTGGTTCTCATCCTGCTGGTACCTCCTGTTTTTGGGGCATCTCCCTCATATGACCCGGTAACCGGACGGGACTATGACACCTTTGGGGGATTTTTTGATGCATATGGCCAGTATGTGGATCCCAATGGCGGGGTTATGGACAGATATGGTGAATATGTGCCGAATAGTTACTCTGACTCATGTGATACCTATTATGATTCACAAGGGCAGGTCTATGGAGGAAAAGCTCTAACCGGTAGTTTAAAGGAGGGAAACTGGCTTTTTGGGAATACGGACAAGTACCGGATTGAGTGGCCTGCGTATATTGAACTGACCCGAAATTCAGAATGTAATCTTGAGGGAAGATATTTCAATGCTGCAGGTGTTCCTTTCACGATTACCATCCGGGAAAAGAGGAGATTCCTTGGGACGACCGTTGATCAGATCGCCCTGAACCTGAAGGATATTGCAGATCCTGTCACTACAGAAAAATTGTTTAAAGAAACGGGAAATGAGAAAGAATTGGCCCGTATGATGCTTCAAAATAACTTTGTAGATGAAAACGGGTATATCCATCTTATCAAAGGGGAGATTTCAAATCCTGATGAGTCCTGGTGTAAATCATGGAATGTCGGTTTTACCGGGTATTCGTTCGATAACGGAAAACGGTTCCGGGCCTCATATTGGAGCTGTTTTGTCTGCAATGCATTTGATGGCTCGCGGGAAGAGGGTGAGTATCACTGCAATCTGCTCTATTCGGATCCGATGAGTGATGACAACACCGTCACCTTGTGGCCCTGGGCATCAATGGCAGAAGAGGATATTGACGGAGACTGGCTGGGCGATGGGCAGCAGGTCGATAACCCGGGACCGGTGAATACACATACACCGATGCATGGGGTAAATCCATTGGGATCAGCCAGTTTTGATATTCCGATAAACCTGAATTACTAATTTTTTACCCCGCGTATGAAATGGGGCATTGCCATGATTCTGTTGATTGAGATAAAACACCCCTTTTTTACTCCGCTTCCCTATCCGCAGAAATAAGACCACATCAAATATCAGTGTTTTGAAAAAATTCTCCATCCGTCACGAAAAGCCTCCTGTCTCCGTTCCGAAAGGAATGAAAATATTGAGCTGTGACCTCACCGAATCATTTTGATGATAATTCCGGAGAGGAATATGCAGACCGTTCCTATCATCAGTGAAATCATGAGGGGGTTTTCAAAAAAGGCATAAACCGGGATGGATTAGTACCCACTACCATCTCTTCACAGGTGCCATCAACCCCGGCACACGATTCATAGTACGGCTCTATCTGGTTTCTATCTCTCAGAGAATCTGGTCACACTTGTTATCATCATTCGTCTGGATACGTGAGGAGATTACTTCCAGCATGGAGGGTAATCAGAAGATTTATTGTTAGGTAAAAACTAACTAATTGTAAGTGAGTATGGATGAGCCTCGTGAGCATCTCCTTCGGATATTTGAACATCTGATCCGGCTGAAAACGGAATGCTCATGTGGGATTTATTCCGAATGCTGCCTTTCAGATATCACGATAAAACAGATCGCCTATCTGAAGATTATCGACGAACATCCGGATATAACCTTCTCACAACTTGCTGAAATTACGAAGAACTCAAAACCAACAATCACCGGAATGATTCACAAACTCAGCCGGATGGACTGCGTATACCGCGAACCATGCCCTCATGACGGGCGGATCTCGTACATCAGACTCACTGAGAAGGGAGCGATGGTTGCCCGTGCCGAGCAGCAGGCCCTAATGCAGGTCATTGATCGGCTCATCAGTGCACTGGACGAACAAGAGATTGCTCTCCTGATTGCAATTCTGAATAAGGTCAGGTAATTTTTTATCAGACCGATTAGTTAGGTAAAATAAAACTAAACAAACGAAACGAACTAAAAAAACCATGACAGACACAGATACACCCCCTCATGAAGAACACCAGGAGCTCCCCCTCCTTCCGCTCATGAACACCGTTATCTTCCCAAAGACACGGACAAAAATTCTGGTCGATGAAGAAACCGGCCACATGCTCATGAAAGACGCGAATAGTCCTGAAAGTACCCTGTTTATCGGGGCAACGGTTCACCCGGACACAGATGCGTCTGAGATATCCCAAGATACCATCTATCCAGTTGGAAACCTCCTTGAGATCTCGTATATTCACAAAACCGGGGAGGGGTATATGCTCGGTGTCGCTGCCCGTGACCGCATACGAATCACATCGGTCAGATCCGATGATGACCGCCTGTATGCCTGTTATACACCCGCACCGGACCTTCATGATATCGATGATGATGGCGTCAGGGAACTCCTCCATGAGATAAAACAGGTGGTATATGATATCGGATCTGCATTCCAGGGATCAGATCACATCCTTGGACCGGTCAGACAGATGGAGTCCATTGATCAGGTCATGGGCTTTATCATGCCGTTTTTACCGGTATCGATCGGGAGAAAGCAGGAGATCCTCGGGACTGACTCGCTTCGGACCAGGTATCTTATGTTCTTTGGAGCCCTTGCCGAGTGCAGAGAAGATATCAGTCTCCGCATAGAGATGACAAAAAAAATCTCTGAAAAGTCTGCCCGAAGTAACCGTCAGGCAATTCTTCGTGAACAGATCAGGGTAATGCAGGAAGAACTGGGTGAAATAGACGGGCAGGAGCAGGAAGATGCCAGATACCGTGAACGAATCATGCAGTCATCCATGCCTGATGATGTGAAAAAGAAGGCACTTGTGGAGGTGAAAAAACTCAAGTCCAGTGGAAGTCAGGGGCATGAAAGTCCGGTCATCAGGAATTATCTTGATCTCCTCCTGGATCTCCCGTGGGTGACGAATGATACAAAGAGCATTGATATCGGACAGACACGCCATATTTTAGATCAGAATCATTATGGCCTTTTGAAGGTGAAGGATCGAATAATCGAACACCTTGCTGTTCTTAAGCTGAAACATGAGAAGCAGGGTTCTATTCTTCTTCTTGCAGGGCCACCCGGAACCGGTAAGACCAGTATTGGAAAGAGCATAGCCGATGCTCTTGGCAGAAAATATGTCAGGATAAGCCTTGGAGGGGTAAAAGATGAGGCAGAGATTCGAGGACACCGGCGAACCTATGTCGGTGCCCTTCCAGGCCGGATAATTCAGGGAATCAGAAGAGCGGGAACAAAAAACCCGGTCTTTGTCCTTGATGAGATAGACAAGCTTGCATTTTCATACTCCGGTGACCCGGCAAGTGCTCTCCTTGAGGTGTTGGATCCTGAACAGAACAGCACGTTCTCCGACCATTATCTGGAAGTCCCCTATGATCTGTCAGATGTGTTCTTTATCGCAACGGCAAACTCCCTATCAAGTATCCCCGCCCCGCTTCTTGACCGGATGGAGCTGATAGAGATCCCAGGGTACACAAAACAGGAGATGTTCTTCATCGGAAAGGAGCACCTTATTCCAAAGTCGCTCGATGAACACGGGCTTGCCGGGCAGATCCTGACGATAGACGATGCTGCACTCCGACTCATTATCGATAAGTATACCCATGAAGCGGGAGTTCGTGGCCTGAAAAAGCAGATTGACCGGATATCAAGGTATGTATCAGAAAAGATTGTCTCTGAAACATGGACTGTCCCCGTGGTGATCACCTCAGAGCAGATACCCGTCATATTGGGAAAGGAGGTCGTCAGACATGAGGTTGCAAAGAAAGCCCTGGCTGCGGGTGTTGCAACCGGTCTTGCCTGGACACCGGCCGGTGGCGATATTCTCTTTATTGAAGCGACCTTCATGCCAGGTACTGGAAAACTCACCCTTACCGGCCAGCTGGGGGATGTGATGAAGGAGTCGGCCAATATCTCGATGAGTCTTATTCGGTCCAGATTTGCCCAAAGTGCCTTTCACGTTGATTTCATGGCAAGCGATGTCCATATTCATATCCCGTCCGGTGCAACTCCAAAAGACGGTCCTTCGGCAGGAATTACTCTCTTTACCGCTCTCGTATCTCTCTTTACCGGAAAACCTGTGGATCCCGGACTTGCTATGACCGGTGAAGTGACACTCTGCGGATCGGTCCTGCCGGTGGGCGGCATTCGGGAGAAAATACTTGCGGCTCATCGTGCAGGGATAACGAGAATTATTCTGCCAGAGGAGAATGAGCGTGATCTTGCAGACATACCTGATGATGTCCGAAATGAGCTGACCTTTATCCTGGTCAGGACGGTTGATGAGGCCCTTAAAGAAGCACTGGGTATAACGTTGACAAAACCCGTGTTTCAGATGCCGTGTGATCAGTCCGCTGCCCCTGTTGTATAAATAAAATCCACATTTTTTTAGATCTCTGAACACACATCGGAAATCTGATATGATAAGAGTTTTTGGTTGGTTTGAAGATCTCAATGCATTTTTTGTAAATCATCAATGGAAAAGGAATTGTATGAACAGATAACCATGTGTATGGTACCGGAGATGAGACGAGAATGATGAATTATCTCAATTCCTTTCCAAAAATCTTTATAGTTCTGTTCCTGGCTGTATCTATCGTTGTCATGCCGGTTCGTGCAACCATTTTTGCTGAAGATGGATCAGAGCTCACTATCGGTGATCTCTATGATATGGTGAACACAACACACCCTGCCAATAATACAACACCCGTGACCTTCTTTTTTGACCCTGAGTGCGGACCTTGTATTCCGGTTCATGAATACCTGGAGACCTACCTGACAGACCATCCTGATGTATCGGTCATGATGGTAAACCTGTCATCAGGACCTGAATCAGAGGCGATGATGCGTGATCTCTTCATTCAGCACAACCGTACCATCATGAATACACCAGTTATCTTCTTTGGACCGATGGGGCTTGAAGGGACCGATGAGATCATCAATCATTTTGAGCTTGTATACCACTGGTATACGGACGAATCATGTAATTGTCAGCCGATAAAGACCAGTTCTCTTGTTCCGACCTGATCCTATGACACCTGCCATTCAGGTAACCGACCTGACAAAAACATTCGGCGACCTTATTGCTGTGAACCATATCTCCTTTGAGATAGAGCAGGGAGAGATATTCGGCCTTCTTGGTCCAAACGGAGCAGGAAAGACAACAACACTCTCGATGCTTGCCACCATGCAGAGACCCACGTCCGGGTCTGGGACCATTCAGGGAAAGGATATTGAAAAGGACGAGGATGGTGTCAGGAAAGCCATCGGAATTGTATTTCAGGATCAAAGCCTGGATGAGGAACTCACCGCCAGGGAGAACATGGATTTTCATGGCAGGCTCTATCGTATTCCTCCTGATCTCAGGAGACAACGAATTGATGACCTGCTCCGTCTGGTCGAACTGCATGACCGGAAGGATGACCTGGTAAAGACATTCTCAGGAGGTATGCGAAGAAGACTTGAGATAGCCCGGGGACTTCTTCACCATCCGTCCGTTCTCTTCCTTGATGAACCCACTCTGGGTCTTGATCCCCAGACGCGGAACCATCTGTGGCATTACATCGCAACATTAAGCAGGGAAAAGAATATCACAATAATTCTGACCACGCACTATATGGAAGAGGCGGATCGGCTTTGTGACCGGATTGCGATCATTGATCAAGGATCAATTATTGCTCTTGACACACCGCAAAACCTGAAAGACAGTATCGGCGGGGATATTGTCACCGTCAGGACATCGGATATCAATGCTGCAGTACAGATCCTGACCGGATCATGGATTGAACAGGTTGAGCTGCATCATGATGAGGTCCGGATACATCTTCACAATGCCGAGCAGCGTATCAGTGATATCATTACGCTTCTGAATCAGCATCAGATTCAGATTCATTCAGTTTCAATGCATAAACCAACCCTTGAAGATGTGTTTCTTGCCTTTACCGGCAAAAGGATACGTGAACAGGAGGGCGATAAAAAAGAGATGATGCGACGGCAGTTCAAAATGAGGAGGCATTAATATGGATATTATCTATACTATCTGGCTTCGGAGCATGAAACGGTATATCCGGTCCAAAAGCCGTATCATCGGGAGTATCAGCATGCCCATGTTCTTTCTCCTCTTTCTTGGGTTTGGCCTGAATTCGGTTGTGAATATTCCGGGATTTGGGGAGAATTACATCCAGTTTCTCATGCCCGGTATGGTTGCAATGAGTGTCCTCTTTACATCAGTCTTCTCCGGGATTCAGATCATCTGGGATAAACAGTTCGGTTTTCTCAAAGAGACGCTCGTAGCCCCGGTAACTCGGATGGAGATCATGCTTGGACAGACGTTTGGGGGTGCAACAACGGCGGTTATTCAGGGCATTCTGATCATGGTCATCTCACTTGCTTTGGGACTGAAAGTCCAGAGTATGTTCGGGTTTCTCATCGCACTTGGGTTTATGGTGATAATCGGGATCTCCTTTACCGCCTTTGGTATTGCGATTGCATCACGAATGGAGGATATGACCGGTTTTCAGCTGATCATGAACTTTGTTATCTTTCCAATATTCGGTCTTTCAGGGGCGCTATTTCCGATTCGATCCCTTCCGGACTGGCTTTCACCGATAACCAGGATCGATCCGCTGACCTACGGGGTCGAAGGGATCCGGTATGGTCTGACCGGGGCTAGTCAGATTAATCCCGTCCTCTGTTTCCTTGTTATCGGGGGATTTGCCTGTGGTATGACGGTCATCGGTGCATTTTTGTTTCGAAAGATATCGATATGATCTCACGCCTTTTCTCCATGAAAACAGGTAATCATTCAATCGCCCCGGTATTCATGGTGCTTTCACCGCATGAAGATCATACCCGGGCATACAATTTACCAAAAAACGTAAACCTCCGTGTAAAAAAAGGAACTGTCCCGGAGAACATTTTTTGCACGGGTGCATGTTCTCCTGGCCATGCCTCCCCGTTTTCAGGACCACTGGGCGGGCATAGTACCCGAACGGATGGGTAGAGGAGGACGCAAACCCGCCGATTTTTCAGGATTTACCGGTTCTTTCCGTACTGAAGTCCAGTTCCATCCCGTGGGGGGGTCTGGTTGTTCGGGCAGTTTTCATACACGCAGGTTCCATTCCCGCCATGTTGTCCGTTCTGTCCGCCATACTGGTTTCCAGTCCCGTCCTGTGGTGCCGGGCCGGTCTTTGCCATCTTTCCATATCCACCCTGACCTGCTGCTGTTGCCGGCAGAATAACGGCGAGGGCAATCAGACCAAGGATGAGTACAATTGTTATTCCTTTCATCATATGCTGCACCTCCTTTTCGTGCATATACTCTGATTCGACGTTGAACTATATACGGACCTATAATGGGGAAAGCTCCTCCCCTGAGCCAAAAGGTTCCAGGGGGGTAGGGAGAAGAGATCCTGATACCCGGAATTTGGGTGAAGAGGAGTATTTCAGAACGTACTGCCCCCTGCCGGCTGTTGACCTGATACCTTCCATGAGCAGGATCCTTTCTGAAATGATTCGTTCGGATATCCAGCCTGCAGACACCCCTCTTCATCATGATCCTGAAAAAACTGAGGAGCAATAACCTGAATCGCTTCGTTATCAATTGAGAGATGAGCAGGAGTCTGTGTCGTCTTTTCACCTCCCATAATGACATATTTCCGTGGAATGGTCTCTATGGTTGCCTCTTTTACTTTATATATTCGTGACTGTGGAAACGTAAGATGCCGACCAAGGAAGAACCCTATCCAGAACTTCAGACCCTGCCACCTGCTCTCTGAGTCCATCGCAAAAATAATAAGCGTATCATTATCGATATGTGCGTCGGGAGTGATTTTTCGTGCCCCATAAAAACTGCCATTTGCTATTATCAGCTGCCTTGTGTGGATCGTCTCCTCTCTCCCATCTGTCGTAATGATACACCGGAATAATTCCTGCGAGATAAGGTACTGTGTTTCGCAGAGAAGATATGAGATCATGCCAAGATACCGTTTCAGTTTTCGGGGAGTTGCTGAAACAACATTATGGGAAAAGCCGATTGTTGCAATATTGATAAAATATTGGGAATTAATCATCCCCAGATCAATATCAACCACCTTTCCGGTTGCTATCACCTCAATTGCCCGATGTACAGACATCGGAATACCCATAGAGCGGGCAAAATTATTCGCTGTACCAAGCGGGAGAATACCCAGAACAGTATCCTGATGAACAAAGAGGTCGATAATGGTGTTGAATGTTCCATCTCCTCCTCCGATGATAATCAACGGGTGTTTTTGAGATATGACCTCAGAAACCACCGATCTGATGCGTTCCGGTTTTCGAACCGGATATGCCGCAATGACTTCTATTCCATGAAGCTGGAGGAGGTCGAGCGCTTTGAAAAAAAGTCTCTCCCCGTTTCGTGAGTGTGTATTTACAATAAGCACTGCCTGCGGGTTTTTTCGGATTATTTGCTCTAATTCATGCTTATTCTTCATCGTATCATGAAAAACTGTATAAAAAATGAAAGTGGGCTCCTGTCAGTGGCGTTATCTCATGGCCGACTGGATACGATCTGCCAGAAAATCAATGGCAAGTCTTGAAATTGCGGATCCATTCTGAAAATCCCTCACGTGAACTCAGAAAAACTGTCATGCTGGTTCATGAGGGATGTACATCCCACAATACAAGGAGAAACGGTACCACAACCGATGGTAACGCATCCATACATCAATTGCTTCATGGGAGCCCGTATTGTAAATTTTAAACGGATTTGATTCATGGGTACATACTTTTACAATTGTGAATTGCGAGATAAAATACCTATGCATGTGACGTGATACACACCCACCAGCCTATCCTGTTTACCGGGCGAGATCACACAGCGGCGGTTTTTTGATATGCTCGCCGGTATTTGGCTCCACGTGAATGGTAACGTTAGCCCGGGGATATTCGATTTTTAAATCTTTTTCCAGATGGTCGGTGATATCATGGGACTGTTCAACTGAAATATCCTTATCAACAACCAGGTGCAGGTCAATGAAGATCTCTGGTCCGGCCCGTCTTGTTCGCAGGCCATGAAAGTTCACATACACCGACTGGTGTTCACATATGATACTGGTTATCCGCGATACCTCCTCATCTGTCAACCGGTAATCGATCAGGTCTTTGTATGATTTTTTTGTTAGGTCATATGCAGCCTTCAGGATTACAAAAGCCACACCGATTGCAATAAGGGAATCAAGTATTGCAATTTTGGTAGCCCATATCAGAATCAGTCCGGTCATCACACCAAGAGAGGTATACACATCCGTCCGAAGGTGCCAGGCATCACTCTCCAGGGCAATAGATTCTGTTTTCTTTGCAATTTTCATCAGACGGGCAGAAACCAGGGCATTTACACCTACTGAGATACCCATTACCATAATACCGGCAATCATGAGGGTCTGATTCATTGGTTCTGAT
>ERZ795060.5272-NODE-5272-length-10405-cov-5.990242_pt1 | contig 10405 bp, 7 predicted proteins | sample MGYA00375144_ERZ795060 | MGnify/ENA primary metagenome ERZ795060 (study PRJEB30189, sample SAMN05720157) | activated sludge metagenome | isolation source: anaerobic digester from wastewater treatment plant | place: Japan | collected 2015-05-15 ... | reverse complement strand
AGCCATCGGTCGGCACGAGAAGCGTAGAGATGCGTGGCGGCTTCTCGCCGCCGGCGGGATCACCCATCTCCGTGGCGCGAACGACGAGGATCGGCACCCGCGCCTTACGGATCACCTCCAGGGCGGTGCTTCCCAGGAAAAGACTGGCGCTCCCGCTCTCGCCCTTGCCACGGCTGCCGAGCGTGGCCAGGTCGTAAGCCTCTGCTTTCAGTTCGTTGGTGATCGCCTCGCCCGGGCGGGCGACGATCTGTCGGGCTTCGATTGGAACACCCACGGAACGGAGCTCGTCACGCGCCTCGTGCAGCACCGGATCCTCGGGCGGGCGAGCCGGGTAGGCTCTGGAACGTGCCACCGCTTCCGACACCGCGCGCGCGAGGACCACCGAGCCGCCGGTCGCCCGCGCCAGCTCCGCCGCATAGCGTGCGGCCTGCATCGCTGCTCGGGAGCCATCTACCGCTGCCAAGATTCGCATCTTCCCCCCATCTCCTTCCTTCTCCATACCCGCTCGTGGAACGCGCCAACCGGACGGCGCAGCCCACGCCGCGGCAGGGTACAGCCGCGATGCCGTCGATACCCGGAATGAAGGGGACCGATGGGAAGGCGTGGGCCAGATAACCCCTCCTTGAAGATAAGTCCGGGTTATTCGTGTCCATCTTCGGATAGCGAAAGGCCGCGCACGCAAGCTCGTGAATCGCATTGACACCCTGCCAAGGGGTTTGCTATACTGAGGCCACACGCCAGGCAGTGTGACGAGGGCACTTGCCGCAGGCCTGATGGCTCCCGCATGTGGGAGAAAGGAACTCTTCATGACTCGCAAGGGCTTCACTTTGATTGAGTTGCTCGTCGTCATTGCGATTATTGCCATTCTCGCGGCAATCCTATTTCCAGTCTTTGCGCGAGCCCGAGAGAACGCACGCAAGAGCAACTGCCTCTCCAACTGCAAGCAGCTCGCTCTCGCCGCCCTGGCCTATGCCCAGGACTACGACGAAACGCTGCCCAAAGCGCGCAACTTCGCTACCCCCACGAACTACGGGCTCTGGACCTCCGTGATCCACCCGTACGTGAAGAACGGGAACATCTTCCGATGCCCGTCCCGAACCACGAACGGCTATACGAGCACCGTCGTGAATCCCGTCACCGGTATCCCGCTCCAGCAGACCGGCTATGGCTGGAACATCGGTACGAGTGACACGAGTTACCATAATGGCGTGGGCTACTACGACGGCGATGACCAGCCGTGGGTGGCGCTCGCGCAGATTCCGGCGCCGGCCGAGACGATCATGCTCGGCGATATCTCCTATTACACCGACAACCACATCTACTTGCTCTATTCGACGACCGCGATAAGCTACACCCCAAACCTTCACACCGACGGGGGCAACTACGCGTTCGTGGACGGGCACGTGAAGTTCATCCCGCAGCGCGAGGCGCACGCCCAGAAGCGCCTCTTCACAATCCAGGAGGATTGAACAGGAACCTAACGGATATGACTTCCCGAGAACGCATCGTGGCCGCGATGGAGCGGCGGCAGCCGGACCGCGTCCCTTTGATGTGCCAGCTCTCCATCGGGCACTACCTCCTACAGTGCGGCGTCTCCGGGGCCAACTACTGGCTGCATAACGAGACGATCATCGATTGCTTCGTCGCGCTCGCCGAGCGCTACGGCTTCGATGGAATCCTGATCAATCTCCCGGGTCGCCCCCCCAACGCCGATGACTTCGTGGACCGGATCGAGCAGACACCCGAGGGCGAAGTGATCCACTGGAAGCGTAGCGGGCGCTGCCTCTGCCCTCCAGACGATCTCCCTCATGAGGTGGAGACTCCACGGCTCGCCCTCGAAGAGATCGATCCCGAGCGGGTCTTCTATGAGGACCCGCACACCCTCGGCGGCCTGAAGTATCCCTTCCATTACGACCTGGAGCCCCTCTCCGGATCCGGCGACGACTTCTTTCCGCCCTACCTTACGGCGATTATCGACGGCGTCATCGCCCGCGTGGGGAATCGTCTCAGTGTCCACAGTGAGGTCTTCTCGCCCTTCACGCAGTTGATGGAGCGGCTGGGCTATGAGGAGGGCCTCATGGCGCTGTTGACCGATCCGGAGAAGTGCCACGCGCTTCTTGCGCGGTTCGCCGCGGGCGCCAGCGCTCTGGCCACCCTACAGGCCTCGCGCGGGGTAGATGCCGTGTTGATCTCCTCCGCCTTCGCCGGCGGCGGCTTCATCTCGAAGGCGATGTACGAGGGGTTCGTCCTGCCCTACGAGCGCCAGGTGGTGGAGGCAATCCACGCCGCGGGCGTCAAGGCCTACACGCACACCTGCGGCGCTATCGGCGACCGGCTGGAGCTGATGCAGGCCACCGGGATCGACGGTATCGATACGATGGACCCGCCTCCGCTGGGAGATACCGATCTCGCGGATGCCAAGCAGCGCGTCGGTGACCGCCTCTTCCTGAAGGGCAACCTCGACTCCGTCAACGTGCTCCTGCGTGGCTCGGTGGAGGAGTGCCGCCAGAGCGCGCGCGACCGCCTGCGTGCGGCGAAGGCTGGCGGCGGCTACATTCTGAGCAGCGCCTGCTCGGTGGCGCCGCGCGTGCCACCGGAGAATCTGCTTGCTCTGCGCGAAGTGGTTGAAGCGGAGGGATGGTACTGAGGGAGAAGCGATGCGCGCGGGTCGGCACCACCAATGACCTTGGGAGCCACGCCGCCGCGACGCCTTCTCGGTAAACCAGGCGGGGAGCGCCTTGTTCGGCGCTCCCCGCCTTTTCCCATTTCTGCCTTCCGGAGGATCAGTCCTCTGCCACGGTCCACAGGCGATCCTGCGAGGCGGCTGCCTGCGCGGCCAGCCACTTCACGTGGCCATCCACGAACCCATAGTTGCCGCCCTCGCCATGCCGGGCCGGGGCGTTGCCGGGATTCGCTGCTGCCCCGGATGGATTCATCTGCGTCGGCCCGTAGGCAAAGATACCGCCCGCGCCATACATGCCCGCATCCGGATTATCCGCGATGAGGATCGTGTCCGCGGGCACCGGAACCGCCGCGAGGGCACGCCCCGGATTGTTCGAGAACGCCCCCGTTCCCGAAGAGTAGTACCCGAAGTTCTGGTAGTTCCAGCCGTATCCCTGAGCCGCGCCCGGGTACGACGGGCATTTCAGGATGCCCGAGTTCTTCAGGTAGGGCTGCAGATAGTAGTGCCAGGGCTGCAACGGCGAGCCCCACTGCGAGGCGTAGGGGAGTACCTCATCGTAATCCTGAGCATACTGATGGATGCCCAGGAGAATCTGCTTGACGTTGGACGCGCAGTTTGTCTTCCGCGCGTTCTCTCGCGCCCGAGCGAAAACGGGGAATAAGATCGCCGCGAGTATAGCGATAATCGCTATGACAACGAGCAGTTCGATGAGCGTAAAACCCCGACCACTCTGCTTCTCCATCATCTTCTACCTCCACGTGTGTCGGGAAAGCTTGTCACCTGCCGGCACGCACCTCACCAGCGGTCTGGGGGCAGATACGCACGGTGCTCGCCTTCCATTACTCTCATGATAATTGCCCGCGCCTGGCCTGTCAAGGGGAAAAGCGAAAGGGAACGCGCCAGGAAGAATCAGTGCGCGTAGAAGACGCCCTTATGGGCCGGCCAGTGCGGCGCGGTGTTCGCTCGCCCGCCACTGACCGGTCCGTCGGCGAGGCCCTCAGTAGCGCAGGACCATCACCCCATAGGGAGCCACTTCGATGCGCCCCTCATGGCGTCTTCCCGTCAAGAGGTCGGTGGCCGGTTGAGGCAGTGTCAGCATCCCCGCTTGGTTTCCGAGGTCGAGAACGATGAGCCCGCGCCCCCCCGGACCCTCTCGGGGCACCACCAGCAGGTTCGGCGTGGCTTCGGCCGCGCGATACCCGCCCGCGCCCAAGACCATCTCCCGAACATCCTCGCCGCGCGGCAGCGTGCCCAGGAGCAGCAGCTGCCCCTTGCCTACCGGCGTGCACGTGACCCCCGCCAGCCCCTTGAGCGGCCCATCGGCGTAGGTAGCCACCACTTCGGCATGGTGCGGCTCCAGGCCATCATACCACATCGAGCCACCCGAGATGGAGCGGTCGCGCCAGCGAAGGGCAAAGCTTTGTGGCTCTCCCGGGATCTGATACCGGCAGGTGACCCCGGCCCACTCTTCCAGGGAGCCATACGGCGCATGACGATACTTCGTCGCATCCAGCGTTCGGATGTCGGTCAGCGGACCGGCGATCCAGGTGCCGCCCGCTTCGAGCCACGGCAACAGGCGCTCGCGCAGACCGGCCTCATCCAGCGCCGGCAAGAAGGGAGAGCAGACCACGGTGTACGGCTCCAGAGAAGCCGCGGGATCGATCACATCGACGCCGATCTGGGCCTGGAGCAGCGGTCGATAGAAGCCATTCAGCAACTGGTCGAGGTAGCGGAACCCGTTCACCATCGGCTGGTGCTCGAAGAGCCACCAGGCAAACCCGGAGAAGTGGAGGGCCACCTTCGGGCGAGCGACGCGGGTGCCGTTGAGGAAGTCGGCCGCCGCGCGGAAGCCGCGGGCGACCTCGCGCACCTCGCCGAAGATGTGCAGCGGCCGGCCACAGCTGGAGATGACGGAGCCGTGCATCAGCTCCTGGCCGCTCCAGTGCGCGCGCCACAGCCAGTACAGGTTGGCCTCTGCGCCGAGGGCAATCGGGAGCCAGGAGTTGGCCCGGCAGAAGCCGGACGGCTTATAGCCATTCGCCGTGACGCCGCCGTTCCAGCAGGTGGAGGTCTCCGTATTCCAGAAGGGCGCTTTCTTGATAGGCCGGCAAAGATCCATCCAGAACGCCGCCTGCCACAGGTTCTCCGGGTTGTTGTAGTGGTTGAACTGGACCACATCCAGCTTGCGGTGCATCTGATGGTAGTTCAGCGCGCCCGTGGGCATCATATCGGTGCCAACCGGCTGTGTGGCCAGGCGGTGGAGAATCTCTGCCTGCGCGTGGGCAAACTCAATATAGGAATCCGACTGGAAGCACATCCACGCGGTGAGGAGCGACGGATGATGCCGGACGTCGGTGCGTGGGATCGGGAGCTGCCGGAAATCCTGGTAGGCCTGGCTCCACAGGTGGGTGCCCCAAGCCTCGTTGAGCGCCTCGATGGTGCCGAAACGCTCGCGCATCGCCTCCTGAAACTTGGCATGGCACACCGGGCAACAACAGCCCCGGGGGCCGGCGGGAAACAGCTCGTTGTCGATCTGCCAGCCGATGACGCGCGGGTCGTGCCCGAACTCCTCGGCCATGCGCGTGACGATACGCGCGCAGTGCTCCCGGTAAACGGGGCTGTTTGGGCAGGCGTGTCGCCGGCCGCCGTGTCCAGCGCGCCGCCCCTGATCCGACATCACCAGAATTTCGGGGTATCGCTCCGCCAGCCAGGCCGGGGGCGTGCACGTGGGAGTGCCCAGAATCGTCGGAATCCCCGCCTGGCCCAGCTTCTCGATCACGAGGTGGAGCCACTCAAAATCATACTCTCCCTCGCGCGGCTCCATGCGGCTCCAGGCGAACTCGCCCACGCGCATGACGTTCATCCCCGCCTCGAGCATCAGGGCGATATCGTCGTCAATCTGATCCAGGGGCCAATCTTCCGGATAGTAGGCCGCACCCAGGTACGGCGGACCTGATAGCTCCATGCAAAGCTCCTCTCCCACACGGCATCCCCCTCTCATTACCACGCCGCCCGCCGGGGATCCTTGTCGAGCCCACGGACAACCACCGGACAACGGAAGGCAGGCAGGAACAGCCTGCTTCACCAGGGAAGTACGCCGCGGGCTGAACGCTCGTCGATACCCCGCGAGGCGGAAAGCCATCTTATTGTTGCGTGAGACAGAACGGCCGGCGCCCGCGCAGGCGTGCCCAAGGCGATCTGGAGGGCGGGGCCGTTGCAGGGCAGGAACGAGGAGACCCCATGGCAAGCGATCTGAGCAAACTGGACCCGGAGATGGCGGGACGCGACGCTGATGACGGCATCGCCTGGTACAACGTCCAGGATTGGGGCGTGGAGGGCAAAGGCTGGGAGGAGACGGAGGCCTATTACGACCGGCTTCCGGCGAAGGCGAAAGGCGTGGTGCGCGATCCGGTGTGGAACCTCAGCCGACACTCGGCGGGGATCTGTTTCCACTTCGAAACGGATGCCACCGAGATCTCCGCGCGCTGGGTGTTGCGCTCGAGCAACCTCGCGATGCCGCATATGCCGGCGACCGGCGTGAGCGGCCTCGATCTGTATACCCGTGGCGATGATGGCCGCTGGCATTGGGTCGGGGTGGGCCGCCCCGAGAGCGGACCCAAGGTGCAGGCGAAGCTCGCCTCCGGCCTGAAGCCCGGCTACCGGGCTTACCGCGTCTATCTCCCCCTCTATAACGGGGTAACTTCCGTGGAGGTGGGCGTCGATCCAAAGGCCCGCTTCCAGCCGGTGCCTCCGCGCACCGAACGCCCGATTGTCTTCTATGGCACCTCTATCGTCCACGGCGGATGCGCATCCCGACCTGGCATGTGCCACCCGGCGATCCTGGGCCGGCGCCTCGACCGACCCGTCTTGAACCTCGGCTTCTCCGGCAATGGCCAGATGGAGCCGGAAGTGGCCGCGCTGCTTGCCGAGCTGGACCCGTGCGTCTACGTCATCGACTGCCTGCCGAACATGACGGCGCCCCTCATCACCGAGCGCGCCGTGCCCCTGGTAGAGACGCTGCGCCGTGCCCACCCGGAAACGCCGATTGTCCTGGTGGAGGACCGCACCTTCACGAACGCGCTTTTCGTGCCGGAGAACCGCGAGCGGTGTGATAGCAGACGAGACGCCTTCCGCAAGGCATACGCCCGGCTCCTCGCCGCCGGCGTGAAGCACCTGTACTACGTGGAGGGCGAAAACCTGCTGGGCGACGATGGCGAGGGCACTGTGGATAGCTCGCACCCAACCGATCTCGGCTTCATGCGCATGGCCGACGCCCTGGAGCCAGTCTTGGCACCACTCTGCTGAACCACGTTTCGATGGGGCGCTCCCTCCCCTCGCCGGGTGGGGGAGCGCCCTGGAGTGCCGTGCCCGGCTTCCGGGCCCCCAAAAGGAGCCCCCGGGAAGAGGGGCGAACTGGCCTGGTGTTATGGTGTACCAAGAAGAGTTCATCCTTGAAACGTCTGGCCACCAGGAGATGCACGACATCACCAGCCAGGTGGCATCCATCGTCGCCAAGTCCGGCATCCGGATCGGAATTGCCCACGTCTTCCAGGTGGGGAGCACCGGCGCCCTCGGCACGATTGAGTTTGAGCCAGGGCTCCGGCGCGACCTCCCCGAGATGCTCGACCGCCTCATCCCACCCAGTCGGAGCTACGGCCACGAGCAGGCGTGGCACGACGGAAACGGGCACTCCCATCTCCAGGCGACGCTCCTCGGCCCAGACATCACGATCCCTGTGAGGGAGGGCCAGCCCGTCCTTGGCACGTGGCAGCAGATCTTCCACCTTGAGTGCGACATCAAGCCCCGCCGGCGCGCGATCGTGGTGACCGTGTTGGGAGAGTGAACCTGGACAGCCGCGCTCTCGTCAAAGGGGTGAGAGGTTCCCGGATCTCGTACATCGCCAGGATGGGTATTGGAGGGGGGCGTGTACGTGTTGCGCGCTACGATCTTGCTTCTCGTCGCCTGGACGGCGGTCACTCCGTTGGGGGCGGCCCCGGAGGAGAGGACGATCTCCATCAACCTGAGGAACGCCGACGTGCGCCAGGTGATCGCCTACGTCTTGCGCGGCACCGATATCAACTACGTCTTCGCGGACGACGTCAGCGGGAGGATCACCTGCTCTCTGTTCGATCTTCCGGTCGAGCAGGCGCTTCAGGCGATCCTGAGCGCGGCTGATTGCGAAAGCGTGGAGGAGGACGGGGCGCTCTTCATCCGCAAGCGGACGCCGCCTCCCGAACCTGCCCCGGAAAAGAGCTCGCCGGCGACCGCCGCTTCGACAGCCGGCACTCCGAATCCCCCGCCCGCCAGCACCCAGGCGCCAGAGAATGTCGCCCCGGCAGCGGATAAGGCGGCGGACGCGGCCAAGGAGCAGGCCTCTCCGGTCTACATCATCATGCCGGTCGCTCCCTCTCCTCCTCCCCCCGGGCCGGTCCTCTACCGTTCGCCCGTGGGTTCTGGGAGCGTGCCGCCGGTTAGCACTCCCTCGCTATCCGGGTTCCTCCGGGGTCCAGTGACGCCCGGCAGAGCCTGGTTCGAGCAGATGGCGATGGGCTCGCTCTCCCAGATGCTCGCACCGCGCCCGTTTGTCTCTAGCTTCATCATGCCGGGGCTCGCCCCGTATTGAGGGGAGCGGGCGCGCTCAGAGCACAGCCCCTCCGCTGCCATGTACCGTCCACCCCTGCGGGTCCCAGCGCGAGTGGTTATCGTACCCGTAGAAGGCTGTGGCGGCCGTCACCGGAAAGCAGGCGTCCAGATTGGACTCTGCCAGGAACGCCTTCAGGCGGGGGGCATTGCCGAAGAGAGGTAGGATCCAACGGTAGTGGCTGGTGCGCGCCAGGCACTCCGTCTCGTAGATCTCAATGCCATCGACTCCCGCTTCCAGTAAGCCAAGCGCCCGCCGGAGCCCGGCGAGATGCGCCGCGCCTCCCTGGCTCCACGTAGCCCCCACTCCGCCGATCACTCGAACTTGGTAGCGGCGGCCCAGCTGGAGGTAGGGGCGCACATCATGCACGCCCTCGCCGGCGCACGTCTCCAGCGGGTCGAGCTGGAGGCAATCCACCAGGCCCTCGCGAAGCCACTGCTCAATATCCAGACCCTGGGCCAGATTGAGGAAGAGGCCGACGGAAGGGACGCGCACGGCCACGGGAATCCTGCGCCCGCGCTCCAACTCCAGCGCGCGCAGCTCACGGCGCAACAGGCGGAGCACTTCCGTGAAGTGGTCAGCCCGCCAGCGGATCCACCGTTCATACTCCTCGCGGTTGGATGCGTCGATCTTCAGAGGGTCGATGCCTGTCTCCTCGCGGAACGCCGCGACCATCTCGGGGTGATAGAGGAGCATCGGCACCTGCCGGCAGCAGCCGATCACAAGGCCATCGGGCGAGCGCTCTGCGACCTCTTTGAGGATCGCCACGCGCTCGCGGCGCACCTCGGGAAAGTAGTAGCAGACCACGCTGGTAAGGGGCGCTTTCGCGTTCTTGCCCCAGTCGTGCCACTGGGGGTTCTCGCGGAACCACCGGGAGGCGAACATCCCGCCGTAGGCGGGTCCATAGTGGCGGTTCATCGCGAGCCAGCCCCACACACGCAGGCCAAAGCGTTCTCGAAGGCCAAGCGCGCACTCCAGCGGGTCGTAACGCTCCTGCATCGTGATGCGTCCAATGTAGTTGTCCGCCCGCTCGAAGAGCTTCCTCGCTTCGGCCAGTGGAATGCATGGGAAGCGCGTCGTCTGCGGCAGTTTGCTGTGATACTCCACCCAGGAGCGGCCCACGGACCAAGCCAGCGTGCGCAGACCCAGCTCCGCCTGCCCGCCCGCGATCGTCGCGAACTGGTCCTCGGCGATCCGAACCGGGCCGTGGAAATACTCCGCCCAGTCATCGACGCCGGTGAGCGGCACCGGCGGGTTCCCCGTCTCGCGCCGAAAGGCCTCCACCGACTCCCGAGTCACCGGCACCAGGCGCAGGCTCGCCAGCCCGGTGCGCGGCGCGTTGAACGTGTCGAAAGCAAACACGCGCACCACGCTCGCGGTCAGATCCGTCGCGCAGACGAAGACCTCCTCGCCGGGGCGCACCATACGCACCAGCTCCTCTTCGCCCGCCTGGATCAGGCAGCCATCGGCGGTCGCGCGGGCGAAAAGCGCATAGTACCCGGCCAGGGGCAGGCGCAGCTCCACCGGCTCCGCGGCCATGCCCGGAGGACAGATGAGCGCGGACTGCCCCTCCGCATCCTCGAACTGCGAACCCTCGGGCAGACCGCCCGAGTACTCCGCACACGCCTTCCGCAGGTCGCGCGTCTCCCACGCCTCTCGCGTGCGGTCTCGGCGGAGCGTCCACGGCGCCAGGTGGCTGACGGCCACGGCATCGGGATCTGGGGCGCGCCGGCGGTAGGTGAGCGTCGGGCCCTCATTCCATCTCTTACCGGCAACGATTGGGCAGAGGCGAATGATGTAGTTGCCTGCCGGCCAGGCGCGCGGATCTACAGGATAGCTCGCCGGCTTGGCGTGTGGAGCGAGAGTCACCTTGCGGGCATAGACCGCGCGACCGGCCGGCCCGAGAATGCGCAATTCGCAGGGCAGCGCCTGCACGCAGGCGCCCTCGGCAAGCCCGGCCTGAATGATGAGGGCATCCGGATCGCGCAACACCTTCTCCGAGAGGCGCAAAACGATCGCCTCGCCCACGGCGCGGTGTGGCAGGAAGCGAGACCACTCCTCATCGCCCGGCAGAAAGCGTT
>ERZ795060.5266-NODE-5266-length-10410-cov-4.648093_pt1 | contig 10410 bp, 8 predicted proteins | sample MGYA00375144_ERZ795060 | MGnify/ENA primary metagenome ERZ795060 (study PRJEB30189, sample SAMN05720157) | activated sludge metagenome | isolation source: anaerobic digester from wastewater treatment plant | place: Japan | collected 2015-05-15 ... | reverse complement strand
ACTGGACAGTAAATCTTGGCTATGGTGAAGGTAAAGGCAGTGCAACACTTATAACCCCGTTTTTAAGAACTGCTCTCCTTGCAAAACAGGCGCAGCAAATGGGTCAACAGGTCAGAAGGGAAGTGATAGAAAAGGCACTGACAGAAGATGCTGATATGATTGTCTTTGAAGTCCTTCTATTTGGTGGTTACCCACAGTTTGGAAGAAGCGTTAAGTTTCTTCTTAAATATGATAAAAAGGAATTTATGCCGGTTTACACATTCATACCATCATATAGCGAAATGGGGAGAGATTATACCCAGATAGTAAAAAGCAGGGTGAAATTCAAGAAAACAGATATACCATCAGATGCAAAGGTAGTATTGTGGATACAGTTTAATGTTGAGCCGGAAGGTAAAGAAAAATATACCTGTGAATTTGATTTTGACCTGAGTAAATATAGATAATCCCTGTCTTTTTGATAAAATGAGAAGAATCTATCTTGCCCCTGCTGACTGTGAAAGAGACCATTCCAGAATATATATCAAAGGCAGTTTACTTCACTATCTCTTAAATGTCCTGAGGATGAAAGAAGGAGATGCATTTATTGGATTTGACGGTAGTGGCTATGAGTATAAGATATCCATAAAAAAAGTGGACAGAAGAACAATGGAAGGAGAGGTTCTGAGAATAGAAAAGGTAGTGGAAATTGAACCCCCATTCAATCTGCATCTTTTCCAGAGTATCCCGAAAGGCAGTAAGATGGATAAAATAATAAGTGAAGTCGCACAGTTAGGAGTAAAGAAGGTTTATCCTGTAATAAGTAGAAGGGTTATAGTAAATTTAACCTCTGACAGGACCTTATATAAAAAAGAACGATGGCAGAGAATATCCGCCGAAGCGTCAAAAGTGGCAGGAAGAGAAATTGTAATGGGTATAGAACAACCCATTAAATTTGATGAGGCAATTAAAATACAGGCGGATATAAAAATTCTCTTCTGGGAAAAAGCAACCACCTCTTTAAGAGATATTACCAGAAATTTCCCTGGAATAAAAAAAGGTGCGAATATCCATATATTTATTGGGCCAGAAGGTGGATATGGAGATGAAGAGATATCACTTGCAGAACAATATGGTGCGGTAAATGTGAGTATGGGAAAAAGGATATTAAAAGTTGAAACTGCATCTGTTATAGCAGTTGCCTTAACTATTTATGAGATAGAAAATATAACTATAATAAGAGAGAAGGAGAAACTTAAATATAGTCCAGTATAGAAAGAGGGTTTTTAACAATAATTATGCCATTTTCTTCTTTTTCGGATTCGTCTCTTCTTATAACAAAACATTTTTTAAGACCTACTTTTAATGGTATCGTACCATCTTCACTTATATTATCTCCAATATTTACAATTTTCTGTGCTCCAACTCCAACCTGTGCAATTGCTTTTTTCCACAATTCTACTTGATGCTTTTGTCCCCTTAAAATATTTGCTCCAAGAATTCTTTTAAAATACATAGAACCAGTTATATCTCCAAGACCTGCTACTTTTAAATTCAATAGGCACCCAACTATTGGATTATTACTTACTATGAATAAATCTTTCCCTTTTTTATACAATTCTTTAATTAATTCAACAGTATCCCAGTAAACTATTTTATAGTCATAATGCCATTTATAAATTTTTTCCCATGTCTTTTCAACAGGAAGATTAAACTCAGCAATAAAATCAGGGTAGTCCCACCAGATAATTTTATCCGCATATTCTTCTATTTTCTTATTTGCTTCTTCTGTTTTCCATCTCTCTTCAACCATTACATCTCTTATAACTCCCAAAATAGGGTTACTCCATATAATCTTTTCGTCAGGATATTTTCTATCTGGATTATTATCAGTTATTGTCCCATCAATATCTATAAAGAAGTAATCCATTTTTAACCCACTCAACAGTTGGAAGTCCAAGGTCAACTATACAACTTGCAAGAAATATTATACCTTCTATTTTATTTTCTTTTAACCACTTTAATCCTATTTCGCATTCTTTTTGAAATAAATCAAGAGGCATCCCTTTATTGTTTCCATAGTCCCACATATATATACCAAGTGCCTTTTTTTTACTTGGAACAATCTTACAAAATTTATCAAAAGATTTCTCAAGTTCATTTATCCCTTCAGACCACCATATCCAGTAAGTTATTAAGTCAAACCTTTCAAGATACTCTTTTACCTGTAAATCTAACTGATGTTGATATAAAACAGTCCATAGTTCAAGTCCATTTTCATTTAATCTCTCTTTTATTCCTGTAATTTCCTCAGGTGTAAAAGGTGGTCTTTCTTTCACAAAAAAGTCATCCATTACAGCACCGGTTATATTTTTATATTTTTTCTTCAGTTCAATTACCCTCTCTATTTCTCCTTCTTCATAACTACATCCTGCTCCCACAACACTCCATACAACTTTTTTTAATTCTTTAAAACTTTCTGCATATTTTTCATACTCAGATGGCTCTGGTTTTCCAAATTCTCTTACAAATATTATGTTTTCTATGCCAAGATATTTGCACGCATCAACAGGAGAAATCTTTGATTTTTCCGGTAAACCCCACCTATTATTCTGCATCTCTTCTTTTTGCGCCCACAAATATATTTTTTCTTTCATTTTGCATCCTGTTTTTTATTCAATAATCTACCTGCTCTTGCTGCAACAAGTTGACATGGTAAACAATATGGTGCAAGTTCTTTCCCTGGTGGAAAACTCACCTGTTCATAAGCAGTTAGATGTTCTTCTGCTTGATGATAAAAAATATGGCCATAAAGAGAAATCAAAAAGTCATTCTTTCTACCTAAATTCCATAAACCATATAAATAATCAGTTAAAGGCCAGTCATCAAGATGATTTGAAAATCTTGTCATTCCACAGAATTGGCCTCCAAAATTTAATCTTGCTTCAACTACTTTATTTGCTAAATTTTCTGGTAAAATCCCACTTGATAATAGTTCTAGCCAGTATCTGTAGTTTGTATAAGACCCTTCTACTGTTTCTGTTATATATTTTGTTTTTTTTAATGGTTCAATCTGGGAAGATAACCTATAATCTTTTTTATCAGAAGGCCAGATATCTTTAATTGAATTTAATGTATCTTTTTTCAGTTTTTCTCCTGCAGTTTTAAAATTCAAAATCAATGTTTCTGAAATGTACCCTGTTTTCTCACATACCTCTGCCCACTTTAAAAATCCATTGGATGCCCATGCATTATTATGGAAATATTTACCTGTTCTATTATAAAGTTCAATTTCATCTGCTTCAGGTCCTCCTTCAATTAATCCATCTTCTTTCTGCGCTTCTTCCCATAATCCATATAAATAAAAAGCAAGTTTATTTAATTTTGGAAAACAATCCTTCCACCAGTTTTCTTCCCCCGCTCTTTCAAGAAGTAAGTAAGATATATTAAGCAACTGACCATATTCACTTATTGAAGGCCCATAGTAATTTATAGTCCCATCTTCTTTTATAAAATTTAAAATATAATACTTGAAAATCTGTTTTGCTCTATCATTAATTCCCCATAAAGTTAAAGCATCAACTGCTGAAATTATTGTTGGTGGAAATCCATCATGTCTATTTTGTGCATAACTTTTTACTCCATATTTTGGATGGTCTCCCTGAAAAGTAACATCAATATGGGCAAGTCCTATTTTAATTGCTTTATCTAAACAAGGAATACCTGTATCAATTTCAGGAATAGTTTTCAATTTTTTTATATTAACTTTAATTAGTTCAGGGTCAAAAGCAGGTTCTCCTTTTAAAAGAGGGAATTTATTAATTATTTTTTCAAAAGAAATTTTTTCTTCTTTTATAAGTTCTTCCCTTACAGGGTCTGTCAATAACTGTTTAATTCTATTATATCCCATTCTCTTACCCATTTCTGACGTAAATATTGAAACTCATTGTTTTAATTTTACCTTTTTATTTTCCAACTTTCTTTTATGTTATACCACACTTTCATTATACCCCCCAAAGATTTTGTCAGGTCAAATTCGCCATCTGTTTCTGAAATCGTTGAGTAGAGTCATCCTTGAAAAAAAATATACTGCTCCCACAACACTCCATACAACTTTTTTTAATTCTTTAAAACTTTCTGCATATTTTTCATACTCAGATGGCTCTGGTTTTCCAAATTCTCTTACAAATATTATGTTTTCTATGCCAAGATATTTGCACGCATCAACAGGAGAAATCTTTGATTTTTCCGGTAAACCCCACCTATTATTCTGCATCTCTTCTTTTTGCGCCCACAAATATATTTTTTCTTTAATATTTTAAAACTCCCATTTTGAAAATTTCTCTTCATAAATTTTTAAAAATCTTTCCCAGTTAAGTTTATTCACAGTAAGTGTGTTTTCATCAGAACTTATCTCAAAAACTACCGGTTTTGAAAAATTTATCGTTTTTAAACCTGTTATTACTTCTATCCAGTTAATTATTCCAATACCAACTGGCTGATGAAGGTCATTTATAATATTCTGGTCTGAGATTCTTCCAATATTATCATGAAAATGTGTCTCAAAAAGGTACCCCCCGATTTTTGATAATTCTTTAAATAAATTCAACCCTGAAATAAAAGCATGACCGGAGTCAAAACATATCCCAAGGTTTTGTTCATCAACTTCTTTTATAATTTCAAGAAGGTCTTTAACTGTTGTCCCTAAATCACAAAGACATCCAGCAGGTAAATTCTCAATTGTTACAGTTATTCCATATTTTTTTGCCTTCCTGCAAGTTTCTTTCAAAGCATAAATACTTAATTTTCTGAAATCTTCTAAAGAAACTTTATATCTATTTAAACACTTCCCAAAAGCAAAATCTTCCCCTTCCTGCAAACCTTTGCATAAACCAAAGTGATAGGTTAAACATTTTGCACCTAAAATAAACGCTTTCTCTATAATGCTTTCTTGAAAAGGCAAAATTTCAGAAATAGGTTTATTTGGTTCTTCTGTAAGCCATATTGCATGGGTTGTATATACTTCTACAGAATATTCTTTCAGAATTTCAGAAAATTCTTCAATTTCTTCACCTGTTAAAAGCCGTCTTTCTTTTTCATTAAATAAACTCGCTAAAATTACAGAATAACCTAATTCAACAATATAATCTAATTTTCTCTTTGCTTCTGATTTATTTCCATTATATCCAAGGCCCACTCCCATTTCCCATCGAATTTTATTATTTTCCATTTTAATATTTTTTAATCTTTCAATAATTCTTCTACATAAAATCTTATTTTTTCCTTAGAAATTTTCTCAATGCTTTTAGAAATACCAGTGGTTATTTTTCCATCAAAATTGAGAAGTAACAGTGTCCCATCATCTGCAGTTAAAGGTTCTTTTCTTTTACCTTGTTCATAACTTTCAAAAATTTCTTTTTTTGTTTTTGGATGATTAGATATCCTTAATTCATCTATTTCTCCACAAAAACGAGGGCTCAACATTCCAGCGGTATTACATCCTATTCCTAAAACATCTCCTTCTAAATCCTCTCCTATATTCATATTATATCTGCTCTCCTTCAACTCTCCATCTATATATATTTGTACAATGCTTTTTGCTCTTTCGAGATTAGCCCAGACAATTCCTATATGATGCCATTCCATCTTTTTCCAGTTTTTTATATTCACAGATAAATTTGAATAAAACTCTTCTTCTTTCTGAAATGGCTTTTGTCCTTTTTTGTAAAGAAACCCTAATGTTCCTTTGTTTAAAGAAATTAAAAACCAGGAAGGGGCATTATTCCCGATACTGATTAATGGTTCAAATTCAATTTCTTCAGCATCTTTATATGGTTTTATCCACATTTCAATTGTTCCTGCATTTCCTTTAATTGTATTTTTTGCATCATAATGTAAATATTCCTTACCTTCAAAAACTGCAGATTTATTCACTATTCCTTCCCCAAATTTTATAGTTCCTGAAAGTTTTTCCACTTCTATAAGGGTGTTATCCAGATTATCCGAAATAGATTCCTGTTTTAAAAACTCCTTTTTAGCATCTTCAAGTAATTTATAACGATGGCTTATAATAATACTCTCTCCATTTTTCAATTCTTTTTCAAAACTCATAAGTTCCATATTGAAAAAACCTTTTTCAGGGTTGTAAAATAAATAACATTCTACATTTTCAGGTTCAAAATAATTAACTATACCAATATTCTCTTTCTCATCAATTGCAGCCCAGGTATCATAAGGCTGTTCCGTAAGGATATTAGAAAGATTAATTCTTCTAAATATCCCTTCCTTAGTTTGGTACCAAATATAAATGTTTTCTGTATTTCCTTTTTTAATTTCCATTTCGGGATGAATCCTTAATTTAGTTTTTTTTGAAGAAGTTCCTTTATAAGTAAGTTTTGACTGAATAGATATTTCTGGAGAGGTACCTTTTTCAATACTGATAGTTCTTTCTAAGTTAAAATCCTGAATATCTGTTGTTAATATGATTCTTTTTTGTCTATCATTTTCTACAATGGAATATTGAAATTCTTCTTCCCAGCCCGGTGATGCAAATTGTTTACCTATGTATTCTTCATAACCACCATAATCAAAATAAAAAGAACCTATATCAGAAAGATAATTTTCTTCTAATGGCTCTCTCATATAATTTATACCTGTTTTTTTGTCAACTAATCTTATTATTCTTCCACCAATTCCAGGAATAACAGAAACCAAAATTCTTTCATTTTCTAAGTTGATAACAGGTTCCTTTCTCTTTTTAATTCTGAAAATCATTCTTTTTATAGAACCATCAGGGTCACCATATTGTTCTCCTTGAACAATCAATTTTTTTAAAAAATCTTCATCTTCGGGCGTTCCTTCTGTATTTATCTCATAATAATCCTTTTCCCTTTTTAATCTCCATTCCTTTTTTTGTCCTACAATAGATTTAACATATTCAAAAGATTTACGGACAAGTCCTATTCTCTGTTTTATAATCTCATTCTTTGCAATTCTTTCTGCTTCTTCAAGATATTTTTCTGCCTTCTGCAAAACTTCTGGAGTAAAAACTTTTGGAGAGGGAAGAGTTAAATCCTGCCACTTAGTACAATGCCAATCAGATTTTTGAACAGCATTTTCAAGCAACATCCAGTATCCTTTCATAGGTTTGCAAGATTCACCATAAAATTTTTCAAAGAAATCATCACATAGCTTTTCAAAATCCATTTTTGTATCCCATGTTAATTTTGCTATTACATAAAACGGCAAAGGATTATAAATTTGAACTGGACCTGCTTGAGTAAAATAATATTTACCACCTAACTTTTTTAGGTATCTAATATTATCTTTTGCAGTTGTTGCAAATGGAAGTGGTGCGTATGGAGAGCCAGACATTCCATCTATCTGTAAAAGAAAATAATCCCATATGCCCGGACTTCCTGATAAAGGATGAGCAATTTTTGCCCAGCCCTCAAATCTTTCTTTCATTTTTTTGTTTTCTTCACATTTATCTATTCCATGAACAAGACATCCATGATGCGCAACCTGAACAATTACATTTTTTTCCAATTTCAAATCAGGCACAGGGTCAACAGTATTTTGATAAGCAAGAAGGAGTAAGTATCTGTCAGGATGTTTTTCATAAACTCTTTTTGCTATCTCATTTAAAAATACAATTTGCCTTCTGCTCATGGAACCTTTTTCCCCTGGCATAAAATTTATCCCCCCTAATTTCTGACATTCAGGACATTCACACCATCTTATTAAACCATCAGGAGGAGAGATTGGGAAAACTGCTCCATCTGGATTTTTATCAAACCAGTCAATCACAAAATCAGTAAAAATTCTTATTACGTCAGGATTTGTAGTGCAAACATTGCCTTTCTCATTTCCAAGTTCTACTCTTTGTCCTTTATATAAAGCATAATATTCTGGATGTTCTTTAAAATATTTCTCATTTGGAAGTATAAAAATATAATTATGGCATATATGTTGCCATTTTAAATCCCCACCTCTTTTTTCCCAGAATTGATAATATTCTTTTCTTCTACTTCCTATATTAAAATTCCTGTTAATTTTATTTTTTGCACACCAATCAATTATTTCTTCAACACTTATATTATCTCCATCCCCTATAGTAATCTCTCTTTGAATAAAATTCGGTACATATAACTTCTCTCCTTCTTTAATGACTATTTTTTCTTTCCGGGGAATAACTTCTCCAAGTTTTCCAGGCATAAACCATCTACAACCCTGCTGTTCAAGAAATTCATAAACACTATACAAAGTCCCCCTATCCCCTCCACCAACAAGAACTATCTGACCATCTCTGGCTTTAATAAAAAAACTATCCTGTCCTGGTCCGGTAACGGATCTGTCAAATTGGGAAAGGTACTGTTCCGTATATTTACTTTTGCCTATATAAATTCTAACCGATGTGATATCTACTTTTGCATCTTTTATTACAGGAATACTTATCCCATTTATAAGATTAATGTATTTTTGTAACTCTGTAGCAGCAAAATATTCTGTTTCACTCGCATTCTCAGAAATAATGATGGAAACAGGAGTGTTTTTTTCTATAACTATATCCGCCTTCAATGGAAAAGTGGAAAATAATACTATTATTAATAAATTAAAAATCATCTTCTTTCCATAACTATACATCACCCCTCCTCGTTCTTACTTCAAAACGCTGGTCTGTAATAATAAGTCCTCATTCTTTCTATATCATTTGCATTTTTCCATTCCACATGCCAGTCAAAAAATAATATATTTGCGCCTATATTATGTATAAAATCACACCATTCAGAAGAAGAGAGGTAAGGATTAAAGAAAAAAACAGAGTTTGAGTTTGTATCAATTAGCCAAACTTTATAGGAAGGGTTTTTAACTCTTTGATATTTAAGATTGCTTATTCCATTTTCAAAAGGAATAATACGTACACCCCCTGAAGAATCCTGAGCAGTGCAGATGCTTGGACCATAACTTATTCCTAATCCTCTTCGGCTTGGACAATCAAAAGGATGTGCTCTTTTAATTTTTAAAGAGGTAGGCCATGTCTGAACCTGCATATTTACATAAGGTGCAAGTAAAGCAAACCATGTACCAAATCTTGCATCTGCATACCCACTATAGCTACCTCCCTGTACATAAGCAAACGGAATTCTTTGGTCATAATCTTCAATATACATAGCAGTTGCCAGTCCTAACTGTTTCAAATTATTCATACATACTGCCTGACGTGCTCTCTCTCTCGCCTGTGATAGTGCTGGCAATAACATCGCTGCTAAAATCGCTATGATTGCCACCACTACCAGCAACTCTATCAATGTAAAACCACTCCTTCTTTTCTTTCTTTTTCTCCGTTCCATTTTCTCCTCCTTTACCCCTCACTCTTTCTTATCTTTCTTTCTATGTGAGGGGATTTGACTTTCTCTTTCCTTTCGCAGGATAAATCCTGCGGCTACCCATAGATTAAAAGATTAGAAGATTGAAAATCTTAAAATCTGTAATACCCAAATCTTTTAATCCCTCTTCCTACAGGTAACCTTTTTCATCACCCACTTCTTAGAAATCATAAATTAAGTGTTTTTTTTCATCCGCTATAATAAAGGCAAACTCTAAATCATTATTACATTTAGAAACTTCTATTAAAATTTCATAGTCACCTTTATCAATTTCTGTATCAAAAAAAGGACTTCCTGGTCTATGGGGTGCTGGTAAAAAATTATTATGAAGATGGTGAGAAATTACTAATTTTTTGTTTAACCACATCTTAATTCCGTCATTACTTGAAGGGAAGATTTTTATTTTTCTTTTTCTGTCATTCTTTATTTTTGTTTTTAAAAATATCACTCCGTTCTTCCCATTAAAAAATCTCTCCAATGGCAGATAGATTGAATTAAATGTGTACTCTTCAAAACCATTATACTCACCATCAAGAATCTTTTCTTCTATCATTTTAAGTTCATCAGAGTCGAAAATACCTGAGACATTAAATTCAATTTTCAATGGTTTTTCAAAATCAACTATTTCTGGAAGTTTAAACGGTTTTTCTATCTTTGGTAGGTCTTCCCCTTTTTTTGCTATTTCTTTAATTTTTAATATCTCTCTTGTCAGTTCTTCTATATCTTTTGGAACATAAACATTTTTTATTCCCCATCCAGCAACAATCCTATTATCTATTTCTGCCTTTACCTGTTTTTCTATCTCTTCTTTCCCAAGTATTATCCCTATTATTGCTCCACTTGTTGCTCCTGTACAGTCAGTATCATATCCACATTTTGTCGCCTCAATTACTGTTTTTAAAAAATCACCCGCACCATATAAAAGACCACAAATTATAAACCCGATATTCTGAACGCAATGGGTGAAATTGTAATGACCAAACTCTTCTAAAATTTTTTCTCTTGTTTTTTTCAAATCCTTCCCTTCTTTATATAGTTTCAA
>ERZ795060.5263-NODE-5263-length-10413-cov-3.987063_pt1 | contig 10413 bp, 6 predicted proteins | sample MGYA00375144_ERZ795060 | MGnify/ENA primary metagenome ERZ795060 (study PRJEB30189, sample SAMN05720157) | activated sludge metagenome | isolation source: anaerobic digester from wastewater treatment plant | place: Japan | collected 2015-05-15 ... | reverse complement strand
TTATTCGCTTAGCCTCTAGTTCTTGGCTTTTACGATTCTTTTCTTCTAATTCTTTTTGCTGTAACTTGTTTAAAGCCTCTTGTAATTTTCTCTCCAACTCCAGTTCTCTTGCAGATTTAACATTATTATTCGTCACAATAGTCGTCTGTTGCTTAACTTGTTGTTTAGATGTCACAGGTATAGCAGTATTATGCATTTCTTCAACTTCTTCTTCATCTGTATAGTAGTCATCAGTATCAAAATAGTCGTCTGAATCTTCTACATTGTTTTCAAAATAATTATCTGCTTCTTCAACGTCATCTTCAAAGTAGTCATCAGTATCAAAATAGTCGTCTGAATCTTCTACATTGTTTTCAAAATAATTATCTGCTTCTTCAACATCATCTTCAAAGTAGTCATCTTCTATATCAATAGTTTCATCCTCAATATCATCGGAGTATTGCTTATTGCCATCCTCTATTTCACTAGTTTCCTCATAATATCCATCCCCTTGTTCTTCACTTTCTTCTTCGTCTTGTTCAAAATAATCGTCTATATCTACAATGTCTATATCATCATTATTATCAGTATCCTCTATATCTTCTTCTGGTTCATGTACTATAGCAGTAGCATTATCTGACATAAGTATAGATGATGTACATTCTTCAACTGGACTAACTTGTTGAGATTTATTCTTAATTATATCTTCTATTTCTGGCATAAAAACGTCAGAGTCATTCAAATAATCTAGAGCTAACTCCATATCGCCTAGACTAATTGTAACCCCGACATTGAACCCTCGTATTTGCGCCATACTAACCTGCACCTCAATTTATATTAAATCATCTATATTTATATCTGAGTCGTTTATATCGCTAACATCATCTATATCAAATTGTACTTTAGTTGAATCAGCCTCCAATCTTAATGCTTCTCTAATATAATTTTCATCCCTATTATACCCACTTCCCAATGTCCTCATATCAGGAACTTCAACGCCCATCTTATAATAAGCTTTTGCTACATTCCTTATAAACTCTGTGTTATCTTCATCTTCTAACGTAACTGCTACTCCTTTTACATAAAATTCTTTTCCTACGTCTTGTAACTTAAGAGCTACGTCTCCTGGATTTATAAGCGGTCTGTCCCACTTCTTAATACCAAGTGTCTCAAGAACTACTTCGTTTTCAGCTCTTATAGCTGCTGTATAAGTAATTAAACTTCTTGTTGTTTTATCAACCACACCCTGTGCCCTATGAGGAACCATCATTATTCTTATACCCTGAGACGGCAACTGCGATATAATAACATTTATTAAGTCAAAAAACTCTTTTTCTTTGTCCTTTAAATTTGCTAGTACAGTCATAACCTCGTCTATTACAATATATAATACTGGAAGTTTTATACCTGCTCTATTCCTTAATGCCCAAATAGTATCACATTGATGGTCTGCTAATAATTTCTTTCTTCTTGCTCCTTCTTTTCTTATTACATCATCTAGTATCTCTAATACATGAGTATCACTATGTAAACCACAGACATGTGGCATTAATGCTAATGTCTTGAACAGGTTCGATTCCTTCGGGTCTATAATTAAGAACACAACATCCTCAGGAGTGTTAAATAGCATCATAGATATGAGTAATGACAATAGATACCATGATTTACCGGACCTTTGCTTACCTGCTATAAGAACTGTATCGTAGTATTTTGCATCTACTAATACTGGTTCTCCGCCTTCAGTTATACCTGCTACGCAAGGTAATATGTTTTTTGTATTTTTATAGAAATCTACAACCTTAGGTAAAGTAAATATATCTCCAAATGTTACTATAGCTTGTATTCCCTTGTTAATAATAATTTTATACATGTCACCTTCAATATCTACTTGACTAGTTACGCTAGCATCTGTACTTGACTCTCTAAAATAAGCAACCATTTCTCTAGCGATATCGTCAAGTTTATTTAATCCCTTAACTCGTTTCATTCTTAATTCATAGCAGAAATATGTTTCGATAGCTTCTTCTAATTGACTCTCTATATTCTCTAAATCAGTTTTAGCTGCCGCTGCTAATGCCTTTAAACAGAGTGTTTCTATGGTTGCAAATTCATCTGAATCCTCTGGTATTCTTCTTCTCTCCGCAAAGCCTGTTGTATTTGTCGGAAAGAATGGTTTAAATGTATTAAATAATACTTCTCTTGATAACATTGGTACTTTAGCTTGTACATTGTCCAATATCTCTTTGTAGTCTACAGTATTATCATTAGGTTTAATTTCTTCTTTAGGCTCAAAAGTATTAACTTCTTCATTTGTAAAATCATCTGAACTAAATAAATCTCCTAGGATGTCATCTAGACTCTCTTCTTCGTCGTCTACTATTTCAATATCATCCGCATCGCTATTATTTATAGTCACATCAGGTATCTGCTCAATGCTTTCTTTTAAATAAGAACTATTAGATGCTATTCTCAAAGCTGCTATAGATATGCCTATTAAACCTGTGCCGAATAATAACATAGCTGATATAAATAATTGTAATGAAAGACCCCCGAACTTTATTGGTTTGATGTTTCCGGCTAACCCTATTATACCTAATACTATCCCTGCACCAGCAACTACCCCAGATGTTATTATGACATTTCTACTATATAAACCCCAGTCGTCAGCTGTTCTATTTTTAACGCTTTTTATCAAATCTAATAGTATTTTACCAATAGACTTCATGGATGTACCTGCTGCATCCATTACTTTGTCAAGTGTATCTGGACATTTCGGTTGTGTTTGTTGAGGTTGTCCAAAAGCAGGCTGACCAAAAGTACCAAAGGAATTTGTTGAGTCAAACACGTTCAATGATGAACCTTGCTGTTGTTGATTTACATTATTAGGCTTACTCCCAAAGATATCCCATACTGATACTTTTTCTTTATTTTCAGATTGAGATGAAGATGGTGTGTCGAAATCATCAAAACTTATGTCATCAAATATATTACCAAAATCCTCTGAAGAACTTTCAGGCTCAAACCCCGCTTCATATTCTGGAGGGTTTCTTTTTTCTTTCACCTTAGCTACGTCAGAAGATGATACCTTATTTTGTAAGTTTCCATTAGGCATACTTAGCCCTCCTTTAAATACTACCTATAATACTCAATGCTAATGCCGCTATTCCACATATAGCTAAAAAAGGTAAAGCCTTATTTATATCTTCCTCATTAAAATCATTTTTGAATGTTCCTACATATACCCCTACTGCTAATGTAATATATAATAGAAAATACATAATATTCCCCCTATTTATTTACTTGCACTCCAGTTTTGAATAGTGATGACTTCTTTAGTGCTGGAGGTAACTTTACCTTTGTAATAGCTTTCTTCCCGTTATCTAATACTACACAAAAACTGTGTTTGTATCTATTCTCACTTTCATTTGATGACTCGCCTTCCTTATCTGCATCATCATTTGCATATGCTTTAGCTATTAAGTCTAAGTCTGACTTTAAATCTTGTAGACCGAATACTTCGCAGAGTTTATCTCTTACTATTCGGTCTTTTATTTTTCCTATAACCATAGATGTCATGTTACCACGTAAAGCTTTTGATACTTCATTTGTGTCATCTAATATTGATAAAAGGTTATTTGTAAGTATAAAGTTAACATCCCCTCTTTTACGACCGCCTGTCATAGCATTTACTATTATTTCTGCAGATCCTGGTATCTCTCCCCATCGCTGGAATTCTTCCCATACCTTGACATTAAAACACTTTTTTATGTATTTACAATAGTTTGATATTTGTATGGCAACATTTGCAACCGATAATTGCTTAAGTGCTAAGATTTTTGGATCTGTCTGAGATGATGTTGCTCCCCTCATTCCGAAGGAGAACACTATAAACTTTGCTCTGTACAACTCATTTACTGACATCGGGTATCTAAAAGTACCTGCCTTTGCTTCTCCTTCCTCAAAATATACTGATGCACTTGTTTCTATACCTACTGCCGCCTTATGTAATACATTATCCATTAAATCGTCCACTAGCTCTTTATTTCTGACCATCCCTTTTATTTCATCATATACCATTTTTATTCTGAGGCCTTTGGATTTATACCAAGTTGATTTATCATCAGTTACTCCAGCTTTATCATAAACCCTTTTGATGGCAGTTGAGATAACCTTTTCTTCCCACTTGGTTAATTCTCCATTTAAACCGCCTACTATTACTCTAAATATAGCTAGAGTATATGCTATAGCTGTTTCCTTCAATTCTTTGTCTATATCTTCGTCACCCGTTAAATCAGCAATTTCCATGGGGTCGAAGTAAACTGTGGAGCCTTTTCCCATTGATATTACTTTAACATCGTCTGGGTTTGCGGCTTTTAAATAACTTGCTAGATTAAAATATTCGTCTCCTTCGTAGTCCATTACTGTAACTACAAAATTGTCTGCAAGTAAATAGGTTAATAACGTTTTTACAAAATAAGATTTTCCTCCTCCTGTTTCTGCTGCTATAAACCAATTTTCTGGTGCATCAGGGTCCATTTTAAATTTCTTTAACACAGGACTACCTGATTTAACATCTATTCCTAGTGGTACTCCCTTATTACCTACCCTGCCTTGCTTGTACCCATTGAAATTTGCTAAAATATCGTCAGTTAATATTTTCTTTGACACCTTAGTTGATATTTCTCTTATTTGTTTTAATGAGAAAACTCCAAAGTATGATAACCAATCTAGCATATTTACTTTAAGTTCTTTGTATTTTATATCTAATTCGGCACAGCAAGACTTAAATAATCCTAATGATTCACTCAAATTTAATAGTGATATTTCATCTCGTTGACTTGAAATTTCTATTAGTATAACTACTTTAAATACTGTTCTCCTATATTCTACCTCAGCTTCGTTTAAGTATTTAGTAGACCATATAATTCTTTCTCTGGCCAATGCTGCACTTCTCTTAGTTCTATATTCAAAAACATTTACATTTGATGACTGAGATTCTGCATATTTCTTCCAAGTCTGCAACCTATTTCTCATTTCAGCAGAATACCATCTAATTTTGTGTGGTTCTGCGTAAATATAATAGTTTATTTTAACTCCTTCTTGTATACATCTACTTCTTATTAAATCCATAAAATTAGGAGGTAAATAGTCTGGTAAGTCCCTTATCAAAAAATATTTTGATATCTGACTTTCAGATGCTATATTACTAAAGCTTATAGCTATTTTTGTATTATCTAATTGTTTAGTAGGCTCAATAATAGAGTTACCTGCTAACATATTAGCAATTATCATATCATACATATACCATTTTTCTTTTAAATTATTAAGTATTCCCATTTTTACCTCCTAGGAATAGGGTTAATATTAGTTCTATCGCATATAACGTCTATTATGGGCCTTTTTCCATCTGCCATTGTCATTTTCATATAAACTGCCATTCTTCCTGTTTCCGTTTGTGCCTTATAATCCTTAACTTCATGTATTGGAATACTTTCTGCAAATACTCCGGGCCTTGTTATAACATGATGCTTGTCTATTTTATATATCTTATCAAGTATATCATACTCATGGCTGCTATTAATTACCCAATACTTGTAAACATTGTTTCCTGCCACAATGTCTTGAGCCTGCTTAAGTCTATCGTATATTATAATTACATCGTAATCCGCTTTTAATATATCTTCTATTATAGCTTGATTACACTCTACTATAACTAGTCTATCAATCGAATTTACAAGGGTAGATGCATTATTTACATATTCTGTAGATGTTATAACATTTGTCGGTTTGTATACAGTATTAAAAGCATTTTTATTATCATATATAAGTAATTTTACCTTTAATTTGTTTACTTTGGCTAATATTTCAGCTAGTTTTGTTATGAAGCTGTTAACATATCGTACATAAGACACTTCTTTGAAATATATTATAGACTTAGCCCTACACTTAACCATTGATGTTAGAACTGTTGAGTATGTCTTTATAATTGGTTCTCCGCTATTTGATTGCTCTTCTAACTCCCTTAACTTAGCTTTGGCTGTAAATGCCTCTTTCTGAAGAGTTTTGTTTTCTTGCTCTAAGTATTCTAATTTATTTGCTACTTCTCTAAGTTTTATATCACTCTTCTTTAATTGTTCTTCTAAATCATTTATTGTAGACTTATACTCTTTTAATTTGATTGCTATATCTTTATTACCATTATCGACTAAATAGTTCAAATAACCTATTACATTTATTGACCTCTGTAAAACATCTTTATATTCAATTGCAAGTTTTATTAAAGTATCTGTGTCTCCATCATCTATAGCTGTAGTCATTTCTAATAAAATATCGCATAATTTCTCGTTTGCTATAGCATCTATATCTACATATTGCCTAACTTCGTCCTCGGTTGGTTCCCTACCTATTAACACATCTATATGCTCAATGTCTAAAATACTTTCATCTTCAATAACATAAATATCATATCTTTTATATAAAACCATTAACATGCAGATATGTTTAATCATATTTGATTTATTGTTAATAATTAAGATTACTCTATTATTATTTAAAAGTAAAGTTTTTATTGTATGATAATACAAGTATAATTCAGTAGCATCCTTATTAATGATTATTACTATTGTATCGTTCTTAATATTGCTAAGTTTATTATCCTCTATATTGTAATAAATAGCACCCTCAATATGCTTTCCAACTAAATTGATAGCCATTCCACATCAGTCCCCTATTTATTAATATACATGTTATTTATTAATTTTATCATTGTTATGTAACCTACTTCATAATCTGAATAATAATTTTGAGAGAACCAGCATTTATCATATAAATCATCATACATTGCCACTCCACATATTTGCATATCCTCAAACCTATACTCTGCACAATCCCCAAGTAAATCTTCGATTAACTTATCCATATTTGTAAGTATATCTAATAGTGATTTTGCCTTATATCCTATAATCTTGTCTTTAGGTATATATTTAGTGAAACATATTTGAGCCCTGGTAAACATCGCCTTTTGCATAGCTGCATCATCTATATTTGACATAGCTAGTAACGCTTTCATAACTCCCCAGTTGCTGCTATCTACTGTCATTATAATATTATCTGCTGAACATACTATATCTGAACAATAAGATACAGCTTTATCAAATGGTATATCATATATTATGAATTGGTAGCTTGATTTTGCTATGTTACTGAATCTTATTAACTTAGATTTTTCTGCTAATTTATCATCTTCTATTATATCCCCAGCTAAGCCCATTGTCAAAACATGGAATGCAGGGGATATTATATTTACATACCTACCTACTCCTAAATGAGGATTATTTAATGCTAGTCTTAAAGATGCATTGTCAATGCCATTTGAATGTACAATTTCATAAGCATCTTTACTCATATAAGCCTGAGCTCTATTCTTAGTGTCCATATCAACTAATAGAACTGCATATCCTAGTTTTACTAAAGTATTAGCCAAGTTAGCGGCTATTGTAGATACGCCAGATCCGGATGCTCCAGTTACTACTATCGATGTTCCTTTAGCGCTTAACGCATCTAAAATAGATTTTAATTGAGGCATATTTACATCAGGAACGATCTTAGACCTGCCTACTTTCTTATTACCTTGCTTAGAAAAACTCTTTTTACCTTGCTTATTATCTTCATATGGTTGTTTTTGTGTTTCTAAACTTGGAATATCTACTAATAACTTTGTATTCTTTACATCTCTTTCTTTATCCTTATTAAATATAGTTGTATCAAATAACTGTTGTATATCTCTATCACTTTTAACTTGCTCAATTAAACCCTTGTTTGGTTCTTTTGTATTAGTATGTTTTTCTATATTTTCTTGGTGTTCTGTTAAATTATCATCTGACATATTCATTTCTTCAGTGAATTCATTATCGCCTATATCCGCTTTTTCAAAAAAGTCTATGCCATCCTCATCTATCTGTTCGAAGAAGTCATCACTTTCAATAGTATCATACCCATTATCAAATATATTTTCAATCTCATTATCAAAGGTTGTACTATCAAAATCATCAGTTATATCAACACTTCCAAAGATTTCATCATCTAAACTCGCGTTTTCTTCATTATTCGTATCTATAGATTTAAATTCTATATCTTGCTCCATATTGTTATTTAAAGTATTTTCTCCTATATCCGTAACTGGGTCTAGTCTTTCTCCAAAGGAGTAGGAGTCACTGTTTGTTGGCTCTGATTCTTGCAAGTCGTTTAGTTTGAATATTAAATATTCAGGAATGTCATTCATTTCTTTTGTTACTAAAGACGCAAAAAACCCTACTGAATATGGAGGAGCTTTTAGAATTACACAAGATGACTCTTGTATATCTATAGTCTCTTCCCAGGCTATTTTCGCCATTTTTTCAGTTGTTGCTATAAATATAAGGGAGAAATCCCTATTATGTTTCTGTTTTATTATACTTATAAAATTGTTTATACTTCTTCTTAAGACTATTTCATCTTGTTGAGCGCCATCTTTCGTCCAAGATTGCTCTATTATTATAGCCCTATCAAAATAATCTCCCCTAGACAAGAAAGACTCTATGTTATCTATATTTTCTTCTATAGTCAATTCTACGCTGCCTGAAGCAAATCTATTTTCTAGTGATTTAACTATATTGATAGCCTTTTTCCCTCCGCTAATAAGAACTCTCATGCAATCCTCCTCCATATCAGAAGTCTATAATATCATCATCACTTGTTATATTTTCATTAAAATCATTTTCATTTTTATCTTTTTGTTGATTTATGGTTGTTATGTCTATTTGATTTTTATTATAAAGATTCTCTACATGCTCACTACTTTCTACACTCCTATTTTTCTTATTTTCTTTTTTCTCATGTTTATTATCATCTGTATTTACACCAAATGCGTAATTATCTAGGTCAATGTATTCCATAGAACTATTAGCATTATCTTCATTATCTATATTAACCTGTTTACTAGCGTTACTTTTTATTTTTCCATTTAATGCATCTTTGATAGTCCATTCTCCGTATTTTATGTTATTTTTATTTATATAACTAGTCAGGATATTGAGTCTATTTATTCCTACACCATCAATTTTTATACTTTCTCCTGTATAAAATTCTATCTCCTTGATATTCAATATTTTTCCCACACTAGCATCGCTACTTTTAAACCTGTCCATTATTGCATCTACGTAATTAAAGTATTTCACACCATATAATTCTTTGGCTAAGTCTTGTATGTCTTTAATTGATAATATTTTATATGATATGAATCCCCCATCCAATAGTTTATAGATACAATCTATAACATCTGATATTATTCTATCTGACCTACTTAAATCCTTAGTATATATAAAGAAATAATCAGACTCAAATAAAGTTGCTCTAGTTATAGTTTTTATATACCCTACTTGCATCTCTATTAGTTTTGCTAAGTTTTTATTATCAGTTTTTACGACTAATTCATCTAGTTGCTGTAATCTAGGATCTTTACCAGCTTGCTCCATAATGTTTAATTGTACAATTGTGTATCTTCTTAGATTTAGCTCCCTATAAAAATTAGATATTGCATCGAAATGTTGCTCCCTAAACTCTTCTGATTTGCCAATTATTGTGTCCCTTTCCACTCTTACAAATATCCCTAACTTCATATCTGAATAAATTAGTATTGCACCATCTTCTGTATCTTTTAGACTTATTATATCCCAAAAGATGTTTGGAGTTGTTATACTATTGTTCTTCATCTTTTGATACATTCTATAGTAATAATGTTCCTCAAAAATTACCTTTCTTATAATGAATTGGTCAGCTATAAATATTAGTATATAAAATAATATCTTCGCGCCTTTATTAACTAGATTTGAAGTCCACACTATTACTAAAAAATTTAGTACTAGCAATATTGCTAGTACTATAACTTTTTGAGTTGTAAAGAAATTATCTTCCCATACACCACCCTCAACATTCATAGGTATAAATATTTTACCTTCATTGTTTTTAAATAATCTCTTAGAATTAGCCATATACTAACCCCCAGTATTATAAATTCTTGCCTTTCTCTATCTCCATCTCTATTTGTTGAGCATCTCTTAAATCGTTATTGCTATCTATTTTCTTTGATGTATATCCAGAACTTGAATAATCATATTTAACATACTGTTCATCTTCTCTATCGGATGGAGTTACTACTATTGTATTATCATCGTAACTATTAGAAACATCAGTATCTACAGATGATGCTCTAGAGTATCTTCTATAGCTACCTCCGCTACTTCCAGCTGTTTCTGTAGACCCACCGCCCATAGTACTAGCTATTCTATCTCCTAGTTCACCTATTCTATCTGAAAGTTTATCTACTAAACCTCTTGTTATTGTCGCGTATACTTCAAATCCTAAATCTCTGTAATTCTTTAAAGTAAATGTTATTAG
>ERZ795060.5257-NODE-5257-length-10425-cov-4.700193_pt1 | contig 10425 bp, 7 predicted proteins | sample MGYA00375144_ERZ795060 | MGnify/ENA primary metagenome ERZ795060 (study PRJEB30189, sample SAMN05720157) | activated sludge metagenome | isolation source: anaerobic digester from wastewater treatment plant | place: Japan | collected 2015-05-15 ... | reverse complement strand
CTGAGCCCCGCAGGAACACCCGCATCCCCGCCCACAGGCCGGCCCCGCGCCGGCCTGTTTTCTTTCCGTCCGCGCCCGCTCCCCCGCCGCATAAAGTCGCTCATGACCGCCACGCTCCCGCCGATCGAGATCCCGAAGGTCCAGACCTGCATCCCGCCGTCCCTCGATGCAACCCGCTGGGACGTGGTCGAGCCTTACTTCCGCGAACTCGCCGGGCGTCGGGTCGACGACCGGCCCGCCTTCGAGCAGTGGCTCCTGGACCGTTCGGAACTCGAGGCCGCGTGCTCGCAGAGCCGCGCCGATCTCTACATCGCCATGACCTGCGATACCGACAGCAAGGCCATCGGCGACGCCTACACCGCTTACCTCGAGATCGTCGCGCCGCGCCTCGAGGAAATCTCTTTCGAACTCGACCGCAAGTTCGTCGACCTCGCGGCGAGGATCCCGCTCCCCGAGGACCGCTTCGGCGTCCTGCTCCGCTCCAAGAAAGTCGCCGTCGATCTCTTCCGTCCCGAGAACGTGCCCATCGCCGTCGAGCTCGGCAAACTCGGGCTGGAACACTCGAAGATCGTCGGCGCCCAGACCGTGCAGTACGAAGGTCAGGAGCGAACGCTCGTGCAGATGGCCGTCTACCAGATGCGTCCCGAGCGCGCCGTGCGCGAGGAGACCTGGACGCTCACCACGCGCCGGCGCCTGCAGGACCGCGACGCCCTCGACGACATCTACGACCGCATGATCGCGCTCCGCGACCAGACCGCCCGCAACGCCGGATGCCCCACGTACGTCGAGTACGCCTTCAAGGAAAAGCGCCGCTTCGACTACACGCCGCACGACTGCTCGGTCTTCGCCGACGCCGTCGAGCGCCACGTCGTCCCCATCATGCGCCGCGCCGATGAACGCCGCCGGCGCGCCCTCGCCGTCGACACGCTCCGGCCGTGGGACCTCGCCGTCGACCCCAAGGGCCGCCCGGGCCTCGCACCCTTCCACGGCGGGCGCGATCTCTTCGAGAAGAGCGTCAACGTCATGCACGCGCTCGACGAACGTCTCGGCACGCTCCTGCGACTCATGGGGCCCGACGACCCGTCCCGCCACGCCGTCGACCCCGCGCGCGGCTTCGTCACCGACAACCTCGACCTCGACGCCCGCAAGGGCAAGCGCCCCGGCGGCTACATGTACGTCCGTGACCGCTCCCGCCGCCCGTTCATCTTCATGAACAGCGCAGGCGTCCACCGCGACGCGATGACCATGGTCCACGAGGCGGGCCACGCCTTCCACTCCATGCTCGCCGGGCCCGAGTGGCTCCTCGACTACCGCGAGAGCCCCATCGAGTTCGCCGAGGTCGCCAGCATGTCCATGGAGCACCTGACCATGGCCCACTGGGGAGGGGCCGGCGCCGGGAACGGCAGCGTGAGCGCGCCCCGGTTCTATCACAACCCCGAGGACCTGCGCCGCGCACAGCGCGAACACCTCGAAGACTCCCTCTTCATCCTCGCGTGGATCGCCACGATCGACTCCTTCCAGCACTGGATCTACCGCCGCCCCACGCACACCCGCGCCCAGCGCGACGACTTCTGGATCGAACTCGACCAGCGCTTCGGCCACGCCGTGAGTTGGACCGGTTTCGAGGACGCACGCCGCTGCCTCTGGCAGCGCCTCGGCCACCTCTTCTCACACCCCTTCTACTACATCGAGTACGGCATCGCCCAACTCGGCGCACTCCAACTCTGGCTCCGCGCCAAGTCCGAGGGCGAGAAGCCCGTCATCGACGCCTATATCCACGCACTCCGACTCGGCGGCAGCAAGCCCCTCCCCGACCTCTTCGCCGCGGCCGGAATCCGCCTGGATTTCGGCGACGCCACCGTCGCCGCCGTCGCCCACGCCGTCGAACGCGAACTCGAACGCCTCGCCGACTGACCCCGCGCCCACTCCCGCCCAACCCGTCCGGTTTGCGTTCCCCGCGTCGCAGGGAAATCCTTGTTGCCGCGTTAGGACAACAGTTCCCGCATGGGCCCCGCCCACCGCGCCTCATATCATCTCACGTCTGCGCTCGGCAGACCCGTCTCGGCGTGCCCTGTTCGCCGCCGGCGCGGAACCGCAAGGCCCCTCGCGGCACGCACTCCAAGGGTGGGGGTTGCATTCGTGAAACCCGCCCGTCCGCTTTCCGAGCAATGCGGGCGTGTGGGACCGCTCGGTGACCCGACCATGAACACGTCGGCTCCGGCGGGGGAGGTTCTCCCGTGCTCGACGTGTTCTTCGATGGCCCCGCGGCTTGGTTCGGCTTCCCGGCCCTGCTGGGCACCCTCGTCTTCCTGCTCCGCCTCGTCCTCATGATGGTCGGCGGCGCTCACCTGGACTTCGGGGACGATTCCTCCGCCGGCGGCTTCGAGGCGCACGGCGATCCCTCCGACGGCTTCAAAATCTTCTCCATCCAGGCCGCCGCCGCCTTCGCCATGGGCTTCGGATGGGCCGGGCTCGCCGCCTACCGCGGCTCGGGGTTCTCTCTCCACGGCTCGATCGTCGCCGGCGTCGCCGGCGGCGTCGGCATGACCTGGATGCTCGCGCTCCTCCTCAAGGCCGTCTACAGCCTCCAGTCCTCCGGCAACATCGAGGCGACGCGCTGCGTCGGCCAACAGGGACGCGTCGAAGTCCTCGTCCCCGGCTCGGCCAAGGGGCACGGACGCGTCACGCTCGTGCTCGACGGGCGCCAGCGGTCCTTCCACGCCGCGACCCAGGGCGAAGACCTCGCCACCGGCACGCCCGTGCTGGTGCTGGCGATCAACGACGACAACTCGCTCAGCGTGGCACGAGCCTAGCCGAGCATCGCGGACAGCCGCACACAGACCGGCCGACCGGGTATCTTCCGGGCGGCGCCGCCGGGTCCACGGACACTCGCACCCGCACGCACGCAACAAAGTCAGCAACGAAGAACGAAGAGGGAGCAGCCGATGACCAGCATCACCAGCGCACTCAACAGCCTCAGCGGGGGACCCCTGAGCAGTTCCGGCGGGCCGGCGCTCACGCTCGCGCAGAACGGCCCCGGCGGCGGTGGGGGGCCTCGAGTTTCATCTACCTCGGGCTCATCGGCGCCGTCTGCCTGGTCTTCCTCGTCGTCGTCTACTGGGCCGCCACACGCTACAAGCGTTGCCCCAGCAACCGCATCCTCGTCATCTACGGTCGCGTCGGCAGCGGCAAGGCCGCCAAGTGCCTGCACGGCGGCGGCACCATCGTCTGGCCGCTCATCCAGGACTACGCCTACTTGAGCCTCGAGCCCCTCGTCATCGACATCCCGCTCGAGGGCGCGCTCTCGCTCAACAACATCCGCGTCAACGTCCCCAGCACCTTCACCGTCGCCATCTCCACCGACCCGGTGCTCATGAACAACGCCGCCGAGCGACTCCTGCCCCTCCAGGGCCAGCAGATCCGCGAACTCGCTCAGGACATCATCCTCGGCCAGTTGCGCCTCGTCATCGCGACCCTCACCATCGAGGAGATCAACAAGGACCGCGAGAAGTTCATGGCCCTCATCAACGAGAACGTCGCCAAGGAGATCAACAAGATCGGACTGGACCTCATCAACGTGAACGTCCGCGACATCACCGACGAGAGCGGCTACATCCAGGCCATCGGCAAGCGCGCCGCCGCCGAGGCCATCAACCGCGCCAAGGTCGAGGTCGCCGAGCAGGAGCGCGACGGCGCCATCGGCGAGGCCGCCGCCGTCCGCCAGCGCACCGTCCAGGTCGCCAACGAGGCCGCCCAGGCCGCCGAGGGCCAGAAGAAGGCCGAGCAGACCAAGCGCGTCGCGCTCGCGGCCCTCGAGGCGACGGCCATCACGGGCGAGGTGCAGTCCAAGCGCGACATCGAGGTCACCACCGCCCAGCGCGAGGCCGAGGCCGTCGCGCAGAAGAAACGCTTCGAGCAGGAGCAGCGCATCCGCGTCGCCGAGGCCGAGGCCTCCGCCCGCACCGGCGAGAATGCCTCCGCCGCGCTCGTCGCCGAGTCCGACGCGAAACTCGCCGAGGTCAAGGCCGACGCGCGCCGACGGTCCGACGTCGCATCCGCCAAGGCGACCGAGGCGGTCCTGCTCGCCCAACGCGAGCAGGAACTGGCGCGCCTCGCCAAGGAGCAACTCGCGCCGCAGGAAGTCGAGAAGAAACGCATCGAGATCGCCGCGGGCGCCGAGGCCGAGAAACGCCGCATCGAGGCCCAGGGCGAGGCAGACGCCACGCTCGCGCGCTTCCAGGCCGAGGCCGCCGGTGTCCAGAAAGTCCTCGAAGCCAAGGCCGAGGGTTACCGCCGACTCATCGAGGCCTGCGGCAGCAACCCGCAGGTCGGGCCCACACTCCTCCTCATCGAGCAACTCCCCAAACTCGTCGAGCAGCAGGTCAAGGCCATCCAGAACCTCAAGATCGACAAGATCACCGTCTGGGATTCCGGCGGCTCGGGTGGCGGCGGTGGGGGCGGCGGCTCGAACGGCCACTCGTCCATCCTTGGCGGTGGGGGGGGTAGAAACACCACCGCCGAATGGCTCAGCGGCCTCGTCGGCGCCCTCCCGCGACTCCACGAACTCGCCCAGCAGGCCGGCATCGAACTCCCCGCCGCCCTCGGCAAGGTCGATCAGAACCACGACGGTTCGGTGATCGATCTGGACGATGATGGCAAACCACCGAAACGCAAGTAGTCTTTCGATATCGATCGTTGGTTACTTCAGGAGATGGCGATGTCACAGGTCAGCCTGTTGCCCAATAGCGCCGCGATGCCGTCTTCCCCGGCCGAGAACGTCCGCAAGCCCGGCTCCGTGTTTCCGTTGGTCGCGGGCTGCGGCGCGATGTCCATGGTCGCCTTCCCGCTCCTGGTTGTGGGGCTTCTCACGCCGCACTACGCCGAAATCTACCGCGACTTCGGTGTGAGACTGCCCGCTTTTACGCGTGTGCTGCTGGACCTGGGCAAGTTCGCCGGCTCGCCTCTGGGCGTGACGGTGGCAGTGGTGTTGGCCCTGGTCATCGGCGCAATCACCTACGCGACCGGCCGCGCTTCGCGCGCCGGCGGCGTGGCGATCCTCCTGCTCTGCTTCCTCTGGCTCCTCGGCGTCGGCGGCGGGTTCTTCCTGAGCAACTGGATTGTCATTCCGGCGATGATGGAGTCGTTGCGGAACGGCAACGCGGCGTAACACCGCCCCGGGAATCCTCGCTCGGCCCGCTCGGCACAGCCGCAGGGGATGTCAACTCGCCGCCATGCCCAGCGACGCCCGCACTTCGCCAGACGCCAATCCCAACCAGCGGCGCCGCGCTGCGGGGCCGTTGGGCATGCTCGGCTTCGTGATCCTCTTCATCACGTTCTGGACGCTGTTCGTTTGTCTGTTCGACGCCTACATCGCCTACGGGTGGTACAAGACCGCCCGCGCGAAGTCCTTCGCCACCGCCCTCGGCACCGTGCTCGAAAGCCGCGTCCAGTCCGATTCCGGCGGCGACACTACGCACTACTCCCCGTTCATCCGCTATGAATTCACCGTCGCCGGCGCACGCTTCGAGTCCACGCGCTACCGCTACGTCGAGATCCAGTCGAACAACTTCGACTCCGCGAAGCGCATCGTCGACGCCCACCCCGTCGGCAGGCAGATGACCGTCTACTACAACAAGGTCGACCCCGCCGACAGCGTCCTGTTCGTCGTGCCAGACGGCGAGATGCGGATGATGCCCCTCTTCATGACGCCCTTCAATCTTGTCATGATTGGCGGCTGGCTCACCATCGGCACGCTCATCGCAAGACGGCGCGACCCCTCACGAATCGCGGGCCTTCGCACGATCGATCAGCCGGGCGGAGAAACGATCGTCAACCTCGACCTCCTCCCCGTCTGGGCGCCGTTCTTCATCGGCGCGATCGTTGTGTCGTTCTTCTCGATCTTCATCGTCGTGCTGAGCCTCGGAGCCCAGCCAAGCCTGATCACGCTGGTGGTCGTCTGGGGCGCATCCGCCGCCGTCGGCATCGCGGCCTCCGCGTGGTACGCCTCGCGCATCGCCTCCGGGCGCTACCGCCTTGTCATCGATCCCGTGCGCCGCACCATCTCTTTCCCGCCCTGCTGCGACAGTTTGCACCCCGAGGCCGCGTTCGCGTCCGTCGACTCGATCGATCTGCGCACGAATCAGAACCGCACGACCAACGGCATGCCGCACACGCAGGTCGTCGTGAACTTCAAGAGCGATCGGTCATCGCGCCAGGAAACCGGCGGCGGCGAGGCCGTCGTCAGCCAGTGGGCCAACAAGAACGACGCGATCCTCTTCCGCGACTACCTCGCCGAGCGCCTCGGCCTCAAGGATCAAGTGCCCGCTCCGCCGCCGCAGGACGAGTGAGCACCGGTGCGAACGCCGCGCTGCCCGCCTCACTTCACCTTCTTGAGTTCAAACTTCAGCGCTTCCCGCGGCGCCTCGTCCTTCTTCTCCGCGAAACTCACCACGATGGTCAGCGTCTCGCCGTCCGACTCATAGCGGCACGACTTGAGCCCCAGCCCCGAACCCCCCTTGTCCTCGAACAGCGCCACCGTCCGCGCCGACTCCTTCTCGTTGTAAAACAGCCGCGGCGGCGCGGGCTCGCTCTTCCACGCCTCCAGCGCGCTCGAAAAGTGCTTCACCCGCAGGCTCACCCCGTCCGCCTCTTTCGTGATCGACAGCAGTTCGAACACCAGCGGCGCCTCCCCCTTCGCGCTGTTGCACCACCGGAACATCCCGATGATCGACGGCCCGCGCACAGCGCTCCAGTGCTCCTCGACATAGTTCCCGTTCACCATCCCCTCCCAGCGCCCCTCGAACATCCCGAACGCCGACGGGTCCAGCGACCCGATCGTCTCCTCCGCGCTCAGCGCGGCCGCCGTCTCTTTCTTCCCGTCATCCCCCAGCGCGAGCGCCCCGGCGAGCGTGCCGGTCAGTGCGATGAGCGAAACCAGTGACAGAACCGATTTCATGACGCGGGTCTCCTGTGGAGTGGTCGTGGCCCGGCCGCGCTCGGCGTTGCGCCGGTCCATCCGCCCGTCCCGGAGAGTGTCGGGAGAGGGTGCCGGAACGGGCCAGGGGTGGGGGCGGTCTGGCCCCGAGCGCCACTACCATAACCGATCCCGGCGCCCCGTGAGTGCGCGCCCGGCCCACGGAGTCGCGCCATGAAGAAACTGCTCAAACTCGGCATCTTCCTCGTCTGCCTGCTGCTCGTCCTCGTCGTCGCCGGAACGCTCATCGTCGGCGCCTACGCCAACCAGATCGCCAAGAAGGCTATCGAGCAGGGCGGCACCTACGCCCTGGGCGTCGACACCAAGGTCAACGACGTGAAACTCGGCCTGCTCTCCGGAGAGTTCGGCCTCAACGGGCTCGACGTCGCCAACCCCGCCGGCGCCGGCTACACCTCGCCCCACTTCCTCGGCCTCGGACACGCCGAGGTCAAGGTCGATTACAACGCCCTCCAGCAGCCCGTCGTCAAACTCCCGCGCCTCGCGCTCGACGCCATCGACGTCTCCCTCGAGAAACGCGGCGGCAAGGCCAACTACCAGACCATCCTCGACAATCTCAAGAAACTCGAATCCGGCTCTTCGCCCGCTCCCCAGCCCCAGCCCTCGGGCTCCGAGAAGAAGTTCGTCATCCAGGACCTCTCGATCACCAACGTCACCATCCACGTCGACATGCTCGACGCCGGCGGTCTGTCGCAGGTCGCCAAACTCACCATCCCGCTCGACAAGATCCAGTTGAGCAACGTGGGCCAGACCGGCACCGGCGTTCAGGGCACCGGCGTCACCATGAAGGAACTCGTGAGCATCGTCGTGCAGGCCGTGCTCGGCGCCGCGACCCAGAAGGCCGGCGACATCCTCCCCGGCGAACTGCTCAGCGACCTGCAGGGCCAACTCGGCCAACTCTCGGGCCTCAAGGACCTGCCGATGCAGGTCACCGGCGACCTCAAGAACGTCGTCGACAATCTCGGAAAGGACGTCGGCAAGAAGGCCGAGGAGGCCGCCAAGGACGTCGGCAAAAAAATCGAAGATGTCACCAAGGGCCTGGGCGATGCGATCCCGAACCCCTTCGGCGGCGGCGACAAGAAGAAGGAAGACAAGAAGTGATCGGCGTCGGTTCGGGCATGAGCCGCGTTTCCCGTTCGTAAAACGGGCGCGCCCCGCCCCGCTCCCGCCGCCGAGTTCCCGGACGCGCTGCGCGCTCCAACGCGGCGTAAACTTCCCCTCCCGGTCTTGAGGCCGGGTTCCATCCCCACCCGCCCCGTTCCATCCTCTCCATCTGCCGTACCCATGGACCCCCAATCTCACGCGTCACCCGAATCCAACCACGCCGGCTCCAACGGCCAGGCCCCCGCGCACACACCGTCGCCCGCCCCGGCGCCGACGTCCATCGATGCGCAGACCCAGGCCGAGATCGATGAGGCCATGGCCGCCATCGGCCTGGGCCCCACGCCTTCCGGCGGCGGCGGTGGTGGAGGTGGAGGTGGTGGGGGGGGCGGCAAGAAGAAGGGTCCGCAGACCAACGTCGACCACAGCGTGACACCCATCGGCGGCGCGCAAAAGCCCCGCGTGCACGGCCCGCGCGTCGTGCAGGCCGGGCGCGAGCACCGCAAGGGCACCGTCGTCAGCGTCGGCCCCACCGACGTCTTCCTCGAGTTCGGACCCAAGAGCCTCGGCGTCGCGCCGCGCTCGGGCTGGCCCGAAGACGCTCTCCCCAAGGTCGGCGAAGAGGTCGAAGTCGTCGTCGAGAAGTTCGAGCCCAGCGAGCAGATCTACGTCTGCTCGCGACCCGGCGCCGTGGTCAAGGCCGCGTGGGAGAACCTCGAGATCGGCCAGACCGTCGAGGCCCGCGTCGTCGGGGTGAACAAGGGCGGCCTGGAACTCGAAGTCTCCGGGCACCGCGCCTTCATGCCCGCCTCGCAGGTCTCGCTCGAACGCATCCCCGACCTCTCCGTTCTCATCGGCGAGAAGTTGACCTGCCAGGTCTCGCAACTCGACAAGCGCGGGCGCGGCAACATCGTCCTCTCCCGGCGAGACCTGCTCGAGGTCGAACGCCGCGAGAAGGCCGGCAAACTCAAGGACACCCTCGCCGAGGGCCAGACCCTCGACGGCGTCGTTCGCAAGATCATGCCCTTCGGCGCGTTCGTCGACATCGGCGGCGTCGACGGCCTCGTCCATATCACCGACCTCACCTACGACCGCATCGGCTTCGGCGAGCAGGCCGTCGGCAAGGTCCTCAAGGAGGGCCAGGCCGTCCGCGTCCGCGTCCTCAAGATCGAGTGGAACGACCAGGACGTACGCAAGAGCCGCATCAGCCTGGGCATGAAGCAGCTCGCCGCCGACCCCTTCACCACCGCCGTCGCCGACATCAAGGAAGGCGCGACCGTCGGCGGGCGCGTCACGCGCCTGGCAGACTTCGGCGCCTTCGTCGAACTCTCCCCCGGTGTCGAGGGACTCGTCCACGTCTCCGAGATCGCCCACCGGCGCGTCAACCACCCGCAGGAAGTGCTCAAACAGGACCAGGTCGTCCAGGCCAAGGTCCTCAAGATCGACCCCGACTCGCGGCGCATCTCGCTGAGCCTCAAGGCGCTCATCGAGGCCCCCGCGGCCCCCGCTCGCAAGGGCGACAAGGACCGCCCCACCCGCACGCCCGAGGAGATCCAGAAAGAGACCCCGGCCCTCCGCCGCCTCCGCGAACACGCCAAGGCCAAGCAGGACACCGGGCTCAAGGGCGGCTTCGGCAAGGGATACGACGACGGCGGCGGCCTCGCCGGCCTCAAACTCTAAGTTCCTAGGCCCGCCTTCGATATCTCGTTCACCCACAGGCACCGGTCCCGCGACCGGTGCCTTTTTCATTCGCTTCCACTTCCCCTCCGTCTCTTCGGTCTTCCCGTTCGTGGCCCGGCGGCTTCGTGGCCCTTTCCTTCCGCAACCCTTCAATCACTCCCGCGAACGCCCGATAGGACCTCGGCATGACGCCGAGGAACCCGCCAGCCTCGCCCCCGCATCCCGCCGCCGCGCGCGCTGTTCCGGCGCGCCAATCGGAAGCCCCTGCGCAGAGACCTCGCCCAAGCGCGGGGGGAACCGGCAAGGGCCGCACACCCGGCGCCGGCAGCACCTCGCCGCGCGACGCCGCGGGCTCGCGCACGCTCCCCGCGCTCAACGCCCCCATGGGCGGGCGCAAGCACGTCGTCTGCACGACCCGCCACTGGCGCCCCGGCGCGCCGTCCGCTGCGCCGCCGGCGCGCGCGGCCTCGATGGTCGAGACGAGCCGGACCGAACCGCCCGTCCGGAGCGAACCCGTCGCGCCGGCGCCCGCCGTTACCGAAGAGTTCGAGGCCGCCCCCCCCGAGCGCCCGCCTCAGACACCGACCATCGCGGCTCCGCGTCCCTTCTCACCCCTCCCACGCCCGGCGCATCCACTGCCGCCCGCGCCGGAC
>ERZ795060.5255-NODE-5255-length-10436-cov-3.315480_pt1 | contig 10436 bp, 11 predicted proteins | sample MGYA00375144_ERZ795060 | MGnify/ENA primary metagenome ERZ795060 (study PRJEB30189, sample SAMN05720157) | activated sludge metagenome | isolation source: anaerobic digester from wastewater treatment plant | place: Japan | collected 2015-05-15 ... | reverse complement strand
GAATGGGGCCAATTTGTGTAAACGATAAACTTAAGCCGTTTTTGCCAGGACATACCTATTCAGGACTTGAAACAGCGGTTCCACCTGTTTCATCAGCGCAATTTGGCAGTGCAAGTATCTTGTTGATCTCCTATGGCTACATTAAAATGCTTGGAGAAAGTGGCTTGACAGATTCTACAAAACATGCCATATTAAATGCGAACTACATCGCAAAAAAATTATCATCAAAATACAAAATTCTCTATACTGGGGCAAATGGAAGAGTAGCTCATGAACTCATTGTTGATTTGAGAATGTATAAAGAAATTGGAGTTAGTGCTGAAGATATTGCCAAGAGATTAATGGATTATGGATTTCATGCGCCGACTTTATCATTTCCAGTAGCAGGCACGATTATGATTGAACCTACTGAGTCAGAGAATAAAGAAGAGTTGGATCGATTCTGCCATGCGCTGCTGCAGATTCATAATGAAATCGATGAAGTAGCAAGGGGTGAATATCCAGCTGACAATAATGTGCTTTCCAATGCACCACATACTGCCGCTGTCATTACATCAGACTCTTACTCTAAACCTTATTCAAGAGAGAAAGCAGCATTCCCTCTTGCCTATTTGAAACATGGAGGTAAGTTTTGGCCAAGTGTAGGGAGAGTGAATAATGCTCATGGTGATCGAAATTTAGTGTGCACTTGTCCACCAATGGAAGCCTATATGACTCAATAAATAAATTCAATGTCCATTAAAAAGAGCTCAAGAAATACGCAATCGATTGTCATCACAGGGGCAGCAGGTTTTATAGGCTCATGCTTAGTGGCCAAGTTAAATAGTATAGGAGAAACGAATTTGATTTTGGTAGATGAAAAATCAAAGTCAAATCACCCTAACTTGCAAGGGAAAAAATACAAGAATTATATCGATAGAGCTTTTTTTATCAATTGGTTTGAAGCCAATTATAAAGACATTAAATATGTCTTTCACATAGGTGCCAGAACAGATACTACATTGCTCGATGAAAATGTTTTTATAGATCTCAATATCAACTATAGCAAAGCGATATGGAATGCTTGTACCTTTTACCAAATTCCTTTGATATATGCATCTAGTGCTGCAACTTATGGAAATGGATCAGAAACTTATAGCGATGATCATGCGATTATTTCTAAACTGAAACCTTTGAATCCATATGGATGGTCAAAACACAAATTTGATCTTTGGGTACTAGAACAAGAGCGTTGTCCACCGCAATGGTATGGATTTAAATTTTTTAATGTATTTGGTCCAAATGAATATCATAAAGCGAGGATGGCTTCAGTTGTTTATCATGGTTATAATCAAATTAATGAAACAAAAAAAATAAAATTATTTGCATCCAATGATCCATTGATAAAAGATGGAGAGCAAAAACGTGACTTCATTTATGTAAAAGAATTGATTCAAGTGTTGATTTATTTTTATGACAATCAATTCGAAAATGGGATTTATAATCTTGGTACTGGAACAGCAAATACATTTAATCAATTGGCAAAGTATATTTTTGCTTCTATGAATATTAAATCAAAAATTGAATATATTCCATTGCCAGAAGATATCAGTAAAGCCTATCAAAATTTTACAGAGGCAGATATACAGAAACTCATTCAGAATTCTCAATATAAATTTCAATATAATTTTGAATCCGCAATCCAAGATTATATCGTGAATTATTTGGACAATAATTCAAAGCTATTTTAAGCTCTGTTAGTGGATTTATTTTTTAATGATAAGTACAGTTCCTGGTCTTAGGATTTTATTTTCACCAAGACCATTCCAATCCATAAGATTTGCTTTTGTCAGGCCATTGTATTGATCGACAATGTTGGATAAAGTCTCTCTTGTACTCACAATATGATAAACATAATCTTTTACTTTTTCAGATATGGATTGAGGTACTTTATTTATACTCGCATCTTGTAAAAAAACATGATCGAGTTCTTGCGCTTTGAACTCCTCAATGTCTTCAGGTAAGAATTGATAAGGTCTGTTGAAAGTAATGATGTCTATTCTGACTTCCTCATCGACCATAGTAGAATCAGTTGAAATATTGGATTTTTTTTCATCCAATTCATTTAGATAATAATCCACAAATAGTACCATCAGACTATCAGGCAAATTTACATATAGACCATTTTCTCTAGCGGGAATTGAATTTTTCTTGAAAGCAGGATTATATGTTTCGAATATTTCTTTATCCAATCCTGTACTCTTATACATTTTTTTAAAATCAATCTCCTTAAAGATTCTCGCATAAGTTAAAGGCTCGATATTGATATCTTCCAATGAAGGAATGAGTTCATGCTCTCCATAGAAATGCATCAAATAACTTACACCAATAAAGGCTGGAACAAATAACTGAGTTTGTCTTGGAAGATCTTTCCTCAAAGTCCAAAAATCTCTTGTTCCATTTTTTTCAATAAGGTCAAGAATTTTATTTTCACCACAATTATAAGCTGCAAAAACTAATGCCCAGTCTCCAAATAATCCATATAAGGATTTTAAATAATCGATAGCAGCAAGGGTTGATTTAACTGGATCTAATCTTTCATCCACCTTATCATCGACTCTAAGTCCTCTTAATTTTGCTGTGGAAGGCATGAATTGCCACAATCCTGCCGCACCAGCATAAGACTTTACTCCAGGATTAATTGCTGACTCAATGGCGGTAAGAAATTTTAATTCTGTCGGTAAATTATTTTCTAATAATAATTTATCGATGAGTGGAAAGTACAATTCTCTTCTTGAAAGAATTTTACGAGAAGAGGCTTTATCCACAAATACAAATCTTTTGACTTGGTCGAGTACATCCACATCTATGATCGGTTTCACCAAGCAACTCATCGATTCCAATCGAATTTTAATCTCCTCTTCAATAAACGCATCTCCAAACACCATTGGTGCAAGATTTGGATTGGCATTAACTACCCAGAAAATGCTGCAAAAAAAGATTAATATGTTGTTTTTAAAATTCAAATAAAAATTTTTACGTTTAAATCGATTTGGATGTAAGATTCCTTTCTTCCCTAATATGATAGGCAAGATATAAAGAAAATGGAACGCAAAGATAAGCCAAATATTTTTAAATAAAGCGTTAAATGACTAAAAACATTGTTAATACATATTATTATAATTTTTAATATGTTGTAAGCATTTGATATTCAGTTGAAAATATATTATGAAATAGATTTACTTAATGTGTTAATGTTCGAATTAGGAAATAAATTGAGATCAGAATATAGTACAATCGATTTTGCTTTTTTGTCAAATAATAATTTGTTGGCTAAAAATGCATTGTGTTTTTATTTACACATTATAAAATATTGTCATTTATTTAGCATTGATAATCAATATAATTAAGTATGATCATTTTTTTTATGTTAATATTTGATAATTTCTTCATTAGGAATTCACAAAACTTTAGATAAATCGTTTTATTATTACAGCTCGAAATGATTTATACCTTCAGGTATAGACCGTTTCGTATTATCAAACAAAAAACTTTATTAAATTAATTTTCATTCAAAAATTGTCAAATTAAGCGTATGAGCAATCAAAACAAAAATTCTGCCCAAGGAGGTAGCTCTTTCAGTTCGATTTTTGCTTCTGTAATCATCTTTCTAGCATTAATTGTAGGTATTTTAATTTTCAAATTTGTTTTGGGAAATCCCGCAAACTTTGAAGGTGGTGATCCAACTAAACATCCTCTTTCAGGAAACTATCTAGGGATGATGTATAAAGGAGGTGTATTAGTACCTATATTAATGGCGTTAATGATCATTGTTATTTCTGTGATTATTGAAAGATTTATTACCATCAGAGTTGCTAGTGGTAAAGGTTCTATTCCTGGCTTTGTAAGAAAAGTTAAGAATTTATTAAATGAAAATAGAATCGATGCTGCAATTGCAGAATGCGATTCTCAGAAAGGCTCAGTAGCAAATGTTATCAGAGAGGGACTTCAAAAGTATAAGGCCATGTCTACAACATCAGGTATGGAAAAAGACCAAAAAGTTTTGGCCATCCAAAAGGAAATTGAGGAATCTACTTCTTTAGAATTACCTATGCTTGAAAAGAATCTAGTTATCCTAGCGACCATTTCATCAGTTGCGACATTGATGGGATTGTTGGGTACAGTATTTGGTATGATTCGTGCATTCTCTGCGATAGCAACTGCTGGTGCACCTGATGCAGTGGCATTATCAAATGGTATCTCTGAAGCCTTGATCAATACCGCTCTTGGTATTAGTACATCAGCTATCGCTATTATTGCCTACAACTATTTTACAACAAAAATAGATGGTTTGACTTATGGTATCGATGAAGCTGGTTTCAGCATTGCTCAAAATTTTGCTTCAAAGCATTAATCCTTCAAGCTAATTTTATAAAATTATGCCAAAAGTAAAAGTTCCACGGAAAAGTACAGCGATAGATATGACCGCTATGTGTGACGTGGCCTTTCTATTGCTTACATTCTTTATCCTTACGACAAAATTTCGACCATCGGAATTAGCGCCAATTGATATTCCTTCTTCAAAATCTGAAATACCTATTCCAGATAAAGGAATTTTAAAATTTGAAATTGCTTCAGACGGGCGGATATTTGTAGGAGTAGATGACCAACCAACCCGATTAGCTTTATTGGACAAAATATCTAAGCAATATAATTTAACCTTAAATGGTAATCAACAAGATGCATTCCGTTTGACAGACAATTGGGGAATGGATATTAGACAACTTCCAACATTTCTAAGCATGGATGCCAATGAAAGAGCTCATTTTGCTCATCCTGGAATAAAAGTAGATACAACAGGAGGTGAACAACAATTGGAAGATATCATATTGTTTGCAAGACAATCATATGATTTATCTCCTGACAGAAAGGACGGGAATGATAGGTTACGTATTGCCATAAAAGGTGATAAATCCACACAGTATAAGGCATTTGATAAATTGATCCAAGCACTTCAAAATAGGAAAGTGAATAAGTTCAATATTATCACTTCAGCCAGAACAGCAAAAGAGTAAACAATATTTTAAAAGCAATTTTTCTAAAAAATAAATACGAATTATGGCTGAAATGAATACCTCCGAATCCGGAGCCAAAAAAGGTCACAAGAAAGCCCGTTCGAAGAAAATGTCCACTCGTGTGGACCTGACTGCAATGGTGGATCTAGGATTCCTACTTATTACATTCTTTATGTTAGCCACTACTTTCAATAAACCAAAAACAATGGAAGTAAATAAACCTGCAAAAGATGACGATAAGAAAGTTGAAGAGCCTCCAATAAAGATGTCGAAGACTTTGACATTGATGTTAGGTAACAATGATAAAGTGTATTGGTATGTTTCTCCAGATGAAATTGATGCAAATACTCAATTGACCATGGATAGTGTAGATTATTCATCGACTGGATTGAGGAAAATTGTAACTACTCGTCAAAATGAAGTGCAAGCACAATGGGGAAAAAAAGATGATTTATTTGTAATGATTAAACCATTGCCTACATCAAAACTAAAGAATACAGTAGATGTATTGGATGAAATGACTATTAACGGGGTAACTCGTTATGCCATTTTAGAACCAACTGATCCTATTGATAGTTTAGTGGCGCTTCGTATTGGGCAACCGCGAAAGTAATTTTTCAATTAAAACTAGAATATCAAAAAGTTGATCTTCTGATTCACATCATGATTCCATATTCGTTATTATAGTAAAATAAGGATATGGCTGACATAGTGAATCTTTCAAAGCAAAAAAACAGATCTCATAAAGTGAATCTGAGAGTCGATTTAACAGCGATGGTTGATTTAGGATTTCTACTCATTACATTTTTTATGTTGAGTACTTCTTTTGACAAGCCAAAGCAAATGGATGTCTTTATGCCCGATAAAGGGGTAAATACTCCAACTGAAATCGTAGATTCAAAAACTTTGAGTCTAATCATTGGAAAGAATGGAATTATTTATTCATACCAATTGCCAGACGATGGTTTTATGATTGAAGATATGAAAATTGATAGTTTAGAATATAGTGCTCCTATATTCAGAAAATTAATTTTCTCATATCAAGATCAGGTTGCAAGAGTTCATGGAGATAAAAGTGAATTATTCGTTTTTATCAAACCCATGGAGGAATCTAACTTCGAGACTTTAGTATCGGTATTAGATGAAATGAAGATTTGTAGTGTAAGTCGTTTTGCAATAGTGAAACTTGAAGAAGTTGATCAATCTGTATTGCGACATAAATAATAATCCTTGATACCTTGAATTGTATATTAAAAAAAATTGTTGTATTTATAAATTAATTAGAATACATGGAAAGAACAGATTTGCTCAAAACCTCTATGGACGATATAGTCTTTGAGAGTCGGAATAAATCTTATGGTGCTTATGTACTTCGCAAAGTATATGATCGCCACATGACTCGTGCCTTTATCATAGGTACATTATTGTTTTTATTGGCAGTATGCTCACCTTTAATTATTCGGGCTATCAAAAAAATGATCCCAGAAAAGAAAGATGAGTTGGTAATGAAAGAGGTGACTTTAGCGGAGCCGCCGCCTATCGATCCTAAAAAACCACCTCCGCCGCCACCACCAAAAGTTGATCCACCTCCTATCAAGGATCAAATCAAATTTGTCCCTCCAAAAGTAAAGAAGGACGAGGAAGTGAAGGAGGAAGAACCACCTCCACCAACAGTTGAAGAAATAAAAGATAAGGAGATCGCGACAGAGACTAAGAAAGGTGAAGAAGGTGGAGTCGATGCGTCATTAGTAGAGCCACCACCGCCAGTAATTGAAGAGGAAAAGCCCAAGGAGGAAGAGGTATTCAAATTTGTTGAGCAAATGCCTTCATTTCCAGATGGTGAAAAAGCTTTGATGGAGTATCTCGCTAAAAATATAAAGTATCCATCTATTGCACGAGAAAATGGAATAGAAGGGAGAGTTATCGTAGGCTTCGTTGTCTCTAAAACTGGAAATATCGAACAAGTAAAAGTAATCCGTGGAATTGGTGGGGGATGTGATGAAGAAGCAGCAAAAGTCATCAAATCAATGCCCAACTGGACTCCTGGAAAACACAATGGTAAAGCAGTTCCAGTAAGTTATACGGTGCCAGTGTCATTTAAACTAGAAGGATAATAGAGATGTTTTCAAGACCATTTTTTGTTCTTCTAAGCTTGGTATATATTGGTATCGGGATTTTTATTTTAATGAAGAGAATGGTCGAAGATAATATGTGGAATATGATATTAGCTATAGTATTTATTGCTTATGGAATATTCAGATTGTATAGAGCGATCAAAATGGAATAGAAAATAAAATAGTTTTAACGAAAAAGCCATTAGGATAAATTCTTGATGGCTTTTTTATTTCATAAAATCTTCAACGATGAATTTCACAATCCTACAGGCTCTGTCCAACTGATCGTTGGTCACCACATAGTCAAAGTATTTGGCAAATTCGAGTTCCTCAGTTGCTTTTTTGATTCTTTTTTCCAAGGACTCAGGCGTCTCAGTACCACGCAGTATTAACCTCTGTCTCAATGTCTCTATGCTTGGTGCTTTAATATAAATAGACAAGACATCATACAGACCTCTTTCAATATTTAAGGAGCCCTTTACATCAATATCAAAAAGTATAACCTTATTGGCATCCCAAGCAGATTTAACCTCAGATAATAAGGTTCCATAAAATTGATTGGGATAAACTTCTTGATATTCTAAAAAATTGCCTTCTGTAATCTGTTGTTTAAAAGATTCAATATTCAAGAAATGGTAGTGTACACCATCGATCTCATACTCTCGTTTTTCGCGAGTAGTGGCAGAAACTGAAAATTTTAAATTGTCAAAATGTTTTAATAAATGATTTGCTATGGTTGTCTTCCCAGAGCCAGATGGAGCTGTTAAAATGATGATTTTATTCATAGAAAATTATAAGACATTATTGAGTTGCTCTTTTATTTTTTCTAACTCGTCCTTCATTCCCACAACAAGTTTTTGTATAGAGGAATTTTGAGCTTTAGCCCCCAAAGTATTTATCTCTCTTCCTATTTCTTGTGTAATAAAATTTAATTTTTTTGATTTGCTTTTTTCTTTTCCTTTTATTTCATCTAGAAAATAATCGCAATGTTGTTTCAGCCTTACTTTTTCTTCAGTGATATCCAATCGCTCTAGATATAAAATGATCTCTTGCTCGAATCTATTCTTATCGATATGATCTTTTGATATATTTGTAAGAAGCGAATTCATCAATCTGTCATTGAGATTCTTTTTTCTGTCCACATCATGAATTTCTACTTCAGCTAAGGCATCCAAAATGAGTTTGATCCGCAATACCATATCATTAGTGATGATGGTTCCCTCCAAGGATCTAAAGTCATTTAATTTTTCTATAGCCTCTATTAATAATCCCATGGTTGTGTTGAATTCATCTTCAGAAATCAAGGTCTCATGAGATTCTATGACATTTGGAAATTTGAGAATAGCATTCAACATATCTACTTTGGAGAAGTCGATCTCAGTGCCAAGTGTTTTAATCTGGTTATAGAAACTTTTGAAGAGTTTGGTATTCAGTTTGAATTCATCGTCATCTTCGCTGCTTTCTATATTGATATTGACGTCCAACTTACCTCGAATGACCAAATCATTCAATAACTTTCGCACCTCTAATTCTCTTTGTCGATAACTTGCTGGGGTCTTAAGCCTGAAATCATTAATTTTTGAGTTCAAACATCGCAGTTCTACGGTTATTTTTTTATTGTTAAAATGACCACTAGAATTGCCAAAACCTGTCATTGAATAAAGCATGAAGTAAGTATTTAGGGTTGCTAAGGTATGTAAATATTATGATCTGAATTTAGAATTAACAGTGATTTAATCATATCTTCTTGATAAAGAAACCTTTAGAAAAAAAATATTGAATAAAAATGAACAAATATTTTTGAAATCGCTAAATTTTTACGAAATTTGCGACTCTCTAAAAGAGAATTTTCATAACTGTCTAAAAATCAAGCAGATGAGAAAAGCAGACTTAGTCACATTAATATCAGACAAATCGGGTGTTCCAAAGGTAGACGTTTTGGTTTCATTGGAAATGTTCTTTAAAGAAATAAAACACTCATTGGCGAATGGTGAAAATGTGTATATCAGAGGATTTGGTTCATTTATAGTAAAGAAACGAGCTAAAAAGATCGGTCGCCACATTAAAAAGAATGTAGCGATAGAGATTCCAGAACATTTTATCCCTTCCTTTAAGCCTGCAAAGATATTTGTGGATCATGTAAAATTGGGTAAAGAGCCTGATGAAACCGCTTATTCTGAAGATGTAGAAGATTAATATTAGCCATGAATAATCCTACAAAACTTGCTTTAATTTTATTGGCTTGTAGTGTTTTGGTTTATTTTGGATTTGATGTGAGCTCTGTAGATCAAAAGAGAGCAGAAGAGATAAGAAAGAAAAACCTGTTAGTTACAGGAATAGAAAATATAAAAATGGCAGCAGATGCCAGATTAAATGCAAGCCAGAAAGCTGAATTGCAGGAATTAAACTTGATTCATCAACAATCAACTGATGATTCAAGTCAAATTGAAAGTTTGAAGAAAATCACTGGATTCTGGTATAGTCAAAAGGAATTTGAACTCTCCGGATATCATGCTGAGGAAATAGCCAAAAAGCAAAAATCCTCTGAAGCATGGTCAAATGCTGGAATGATTTATTTTGAAGGCATAGATCAGGCACAAGATGAAAAGAGGAGACTCTTTTGTTATCAAAATGCTGAAACGGCTTTTCAAAATGCGCAATCCCTTGAGCCAAGTAATCCAGAGCATGAACTTTACCAAGCACTATGTTACGTCAAAGTGCCTGGTGAGAATCCGATGAAAGGAATATTGATGCTCAGAGATTTGGAATCAAAGTTTCCGGAATATATGCCTATTCAAATCAATTTGGTAAAACTTGCATTGCAAACGAACCAATTGGATAGAGCAAAATCCAGATTAATAAAAATATTAGAAAAAAAACGCGATCTTGCAGAAGCTAATTGTTTAATGGTAGAAGTATTGAGCAAATTAGGTGAACAAGATCAATTAAGCGAATATAAAAAATTTTGTAATTTAAAAATATAAAACATGCCTTGCGGTAAAAAAAGAAAAAGACATAAGATCGCCACGCATAAGCGAAAGAAACGTCTGAGAAAGAACAGACACAAGAAGAAGAAATAGGATAAGTAATCTGCGGGAGTGAGGAATTTCCGGGATAATTGTTTTATTTTTTTTCGGAAAATCATTTGTGCTATCATATTGAAATTTGATATAGATTTCAATATGATAGCATAAGATTATATCTGCATAGCAGATCTTCACCCAAGACCGGAAGATATTTTTGTGATTAACCGAAATACTCCTATTCG
>ERZ795060.5251-NODE-5251-length-10447-cov-5.473730_pt1 | contig 10447 bp, 10 predicted proteins | sample MGYA00375144_ERZ795060 | MGnify/ENA primary metagenome ERZ795060 (study PRJEB30189, sample SAMN05720157) | activated sludge metagenome | isolation source: anaerobic digester from wastewater treatment plant | place: Japan | collected 2015-05-15 ... | reverse complement strand
AGAGCACTGGTCTTCGGAACCAGGTGTCGGGGGTTCGAATCCCTCCAGGCGCGCCATGGTATCGCATCGATCCGGGCCCTGGCCTCCTCCAGCAGAGGGGGGTGCCAGGGCCCGTTCTCTGTTTGGACCCCTTCGAGCGCGGGCTCCCGACCGCCTCCGCGCGTCCGGTGGCCGGGCCCCATTCCCACGTCAGGTTCAGGTCGTGTGCCAGATCCTCTCAACATAGGTTCCGGTTGCTGGTGCCGGTCCAGCGCCTGCGCCAAGGAGGAGAATGGCGCGCGCGGGAGAAGAGCAGGGGCAAAGCGAAGGCAGGCAGGCGTAGGGCAAAAAAACAGAACGCGACCAGGTCACGCCGGCCGGGAGAGGAGTAGAGAATGGCGCACAATCTCTATATCAACGAGCGCGGTGAGGTGGCCATGGCGTACACGGGCGACCCACCCTGGCACCGACTGGGAACGCGCGTCGAGGGGGCGGTCACGGCGCACGAGATGATGAAGGCGGCCAAGCTGGATTGGAGAGTGGAGAGGTTCCCGGTCCTCGTGCGCACCGCGGGCGTGCGCGGCTATCGCGAGGTGAAAGGCTACTACGCGGTCGCGCGGGCCGGCCTGACGGAGGGCGAGAACTGCCCGGTCTATAGCATCGTCAGCGAAAACTACCAGGTGCTCTAGAACGAGGAGGCGTTCGAGTTCTTCGATCCAGTGATCCAGTCGGGGAAGGCGGTCTATGAGACGGCGGGAGCCCTGGGTGAAGGTGAGCGGGTGTGGGTCCAGGTCAGGATGAATAGCGCCCTGATGAGGGTGGCGGGCGTCGACGTGGTAGAGAAGTACGTGCTCCTGAGCAACAGCCACGACGGCAAGAGCAGCGTGCAGGTGAAGTACACGCCGATCCGGGTGGTCTGCCAGAACACGCTGAACATGGCGCTGGCGTTCGGGCAGTCGTTCCGCGCAGAACACCGGCGGGCCCTGAGGGGACGCCTGAGGGACATCCAGGAGCTTATCGGGTGGGTGGATGAGCGGTTCGCGACGCTCGGGGCGATCTTCCAGGCGATGGCCCGGGTGCAGATGACGGGAGAGCGGCTCGAGGAGTATCTTCGGGAGGTGTTTCCGGAGCCGGAGGGGCTGCGCGAGGTACTGGAGCCCACGCGGAAGGACGCGACCGCGGGTGATCCCTGGGACCTGCGCCAGCTGGACGTGCCCCTGACGCCGGAGGATGCGAAGGCGCAGCGAGCGCTGGAAGAGTGGGAGCGCGTGAAGGCCCTCCGCGGCCAGGCAGAGGAGCTGTATGAGACGGGCCGGGAGAACAACGAGGCGCGCGTGAAGGGCACGCTATGGACGGCCTACAACGGCGTGGTGGAGATGATGGACTACTACACGCCGTACAAGAACCCAGAGACGTTGCTGCGCTCGCTCTGGTTCGGCGACCGCGCGGTGGTGAAGGAGCGGGCCCTACGCGTCGCCGAGATGAAGATGAGCGAGTGGGGCTACGTCAGCCGATCCTGACCCCACGCGCTCCCGAGCCGGGTTCTTAACTGCGGATGGTCGCGGATAAACGGGAAGGCTGGCGGGCACCGGGATGATGCCGGGTGGAGGCGCCCCCTCCCCCGGCATCGCCGGTTTATGCCTGCCGGGCACCCAGCAGGTGCGCGCCGGACGTTCGTCCGTGCATATGCACCTGGCCCACCCGGCCTATCCGTGCCCGGCTCATTCACCCGTGGTCTGGATGCCAGGGCGGGACGGGATGCCGCATGTAGCCCAATAGCCGGACGAATGTGTGGTAGGGGCGAACCCTTGGTGTTCGCCCTGTTTCCGATCGGGCCGGGATGCACGCGCGGGCAACCGGTCATGGCGCGGGTTGGGAGGGGGAGTCCCGAAGGGGCTTTGCTGAGAAGCAGCGCGGGGCTTCGAGCCCCGCGCGGGTGGGGTGCGGCCGGCCTCCGGATGGATCCTATTCTCCCGGGCGTGCGCCCGGGCAGGCAAAGAAAAAGGCTCAGAATTGGACAACGATGCCAATTCTGAGCCTGTCTGGTGGGCGCAAGTGGATTTGAACCACTGACCTCCTCGGTGTGAAGAATCTTCTGACGAAAAGGGCGCCAACCCAGCAACCATGCGGGTTCTTGGCACTTCCGCTGCCCAAGTTCTCTGCAAAAAAGGCTCTGTCTGTTCTCTCAAGAAAGCGCTGCCTGTCTCTGGCACAGACAGCCACAGCGGTTCATGCCTCCCTTCATCTTCAGCCGGTGCTACCCTTCTTCTGTGCCTTCACCGGTTGGGGCCGGGCGGCCGGCCAGGTACCCAGATCGGCACAGACGCAGCACACACCATCAACCCACGGAGTGGATCCGAATCAGGCCGTCTCAGCGTCTCCCGTACGGCTCCTCTCATAGCGGGCGCGACTCCAGGCGACGTACCTGTCTATTCGTAGGGGCCACTCGGTTCCCAGGTGCTCGTTTAGCAATCGAACGAGTTCCTCACCGGTGATCAGCTCAATCTGGTCCGTCTTCGCTGCGAACTTCCGAGCGTCTGGGGTGAAATCAGATGTCGTAACTACCACGCCCTTGGTGGCGCGATCAACGCCTACAACACCAATGAGTGCGCGGGTGAACTCGACGGCTACCGGATCCCTGTACTGCTTGCATTCGACATACAGGCGCTGTCTGGACCCAGGCGCTGTGATGGTAGCGATGACATCCCTGCCACCGTCACGCGTTGCCGGCGTCAACTCTGTAGCGTAGCCCATCGCGGCGTAGAGGCGTTCCACGAGATGCTCGAACTCACGTGGTGTGATATCAAGCAGCGCATCAATCCTCTCGCCAGTGGACTCCGGCGTGCCGATGAACTTGGCACGAATCAGTTCGGCTGCCTCCAGTAACCCGTTGAGCCGACCATCAGGAAGAAACTGCGCATGCGCCAGGGTGTAGGCACTAAGGGCCTGAAGAGCTTCCTTCGGACAATGTGGCAATAGGTCCCGAACCCATGTGATGCCTTCCCAAGGTCCAGTCATGGTGCCGGCAACGCTCTGAACAAGCCGAAAGTAGTATCCTGTCTGCATCCTGGCGCGGAAGAAATCAGGGTTGGCCTTTGCGTCGGCTACGAGAGACTTAAGATGCAGGTCGTCGATACCGAGTTTGCCGCCAGGTAGCAGGAAATGCCTGAGGAGTAGATGCACCTCGTCCGTAGACCTCGAGCTAATCGTCGCCAGATACTCCTTGTGGTGCTCTGCGGTCGGAAACTCATACGTGATGTTGAGCGTCTTTCGCTGTTTGGCATCCCACATGGCCTGAAGCCACTCGTCCAGTGATAGCGTCCTGGCATCAGTCTCGGCGCTTGCAGCGTTGGATGAATCCGTCATATGGTGTTACCCCCATCATGGTCTGGGCTGCTCCGTTGGTCGCGCTTGCCCCGCCTCTGAGTGCAATCGGGCCTGGTACTGCGCCAGACCACGGCGGCCTGACCGGTCCGCCTCACCGCTTCTCCCCCGACAGTAGTTCCCATACTCGTTTGAACTCCGCGCCGGACAGGTGAGACCCCTTGGGGCAGACTCGATCCCACCCATCCGACCCCAGTTCCCTCAGGAAACGTCGGGCTTGCTGTAGCTCTGAGTCGCCCTGGCGTTCGCCGGCCCAGCTTCGGTACTGGTCGCCCATGCTCTCCGCGATGCTGCGAGGAACTGAGTTCATCCGCATCAGGACCGCGTCTTCGGTCTTCACCCCATGGTAGACCATAGCAGGTAGGGAGTTGATGCGGCGCCGATCTGCTTCGGGAAGTTGGTCCATGTCGAGCCCAGACAGACGGCTGAGGGCCGAAATCCCCCAGGTTCCAGCGTTGGCCAGACTGCGGTAGATCGCCTTACACGCTTCCGTGATGGCCCTGGTCTGGTCCTGGTCGGCCTGGAAGAACTCGCGGGCGATGTCCTGGATCCCACGACCTTCTACCCAAGCCTTTGTGATCTCGGCAAGGTGCCGGTCCCCGGGTCCTTCACCCCCCAAGTCCCTAAGTGATTCAGCCAGTTGTGGGACCCGCAACATCACACCAAACAGAGCGGCCATGTGAGAACCCTGACCAAAGAGACCCTCGGGTGACCAATCAGCAACCGTCAGCTTCTGTTCGAGTTGGCTTAGCCCGGCGAGGGCCTTCCCAACTCCCTCTGGCGAAAACCCTGTCGTATCGGCTAGCGCCACCGCGCCAGGGCTCTGCGCTAGCCGGCGCACGTAGTTGCGCGTCGCTTCTAACAGCCTGTCTGCCTTGGCCCTACCGTTGGGCTCAGTTCGCAGGATACCGTAACCGAAGGTGTTCCGCAGCAACTGCTCCGTGTCGGCCAGCACGGCATCCAGGCTCTGTTTCTCATTCCACAAGTGGGCGACGTAGCAGCGGAAGTCCTCCCACTGTTCGCCCTGGATGACAGTTTCAAGTTGGTGCAACCGCCCAGCCTGCTCCAGTTCGCTCAGCAGGTTCACCAACCGCGAGACAAGTTGGCCTGTTGCCCTGCTAACAAACTCGGCTACCTGTGCTTGGCTGCGTTCGTCTGCGGCCAAGCCGACCACGCCAACGCTGTCGTGGTTCATGCGCCCGGCCCGCCCCGCCAGGTTCCAGAACTCGCGAGGGTACATCTCCCTGGCCCGGTGGCCCTGGGGCAAGTAGCGTGATGCTAGGAAGACAGAGGACACAGGGAAGTTGATGCCCTGTGCGACGGTGGATGTGGCGCACAGAACCTTCAGCTTGCCCTCTTCAGCCAACCACTCGATAAGAGCTCTCGCCTCATCTGATAGGCCCGCGTGGTGAACTCCTACCCCCTTCCCAAGCAAGCCGACCAACTCGAAGTCCGGGCTGATCTCAGTCCTCAGGAAGTCCTGAACCAGCCGGATTTCGTCAGGCATCGGTGACAGAGGCTGGAGCACCGCATCAACGTGGCGGGCCATGGTCCAGACCGAGTCGATGCTGTTGGCCACGGCGATGCTCGTGCCGCGATCCGAAAGAACAGTGGCCATCGCCGCCGTCTGCAGACTGAGGGTCAGTTTGGATCGTGGAACGTCGAGTGGCTTCACACCGCCGACCTGGTGGGTCCCATCCAGATGCACGGCCCGTGGAGTGGTGGTGAGGGTCTGGAAGGCCATGTGCCAACCACCCCTTACCGCCGTGTCCTTTGCGGCACAGTAAGTTCCCACGATACGTTCGTTGGGCATCCACGGCGTAGTGCTGAAGCTAATCGCTCGTCCGGCATTCACGTCCTGTGCCAGCCAGCGGGCCAACGTCTCCGCTTTCTCCACATACGGCATGAGCAAGAGGAAGTTGGCAGTCGTGCATTCGCGTTTGATGGTGGCCAGCAGTAACTCGATACGCAACCCTCGTGTTTCATCCGCTATGTTATGTGCCTCGTCCATCACGACGAGCGCCAGGGGGCGCGGGACCTTCCTGTTGCGGATCACCAACTGGAGCTTCTCGGGCGTTGATACCAGAACGTCAAAGACGCTGCCGTCCCCTGTCGAGGTGAGCAGGTCCTCCTCGAACGCATCGATCTCCACGGCACCGGTTAGCTGCTCAACCCTGATGCCGATGGGTGCGAAATCGCGACGAAGGCGGCGGGTTATCTGGGCAGAGAGGGCTCTCGTTGGGGCGACGTAGGCAACCCACCCCTTATCTCGGTCGAACTGGTTCAGCGCCTGGAGAATACGGAACTGGGCGAGAAGGGTCTTTCCCCCTGAGGTGGGCATATCAACCACGATGGCCGTGGCGGCTTGGTCTAGGAGCCCTTGCTCCTGAAGTGCGGCCCGCTGCGGCGGCAACAACTCAAACATCGCCTGGTGCTTCGTGACTTCGTGAACGAAGCGGCTGACGCGGGAGTTGACCGCACGGGCAACCCACCAGAGTGACCCCCCTACCATTTGCCGTGCCGTCAGGTGCAGCCAACGCATCAGCATCTCTAGCTCAGCATCAGCGCCTAGCGCTGCGGCATCAATTGCTGCCTCAAAGTGCTTGTCCAGTAGGGCAGCGATACCGCCCGGTTCGCCCTGCAGCATGTAGGTAGCAAGAAGCTCCGTGCCCTTTGCCCAGTGGTAGAGGCAGATCAGTCTGAGCGCCATGGCTCGATCCGCGGCGTTGGACCCACTATCAAGCGCCCTAGCCTCGTAGGGCGATTGCTCTGCCCGCAGCCCAGCGATGATCTCGGTGATCTGGTCGAGGTCATCCCAACTCGACTTGCGTATGAGCCGGATCCAGCAATCGAAGAGCCTGTAGAGCAGTCGGTGATGCCAGCCAGCCACACCATCCTGCACCACCTGTGCTGCCTGCGGGTTCTCGTTGTACCAGCGCCGTAGGTCCGACCACCGGTCGCCGCAGTACGCCAATGCCGACAAATGGAGCACGTGGAGAATCTTGTCGTGCCCGTTCCCAGGCAAGGCAAAGAGCCGCCTGATCTCGAAGGCCCGCCATGCCCCTGCAGCACACTGTTCACGTAGTGCGGCTGTGTCGGCATCGAGGCTCAGGAAGGCGTCGATCCCTTCGATGGCCGCGATCTCATAGGCCATCGCAAGACGAGTGAGCAGATCCTCGTCTCTCCCGTGCTCGGGGAACTCGATGCGGATCTGGTTGCCTACCGCCCGCTTAACCAGCCGGGCACCGCAGACGGCTAGCGCACGGTCGCGCTCAGCTTCACCAACCGCGAGAACCGCCCAATGCGTATCCACACGCTGAAGGGAAGCGTCGGTGAGGTTCATGCGCCGCCCCCATTCCGCATACCCACTACTCTCTGGCCCAGTGTAGCGATGCTCCCCTGTGGCAAATACATCGCCACCAGGTTGATAGCCATGCTCTCAGGACAGCCACGCCCCAGCTTCGCTACACGCGCCCTCAGGTCATCCTCATGCGGCGGAACATCGCGAACGAGCAGGCCGAACACCCTCACATCGTTCCGATCCGCCAAATATCGCTGTGCTGCCGTCCTATAGCGGTCTAGCCACTCCGCGTTCTTCGCCCGGTAACCCAGGTACAAGACCAGCCCGTCGCGAATACTCACCTGGTCTCGCAGGTCCTCCAGTTGCTGCTTCAGACCTGTTCGCCCATGCATCGTACCGGGAGGGTAGGTTCCTTCGTTGGAGGTCTTGACCTCGCCAAAGGCGAAGCGGTGCGCATCTCCATCCTGGTGTAAGCCGGCCAGGTCGGCACCGGGCAAGCTGGATCCGGCCTTCCGCTCATCTCGGGAGTCAGGCCAGGGGAAACAGCAGCCGCGATGTTGGGTGATGTAGGACTCCGCAAGCGCTTCACCGACGCGCCAATCCTCAACGGTGTCGGCGTCCTCGAGTATGCGACGCACTGCGGCATCCCCGAACTCGGTATCAGCTGCACTTTCGAGTATCGCCGCAACGTCTGCCTTGCCGGCATCATCGAACACCAGGCTGGCTACCGGGCCGGCCAACGCCCCATCCAGTTCCTCGGCACCAAACGATAGGCCGCAGCCCGTGACCTGCCCGGTTCCCAGAGCGTATTCAACCTTGCCCGTTGGCAGTCCCATGCCGTAGTCCTCTGGCGCTTCGCTCTCCAGCGAACAAAGCGCGTGAAGTGCTAACCCTTGAGACGTGGCCGCATTCACCATGGCGCGATGGGTAGAAGGTCACGAGGAAGGGGAAAAGCGCGAAGCGCCTGCATCCTCAGCATCGCTGTCCCTCCGTGGATGGATGGTCCTGACTGGCTGAGCCGGATCTTCGCATGCTCACGGTTCGCCGGCGTGGGCACTCCGTTGCTGCGCCCTTGGGCTCCCATGAGGTTCGTGGCCCTTGGTCTCAGAGAGGTAGTCGCGCAACGCTTCCATCGGCACACGCCAGACACGGCCAACACGGACAGCCCGTAACTCGCCGCGCTCGATAAGGCGCCGGATCGTCCGTTCCGAAACCGACAGGCGCTTTGCCGCATCGGGTATCGTGATGGCCAGCGGTTCCTGCTCCACGCTCCACCTCCCGCAGCATTATAGCAGGTTGGCCACGAGAGTGCAACAGGGGGCTTTACAGGGCCGAAGTGACCTGCTATACTCCTGTTATAACGTCCGATAAGTGATAGTTATCGGACACGAGACGGGCGGGAGTGAAGCGACAATGGCGGGTGAACTGGCAACCATCGAGCAACAGCCGGCGGCTCTGGCTACCATCGGTCAGCAGGTGAGTGACTACATCCGGGCATCGAAGGCGGAGAACACGCTCAGGGCCTACCAGAGCGATTGGCAGCACTTCACCGCCTGGTGCCAGGCGCAAGGCTTGCCGGCCCTTCCCGCAGCGCCGGAGACGGTCGCCGCCTACCTCGCCACACACGCGGAGGAACAATCGGGGCCGGCCGGCACACAGAAGGCGCTCTCCGTAGCCACGTTGCAGCGCCGGCTCGTGGCCATCGGCCAGGCGCACAAGGCCGCCGGGCTGGAGGATCCGGCGAAGACCGCCGGAGTGAAGGCGACCTGGCAGGGGATCCGCCGGGCGAAGGGGGTTGCCCAGAAGGGGAAGGCACCTGCCGTAACTGATACGATCCGGCGCATGGTCGCGGAACTTCCCGAGGGCATCCTTGGGCAGCGGGATCGGGCACTCTTGCTCCTGGGGTTTGCCGGGGCCTTCCGGCGCTCAGAGTTGGTCGCTCTTGATCGGGAGGACGTGACGTTCTCCCGTGAGGGCGCTGTCGTAACAGTCCGACGAAGCAAGACCGACCAGGAGGGGGCCGGCCAGAGGAAAGGCATCCCCTACGGCAGCCGGCCAGAGACGTGCCCGGTTCGCGCTCTGCAGGATTGGATTGAGACCGCCGGGATCACCACCGGCCCGTTGTTCCGCCCGCTGAACCGGCATGGCCAGGTTCTACCGGGCCGGCTATCCGACAAGGGTGTTGCCCGCGTGGTGAAGCGATATGCCGAGGCCGCTGGCATGGACCCCTCGCACTACGCCGGCCATAGCCTTCGCGCCGGCCTAGCTACCAGTGCCGCCGCCGCCGGCATTAGCGAGAGGGCCATCATGGCACAGACCGGCCACCGCTCAGAGCGCATGGTTCGCCGGTATATCCGCGACGGCTCTCTGTTTCGGGAGAATGCCGCCGCTGGGGTGGGGCTATAGGCGGCCTGCATGGTGCGCGGTTGTAGTGCGCCTCATCCCTGAGATCGGCAAGACCGGTTGGGGGGCAAGAGGCGCTGCGGGCATCATCCCGGCAGGGGCGACTTCGCTTCGGACCCGCCCCTGCCGAGTTCCGTTACCGAGACACCGGCCTGCTACGGTAACACCACTCCTCCGGGCCGTCGCACCACGGTTCCCGTAGGCGCAAGACCGGCCAACCCCTTCAGGAACGCCTCCGTGTCAGGATCGTCAGTCATGCTTGGGGGCACTCTCACAACCAGTGTGCCGTCCTCGCTGATCTCAATGTCCAGATACTCCTCACCATCGGGTCCTTGCTTGTTACACATCTCCCTCTCCTTTCCTGGCCCACCTCCTCGCCGCCTGGCCTGGCTCCGACTCGGCCCGTCTCAGCGCCCAGGGCAGGGCCTTCCAGGATGCCAACTCGTCAGGGCAGCGTTGGCACCCGTCTCCATACGGGGCGAACGATGTGAACCTGTCCATCTGGTGTATCCCTGGGGTGTTGCCGCGATGCGGGACGTGACGGCCGGCGCGGCCGGAGGCACGAAGGGCTTCGGGGTCGCGCCTCCACTTCTGGTAACGACTGTGGAAAAAAGAGGTGCCGGGTGGCCTGGTCTTTGGGCGAGGGCAAGAGCAGGCAACTGTTGCTTCAGCAACAGGATGGTCCGGAAGAGGGGTCCGGGTCCGCTAACGGCCCTTCCTGGTCGAGGCGGGAAGGGCTGAGAAGTCAAAGAGGTCCTTTGGCTCCACCGAGAGGGCTTCAGCAATCGCCGCGACAGTGGGAAACGACGGCGATGCGATGCCCCGCTCGATCCGACTGACGAACTCCGTGGACCGCTCGATGGCCTCTGCCAACTGAGCCTGTGTCACGTCACGGCTTCGCCTGAGCATCCTGACGCGGTTCCCGAATCGCCTAACCAGTTCGCAAGCATCCATGTAGCACAACCGCCAACCATTCTAGCCGGAATGGGGCTGCTATTAGAAGGAACTGTGACTACGAAAAAGAAGACCTGTCAATACGTGTATGTGGGACGTGGCCCCCTTGAGGGCGCGTTTCCGTGAAGTGCAGCGGCTTGGGTTCCGATACGGAGCCCGCCGACAGGTCCATCTTCCCGCCATCGGCAGATACGGCAACGCTGGATGATAGGTGTCGGCATCTGCTATGCCCTCGGCACAGAAGGGCCGAGGGACGTTCCTGCAGAGGTCTGGGCCTGTGTCGGCCGGCGCCAGCGGACAACGCCACCAGAGGCCATAGCACAAGACGTGCAAGCCTGGCGATCCGCTGGCAGAGACAGTAAGGGGCGTATTGAAGTTGCCCCGAATCAGTGGACACGCAGATCTCAAGGTCGAATAGAGACATGA
>ERZ795060.5247-NODE-5247-length-10456-cov-4.312470_pt1 | contig 10456 bp, 7 predicted proteins | sample MGYA00375144_ERZ795060 | MGnify/ENA primary metagenome ERZ795060 (study PRJEB30189, sample SAMN05720157) | activated sludge metagenome | isolation source: anaerobic digester from wastewater treatment plant | place: Japan | collected 2015-05-15 ... | reverse complement strand
CCAGATTGTCCGTGGAGAAAAAGAGCTCTTATCCCAGTTTCTATTCCGTCTGGAGGTTGGAGTGTTTTTGAAATGGGATGGTATGAGGGGGGGCAAAAGTTAGAGATTCCTTTACATAATCAAGCAAAAGCCCTTTCCGATAATTTGATAGATAATTCAATATGGCAGGTTGAAGCAGCTATTGGTAATAGAGGGGTAATAATAAAGAAAAATGGAAAAGCTATTTTCGATAATGAGGGATTATCGGCGAAAATTTTTTCTGACATCTTCGGCTCGTGGGGGGCAGATTCAACAACAGAGGTACAAAAAGAAAATATTTTACTTGAAACGTTAAGCATAACAGATATAAAAATATTAGAATCGGGACCATTTAGAGCCGCATTATGGGTACGTATGGCAGGTTCAAAGTCAAGGATTGATTTAACTTTCCGTCTTTATGCCGATACGGATGAACTTGAAGTAGTTGCCAGGACTTTCTGGAATGAGAGCAAAGCAAGATTAAAACTTGTAATGCCTATTCAAATGGAGAGCGCAGATTTCTCTGTTCCTGGAACTGTAATTACAAGAAAAGCTGGTTGTGGAGAAGTGCCTGGAGTTGGTTGGGCTATAATAAATACAAAAAATGGTAAACAGATCGGATTTGTCAGTAATGCAATATATAATTTCTCTCTTGAAGATGATGCCTTTCATATTACCGTAGTTCGTTCAAGTGGTTATGCTTATTCTGGAATTATAAGAGATAATGAGCCATGGATTCCTCCATCAGACTCGGGAGAACTGAAGTTTTCTTTTAAATTGATTGGTGAACCTGTTCATATTGAAAAAATTTCAGAGTTTTTTGAATCTCCTCCTGTCGTTTTGAGAGTGGCTTCTAAGCATGGTCCTATGCCGAGAACTGGAAGTTTGATGCGAGTTTTCCCTGATAGTCTGCGACTTTTAGCTTTTTCTATCTCAGAAGATTCAAATCTCATTTCATTGAGACTGCAGAATAACTCTGAAAATCCAAGTGAAGCAATTTTATATCTTTTAGGTAAAAAAATAAAACTTGGTAAGATAAAGCCGAATGAAATAAAAACATGGAAAATTAATCTGAAAGGAAAGAAATACAGTATTATAAAGTCAAAACTCATTGAAAAATAAAAAAAACAATTTTATTTGACTCTAAATGAAAAAAATAAGTTTTTTAAAAAAAATTCCAGTAAAATATAACGTTGATATTTTTGTTGCTGGCGGAGGTCCATCAGGGATTGCAGCTGCAGTTATTGCAGCACGTCAGGGGGCAAAGGTTTTCCTTGTTGAAAATACTTCTTCTTTTGGCGGTATGGGAACGTCTGGAGGAGTTGCTCTTTTTTGTGCCCCAACTGATGGAGTGAATCTTACTTCTTCTGGTTTTGGAACTGACGTTTATGAAGCTCTTCGGAAAGAAGCTGGTCTCTCTCCATTTATAAAAAAAAGAGACCCCTATAGTGATTTTTCTTTCAATTGCGAAGTATTAAAACGTGTTTATGATAGACTTGCAAAAGAGTCAAAAGTTGAATTTTCTTTTTATACCAATTTTATTGATGTAGAAGTCGAGAATGGAATTGTTGAATACGCAATATGTTCATCAAAAAGTGGAATTTTCGCAGTTAAAGCTAAAATATATGTAGATGCTACTGGAGATGCTGATCTTTCTGTTCGTGCAGGTGCACCGTTCAAAAAAGGAGATGAAGAGGGAAAAATGCAACCAGCTACACTTTGTAGCTTATGGTGTGATATCAACTGGAAAAAAGCAATAAAATCAAATTGTGGAATATGGCAACAAGATTCTCATTTATCAGAAGCAATCCAGAACGGTTTATTTTCAATTCCGGACCATCATCTACCTGGTATGCTTCCAATTGGCAGATATTCGGGGTGGGGCAATATTGGACATATATTTGATGTTGATGGTACCGACGAAAAGTCTATTACAAGAGCCCTTGTTCATGGACGGCAACTCGTAATGGAATATGAAAATTACTATAAAAAGTATTTGAAAGGCTATGAGAAAATGCAATTACTATCTACAGGAGCTCTTTTAGGAATAAGAGAAACAAGAAGAATTATTGGAGATTATGTTTTGAATATTGAAGATTTAAAAAAACGTGCTGTATTTTCAGATGAGATTGGAAGATTTTCTTATCCTGTGGATATTCATGCGAGTTCTCCAAATCAAAAGAATTTTAAAAAATTTGAAAAAATATTTAAAAACTTACGTTATGAAAAAGGAGAAAATTATGGAATCCCATATCGCTCCTTAATCCCCAAAAAAATCAAAAATGTAATCGTTGCTGGCCGTTCAATAAGTTGTGATCGCTATATTCATGGTTCGATAAGAGTTATGCCTGGATGTTATATCACAGGACAGGCTGCTGGAATGGCCGCTGCTATAGCTGCTAATAAAAGAATTATGTTAAGAGACCTAAATGTCACAGAACTTCAGGAAAAACTGATAAACATTGGAGCATTCCTTCCAAATTTCAAGAAGCAGTAAGATTGAAATATGCAACTTAGCTTACTATATGAAAAAAAATACTATAATTTCACTTTAATCGAGTTGCTTATCGTTATTGCTGTTATTACTATTCTTCTGGCTTTATTATTTCCTTCTCTACAACAAGCAAAATTAATAGCAAAGCAAATAGTATGTGCTAGTAACATGAGACAGACCGTGATAGCAGCTTTTTTATATTCTCAAGAACATAATGGTACTTATTGCTCAAATTATACCTGCACAGATAGCCGTTATGTCCCATGGCAAACATTTCTTTCAGGAACCCAGGGGGATAAGGCTTCAGGTAATGAACTCGGTAATGGTCCGGTTTATCTTAAAAGAGGAGATGTTTATGGTTGTCCTGCCAACAGGAGTTATTATAAGGAGCGATCAAATTTTGGAATAAGTGGTTCAGGATTTGGCGTTTATGGAGGAGATCCATGGGGCAATGTCTATAAACTCAACCAGAATTTCACCGCAACAATAACTACCACAGAAAATAACAAACCATATTTTAGACTTCATTATTTACAAAAAATACGTTCTCCAGAAAATCTCGTATTATATGCAGATTGCATTAAAACAGGCATATATCTAACAGAAGACTTTCCAACATCCCCAAGTTGGGAACCTTACAAGGGTGGTTTTTGTGAAGGACGTATCCACTTGCATCACGTAGGAAATAAAGCAAATGCAACATTCTATGATGGTCATGTAAAGGCTATGAATCAATTAGAATTAAATAATTCCGCCTCTAAAGTTACTCGTTTTATTAGTGCAAGTGGTGTCGAAATAAATCTTTAAAAAAAATGAATGCAAGAAATTTGAATGTATTATTTTTATTTTCAGATCAACATAGAGCAGATTTAATTGGAATCGAAAAGCATCCGGATATAATAACACCAAATATGGATTACCTCGCTTCAAGAGGAATTTATTTCAAACGCGCATATTGTCAGGATGCAATATGCGTACCATCACGATCTTCCATTTTTAGTGGACTTTACCCACGAACACTTGGCTGCCTCGATAATAGTGACAATCCCGCTATCCAAATAATTCCACTTCAAAAACTTTTTCAATTAAATGGATATTTTACTGCTGCTTTTGGAAAAAGGCACCTAATACAAGCTTGTGATGATGGATGGATTATAAGAAAAAGTCATTTAAAAGAAGAACAGGATCCTGATAACTATATGGATTGGATAAGAAGAACTGGATATATTAAAGAATTTGCAAGAGATTGGGCTGCTGAATGGGGAAATACCCATCCATATGGACCTGAAGCTTGCAATGAATTTACACGCGCTCCGCTATCTGCAAGAGTATCTCTCCTTCCAAATAATATGACCCCGGAAGCATATACAAAAAATGAGACTATATCTCAGTTAAAAAAATGTGCAGAAAACAAAGAACCTTTTTTTATTTTTGCTTCTTTTCTTCGTCCCCATCAACCATATACTCCTTTACCATCTTTCTTTTCTTCCTTTAATTATTCAAGATGGGGAAAAGGTTTGCGTAATTCAGATGCCATTTCAAAGCCTTCTCTATTTGATCAAAATCCAGATGAATTACCTATAGGATTATGTAAATATAAAAAAAATCGTTCTTTACCATGGAATATTGCTGAAGCTCACGACAATCAACAACTATTTAGATATGCTCTCGCTGCTTATTATGCAGGCATAATTGAAATAGATTTTCATATTGGAGAAATAATCCATACATTAGAAAAATTAAATCTTATTGATAAGACTATTGTAATTTATACATCAGACCATGGAGAATTCGCAGGAAATCATGGTTTAATGGAAAAATCTTCATCAAATCATAATTTATATGAAGAGTGTTTAAGAGTACCATTGATTATAAGTTGTCCTGCTATCCTTCCCCATAACATTATAAGTGAAGAACTTATTGAACTAATAGATATTTATCCCACACTTGTCGACTTATGCCATTTAAAAAAAACAAATGATTTACAGGCTTTACAAGGGACATCTTTGAAAAATCATATAGAAAGAAATCTCCCAATAAATAAAAAATTTCTTGTTTCAGAAAACTGGTCTCAGGCTACAGTTATAACCAAACAACATAAACTCGGTATCTGGTTGCAACCAGAAAAAAGAACTGCTTCAAATTTTCTAGGATCTGAAAATTTTCTATTCGATAAAAAAATCGATCCTTTTGAAGAAAAAAACCTTATAAAAAATCCAGAATACAGTTCAATAAAAAAAGAGCTCTATGATGCATATGAACTTTTCCGTAAGAAAATCAATTAAATCAAAATTTAAGCAGAATTTTACTCTTTTAAGTTACAGCCAATTCAAATTTATCATTTATAAAAATTGCAGTTGCTGCTGTGACTGGATTTGCGAAATTCGCAAATATTCCCTTGCCCATGATATAAGAACAAGCTTCATCAGCTGTTTTAACTTCATAGTTCCTGTCACAATGCTCCTCAGAAATAGAATTATGTTCATAGGTTGAAACATAATATAATTTACCTGGATGGCAATCAAATTCAGCAATTTGCATATAATCTTTTCTTATTATTCCCAGTATGATTTTTTTCTGCTTTGCATTTGCTGCTGCACCTATTCTTGGAGTATTATACTTATCCTTTTCATAATCGAGGGCGAGCATGGAAATAGCAAAGGCATCTCTTGCAGACATGCCATTTGCAATTTTTTCTGCTATGGGATCAGTTTGAGAACCATTCGTTGCAATAACCCAATCGCCCGCAAATTTAATACAATTATATGCAATATATGGATTTATAAAAATATCTTTTTCAAATCCCGCTTTTGGTATTATTGCTATTGAATTATTCATAATTTTGGCTTCTCTGTTTGGAAAAGAGCGTGATGAGACTCTGTATAATACGGAGATTAATCCTGATTTAGTCATTCCAGCAGCAACAATTCTTCCAAGATACATTTTCCTTACACTCCTTTTGTTATATTTATTTTATATCAAAGAGCCAGCAGTTTTTATTGATATCAAACTTTCTGTTAACGGTAAATCTTCCAAGTTTTTTTTCCTTTGAATTCTCTGCGAATTTCGCAAGGATGCCTTCAATTTCTTTTGTTCTATCTGGTATAGAAAGTTTTCTTGCAATCTCTATAGCATTTAAATTTTCACCTGCAATTTCCTCAGCATTTTCAATTAGTTTATTCTGGAGTTTTATAATTTCTCTGCTTGCAAGTTTATATGCCTGAACACCAGGTTGATGAAATGCATTGATATTTATCAACTCGGCATAGAACGCTACAGCCCTTTCATATAAAGCTATAAGCATTCCAATGTAGAAAGGATTAACCTCATTAATTTTTATTGTTATAACAGACCTGTTTTTTTCAAGTAGAGCGTTAGTAAGGCCAACCTGAAAACCATGAAGGTAATCACCCATTTCTACTGAATTATCAATAGGTATTCTAAGAGGATCTTTTAGAACTTCAATAAAGGTGGCAAAAAAATCATCTTTTCCGTCATTTAGCTGTTGGATGAAAGCGTGAGCGTCAGTGCCTCCCTTGTTACCAAATACATTAAGCCCCTGACAAACTAATTTTCCATCTCTGTCGCGTTCTTTCCCAAGACTTTCCATTACTAATTGTTGGAGGTATCTGGAAAGTAGTATGAGTCTATCGGAGTATGGGACGATTACCATGTTTTTCTCACCTTTGCCCTTTCCTGCGATATACCAGCAGAGTGCAAGCATGTAAGCAGGATTTTTTTTATGGTCTGGATTTCTTGTCCATTCATCCATATGACACGCCCCAGCTAAAAGTTCTTTAAAGTTTATTCCTGCAAGTGCCGCCGGGAGATGTCCTACAATGCTTGTTTCGCTTGTTCTTCCTCCGATTGATTCTGCCATAGGAAAGGTTTTGAGCCAGTTATTTGCTTTTGCGAATTTATCGAGTTCGCTATTTTCCATAGTTATTGCGCATGCATTTTTCGAAAAATCAAGGTTTTCTTTTTCAAAGGCTCTTATAAGAGCTATCATATTATTTTTTGTTTCTTGAGTTCCTCCCGACTTTGAAATATTTACTATGAGGGTCTGAGAAAGTTTAATAACCTCAAGAAGGTCAGCGATTCCTGCAGTATCAGTGTTGTCGAGAAAATAGATTTTAAGGAAATCTTTTCTCTGTTTATTTGATTTTTCATTCCAGTACGGGCCATTTGTGGCAAATTGTAGTAATTGTGGACCAAGAGCAGAGCCTCCTATTCCATTTATTACAGCGGCCTCAAATTTTTCTCCTGTCGTACTCCTGATTTTTCCGTCTCTTATATCTCTTGCGAAATTTTCTACTTCTTCAAAAATTTTTGTTTGTGGGTAGTATTTTCTATCTGTAAAGTGCGTTACTTTTCTATTTTCATCAGGGTTTTTTATTTCCCCTGCTTCAATTTTATTCATTTCAATAACTGCATTTTTTATTTGATCTTTTAATTCTTCGATATGCCTTGATTGTATGTGCATTCCTGAAAAATCAATTTCAAATTTTGTCTCTGGATCACACAGAATTAATGAAAAATCTTTGTTATCTTGCATATTTACCTCTTTTTATTTTTGTGAGTCGATATTTTAGTTCAAAATAGTTTTTTGACAAGTTCAGAATTAATGAAAAATGATAGATAAGAATGATTGGAAAATCCATTCCAGGATGCACAATTAATCTCTATAGCAGCGACAGAGGCTGTAGTCATATTAATTCGTACATTGCCGAGAATAGTTGATAGAGCTTCTTCAATTGCAGGATTGTGCCCTACCAGCATAATATAATTTAGTCTGTCATCAAATGTTGCAATATATTGACAAAGCTCGTTAGCAGTTATGTTATAAAGAGTTTTGTCAGGGATAATCTTTTCATCTGTTACTTCTATTTTTTTTGCTATTATATGGGCTGTATTTAAGGCTCTTTGCGCGGTTGAGGATACAATTATGCTTGGTTTTACTTCTATATTTTTTAGAAATTTTCCGAGAATTTTTGCTTCTTCTTTACCTGTCTCAGAGAGAGGTCTTTCATGATCTATTTCGAAAGTTTTTTCTGCCTTTGCATGTCTTATTAGATATAATGTTTTCATTGTTATTGACTTCTATTTTCATTCTCGAGTATTTTTAATTGTAATTTGAGAGCATTTGAGAGCTTTTCCGGAAAAAGTTTTATGCATGTTTGAGTTATATCATTTTTTATTTCCTTAAAAGGTGGTAAGCCCATTCTACCCCAGCTATGTTTTTGATCTCGATAATATCGCTGGTATACAGCGAATGCAAGTCGTTCATGTGAAGATGCTGAATTTACTTCTCCTGCAGCAAGAAGAAAACAGGTTCTGTATAGAAGACCACTAATTATGTCCATTGCCTGTCTTGGTGTTGACATCTGGACATCTTCTGTCCATTCCTTTAATACGAAGTGATCAACATTTTTCTTGAATTTTGGATTATCTGGTGAAAGTTCTCGAAGTTGTTGAAGATATTCTTCAGCTTTTTGGTATTGCCCGAAGTTATACAATAGAACAGTCGCATCAATCATAAAATTTTCGAGAGCGGCTCTAAAAGAATTTGATTTCTGCCTTTTATAAGCTTCCTGATAAGTTTTTTTAACAGCGTCTGCCAGATTGAGATTGGGGATTGTCATAAAGTTTCTATAATCATTTTCATCGTAGATCAGGATTTTTCCAGCGAGAAAGGCTTCTTTTAATGATTGAGTTATCATTCTATCGCAATTGATTTCAATCTGGCCATTTCTATCATAAGTTATGCCTAATGTAGCCCAGTAAATTGCATGGGCTTCCGGGAGTCGCCAGTCAAATGCACCATACTTTTTATTGAGCTCATAAACTTTTTGAGGATCGAGTTTATATATTTCTTTTAACCATTTTTTTCGTAAAGCAAGATCAAGTTTTTTCATATCTTCTTTACTTCTGAATTGTTCTCTTAGTTTCTGTGAAAATCCACCTCTTATACGGAAATCTCTTTCCATATCTGATGTATTCTTAAATCCAGCACTTAAAATAGCTTCAGCTATAGTTTTTTCTTTTACAAGTTCATTTAAATCTTCGGCATTTTTTAATTCTTCCCAATTTGGGGTTTCTGCTCCAAATACTTTCATCATTTCAAGAGCCAGTTGATTTTTATAGTATATGTTAGCATCATCCATTATGTTGCCGAGTTTATGTTGATATATCCATCCCAATTCTTTGTATAAAATAGGATCTCCCGGATTATAAAATAAAGCTTCATCGCGTATTAACTCAATTCCCTTTTTTATCCAGCGCCATCTATCCTCAAAAGATGAGCATGTTACTGAAATATTATATGCCATATTCCATGCTAAATATGCAGTTGCACCGGTAAATCTTGGTTGGAGTTTCGTTATCCATGAGGCTAACTGAACCATTTCAAAATATTGTCCTTGATCTTGTAATCTTATGACCCTGAGCCATAATAGATCAGCAAGAAGTCCGCGAAAACTACCAAGGGCCACTGTTGTAAAGGCTATTATTGGAGGAGCATTTTCGATAATTGTAGTATCTGTGAGTTTTTTTTCATCTCTGATTTTGTTTATTTTTATCTGAAGAAGATTAGATAAAAATATAAAAAAAATAAAAAGAGGGATGAAAAATAATATTTTTTTTCTTATTTTTAAGAAGTTCATTTTTTTACTATAAGTCCTATTTCCCTTCTTTTATATAAATACACTGCAACAACAAAAAGAGGTAATCCTCTTATAAGAAATATTTCAGTAAAAAATTTTGCAATAAAAGAAAATTCTATCAGTTCACCATCAGCAACGGTATCAGAGACTTCAAATTTTTGCATAGGAATTATTACTGCAAGTATACCGTGACTTGTCTGTCTTGCCGCAGTTTCCCATAAACTCTCACTAGCTCTGAGGGCTTCTTCATCATATCCGAAGTCTCTTTCTATATCTATAACGAATGAAGCTGATATTCCAAAAATCAAATATGAAATCACTATAAATACGGCAACTGGCATAGAAAAGAGTCCCCCTGCAGATGCTCCAAGTCCAGCTAATAGAATTATTCTAAGAAATATCACAAAAGCCGCACGCAAATAATTCTGAAAAAAGGAAACTTTAGGTTCAAGGAGTTTTGGCCCGTCATTTGGTTGGAAAAATAATGATGCTTTTTCCGGATCAAGATTCTGAAATGCGATTCTCGCAGTTCCATCTTTGCGTATAATTACAGGAGAGATTTTATCTTCAAGGAAAACTCCACACATAAAACTCTCAGGTTCTGAAGTTTTAGGAATAAGTTCATATTTTGGTTCTTTTCCTTTTTTCGCATCTTCCTCGTTTTCATAGAAAGGCACATAAGCCCCAAAAATCCCCAGAGTTTGTCTTTGATCTTTTGAAGAGACCTTTCCTACATAGATTCGGTATCTGAAGGAAAGAGGAGATTTTTGTAAGGGATCCAACGCTTTGTATTTCCATTCTCTAAAATTCCCAAATGGTATTTCACCATATTTTGCGATAATCTGGTTTCTTATTTCTTTGATGAGTTTTCTTTTCTCCGCGAGAGATAGTTGCTTATCCGGAGCTCCAGGCTTCCCTTCTTTTATTGCCAGATTTAATTTTGTTATTTGCTCTTCAACTTCTTTGCTAAAATCAGGCATTTCTGGCATATAAACTCTTCGCCCAACCAACACTTCATTTTTTATCTTTTCTTTCTCTTCGTCAGAAAAAGTACTTCGTTCAAATTGCCATATTGTGAAAATATAAATAATTATTGATGAAAGTAAAAGTAAAACTCCATGTAAAAACACTACTCCTGTAAGCTTGCCAAGCCATATAACAACCCTTGAGACAGGTTTCACACAAATCATATGCATTTGATATGTTTCGAGGTCATTTGAAAGCGTAAAACAACTTACCCAGATAGTAGAAAGAGAAAGTATAAATCCAGATACTCCAAGAC
>ERZ795060.5243-NODE-5243-length-10463-cov-7.048809_pt1 | contig 10463 bp, 7 predicted proteins | sample MGYA00375144_ERZ795060 | MGnify/ENA primary metagenome ERZ795060 (study PRJEB30189, sample SAMN05720157) | activated sludge metagenome | isolation source: anaerobic digester from wastewater treatment plant | place: Japan | collected 2015-05-15 ... | reverse complement strand
TCACTCTTAAATCTTTCCCAGGTAAAAAAGAGAAGGGCAAGTAAAAAGATCGCAATTAGTATTCCATAGAAAGGAGCATACTTAAAAGCATCATATATGGTAAAGGCGTAGGGAATGGCAAGAAAAGAATTTAGATTTTTTTCTGCAAAAGCTCTTCTTTCCAAGTATGCTGCAAGAAGATATACAAAGATCAGGATAAAGGATACAAATCCACTTATTACTAAATACAAGAGCAGTCCAAAGGAAAATACAAAGTCTGAATAGAAGTCATGCTCTCCTATAAAGGTTTTGTATTTTACCTTTGATGCCCTTGCAAATGCTCCATCTAATACATCCGATAGCCATCCCAAGATAAGAAGAGTTATTGCAGAAGGTAGAGTACTTTCCCCTTTTAATCCCAAAAATGGGAAATATACACCAATAAGAAATCTTATAGAGGTAAGAAAGTCAGCAAAAGTTTTTAATGCTCGTCTTTCTTGTATCTTTCTTAGCCTCCTTTCAAATTATTATATCGTCTATCTTTTTATCTACTCCATGATCATAAGCATATTCTAAGGCTTCAATTTGTTTATTTTTTAACATATCTTTGTAATATCCACCACGATTTTGTAATGTTTCAACCCTCTCTATTACATCCATAGCAATGCTGAATCTATCTATCTGGTTTAATATGGCAAGTTGCAGTGGGGTAGTGATTCCTCCTCTTCCCTTCAAGAATGGTGCTAAATATCCTGCCTCAATCCCTATCTTTCTATTTTCTCTATATCCTCTTACATGAATATTAGCATGGTTTGCCCTTCTGTAAGTAAGTCTATGGATAAGCCATGGATATCCATGAAAGTTAAAGATTATTGGTTTATCTTTTGTAAAGTAGGAATCAAATTCTTTATCAGTAAGTCCATCAGGATGTTCTGTATTTGGTGTTAAGGTAAAGAGGTTCAGTACATTTACAAATCTAATTCTTAGATCTGGAAATAATTTTTTTAGGATTTTTACTGCATAGATAGCCTCTTCGGTGGGGATATCTCCACAGCTTGCAATGATCACATCAGGATTTTCTTCAGGATGATTGCTTGCAAAATCCCATATACCAATACCTTTCATAGCATGTTTAAAGGCTTCATCAATATTTAGATATTGTGGATGTTTCTGTTTATCACCCACAATAATATTTATTCTGTCTGTGGTCTGTAGGCAGTACCATGCTGTGCAGAGGAGTGTATTTGCATCAGGTGGGAAGTATACCCTTACTACATTTGGCCATTTATCTACAATAGATGTGATAAATCCTGGATCTTGATGGGTAAATCCATTGTGATCTTGTCTCCATACTACCGATGTAAGGAGAAGATTAAGGGATGAGAGAGGAGCTCTCCAAGGCACATCAGAGGAGATATCAAGCCACTTTCCAAACTGATTTACCATAGAGGAGATGATAGGAGCAAATCCTTCATAAGTATTTAATATCCCATGCCTTCCTGTAAGAAGATATCCTTCTAACCATCCTTCAAGGGTATGTTCTGATAACATCTCCATAGTTCTCCCAAAAGGAGATAAAAATCCCTCATCTTCATCTTCAGGTAGTATTTTCCCCATCCATGCCTTTCCAAATTCAAATACGGCATCAAGTCTATTGGATTTTGTTTCATCAGGTCCAAAAACTCTAAAGTTATTGGGATTTAATCTTATAGTTTCTTTTAAGAATGTTCCTAAGGGGCGAGTATTTTCTGCCTCATCTTCTATGGGCTTCTTAATTTCCACAGAAAAATCATTGGATTTTGGAAGTTTTAATTCTTTTCTTATAAGTCCTCCATTGGCATAGGGATTAGCACTCATTCTCTTGTCCCCTTTTGGAGCAAGATCTCTTAAATCTTCTATCAATCTTCCATTGTTATCAAAAAGTTTTTCAGGCTTATAGCTTCTAAGCCATTCTTCTAATACTTTAAGGCTTTCAGGATCCTCTTTAACATCTAAGAGGGGTACTTGATGGGCTCTCCAATATCCTTCAACATAGTGATTTTCCACCTTTCTTGGACAAGTCCATCCCTTAGGAGTTCTTAATACAATCATAGGCCAAGCAGGTCTGAATGGGTCATTAGTAGCTCTTGCAGTATCCCAGATATTTATAATTTTTTCTATGGAGTAGTCCATAGCTTCTGCCATCTTCTCATGTACTTCTAAAGGATCTTCTCCTTCTACAATCTTAGGATCATAGCCATATCCTTTGAATAGAGAGATGATCTCTTCATTTTCAATTCTTGAAAGAATGGTAGGATTATTGATCTTATATCCATTTAAAAGAAGTACAGGAAGTACTGCACCATCTCTTGCAGGATTTAGGAATTTATTAGAATGCCAAGCAGTAGCTAAAGGTCCTGTCTCTGCCTCTCCATCTCCCACCACAGTTATGGCAATAAGATCTTCATGGTCAAAGACGGCACCAAAACCATGAGAAAGGCTATAGCCAAGCTCTCCACCTTCTTGAATAGATCCTGGAAGTTCAGGAGTGCAGTGGCTACCAAGTCCTCCTGGGAAGGAGAAGGCTTTAAAGAGATTTTTAAGCCCCTCCTCATCTTCACTAAATTGAGAATATAGCTCACTTATAGTGCCTTCTAAGTATGCTGGAGCAATAATCCCTGGTGCACCATGACCAGGACCTGCAATAAATATACAGTTTAAATCATACTTATTAATTACTCTATTTCCATGCACATATGTAAAGGAAAGTCCAGGGCTTGCTCCCCAATGTCCCAGAAGTCTCTCTTTAATATGCTCTGGTTTAAGAGGTTCTTTAAGAAGAGGATTGTCTTTTAGATAAATCATTCCTGCGGAGATAAAGCAGCAAGCTTTCCAGTATTCATTTAGCCTTTCAAACACATTAATCACTCCTTTCTTTTTCTATACGTATATATTTTAACATAATTAATTCTCTGCAAGTTTTTTATTAGGAATAAGATAACTATAGAAAGGGGTTCTTGTTTAAGAAATTTATAACTGTTATAATTTCTATAAAAACGAAAAAGGAGGTAGGGAGTTATGAAGAAGATGACAGAAAAACTTCTTAATGAAGCTTTTGCAGGAGAAAGTATGGCTCATATGAGATATACTATTTTTGCCGAGGAGGCAGAGAAGAAAGGTCTTCCTAAGCTGGCAAATCTTTTTAAAGCTATAGCCTATGCAGAGTTTGTCCATGCAAGAAACCATTATAGAGAGCTTGGTCTTATTCAAGATATGTCTCACAATGTGCAGCAAGGTATAGATGGAGAAACCTTTGAGATTGAGGAGATGTATCCTGTATATAATAATACTGCTATCTATCAGAATGAGAAGGGAGCAGAGAGAAGTACAAAATTTGCATGGGAAGCAGAGAAGATCCATGCAGGTATGTATAAGAAGGCTAAGGAACTTGTGGATAAAAATGAGGACTATACTGAGGGGACAATCTATATATGTCCTGTATGTGGATATACTGTAGAGGGAGAGGCACCTGATAAGTGTCCTATATGTGGTGCTCCTAAAAGTTCCTTTAAGAAATTCTCTGTGTAATTTCATATAAAAATTTTAAGAATCTTATAGGGGCAAGATCCATCTTGCCCCTTTTCATTTGTAAGTGATAGTTTATAATTCCCAAGGAAGATGATATATTAAGGTATAAAATACTTCATGGGCTCAATCATATTTATCCTTTTTAAAATAATATTGTTATGGATCTTGAAGAAGAAAAAGAGAGAATTATAAAATTTTTAAGGGAAAAGCTCCAAGAAGAGAATAAAGATGGATATATAGTTGGAGTAAGTGGTGGTATTGATTCTGCTGTGGTTTCTTACCTTTTGAGAGATGCTGTAGGAGAAGATAGGATTTTTGCTCTTATTATGCCTGAGATGGATTCTGACCCCTCATCAGAAAAAGATGCACTGCTCGTGGTACAAGACCTTAGAATCCCATATAAAAAAATATCTTTAACAAAAGCATTGTGGACATTAGGAGTTTATAGAAGTATTCCTTTATGGCTTATCCCATTTAGATCCTTGAAGAAAAAAGCAGTAAAATATTTATATAGTGAGTATACAAAAAATTTAGATAAGCCTGTATTCTTTGCACAAAGGGAAAAGGTTGATCTGAAATGGTTCTATGATGGAATTGCCTACTATAGGATAAAACATAGATTAAGAATGATACTTTTATACTACTTTGCTGAAAAGAAGAATTATTTGGTGGTAGGATGTGAGAATCTAACAGAAAGTCTCATTGGATATTATGTAAGATATGGGGATGATTCTTGTGATGTGGCTCCCATATCTCATCTTTATAAAACAAATGTGAGGAAGTTAGGAGAATTTTTAGGTGTACCTAAGAAGATTTTAGAGAAAGCTCCCTCGCCTGATCTTCTGCCAGGGATAACTGATGAGTTCTCTCTGGGCATAGATTATGAAAGCTTAGATCAGATCTTAATGGCATTTGAAGAGGGGAAAGATCCATCACAGATTGAGGGATTTGATCAGAATATATTAAAACTCATCTATGATCAGTATCTATGGGCAAAGAAAGAATGTAAAAAGCCATTTAAACTGGAGAGATTATGAGTATCAATTTTCTTTTGAAATATAGGGAAGATTTAAAATCTTTGATGATGTTATTGATACATGAAGATTGAGACTTCTAAATGGAATAAATTTTTAGTCTTTATAGATCCCATTTTATTTAATAATGGGATGATGTTTCTTTCTCTAACTACTACCATCCCTTATTTTCTTTTGAAATTTAATGCCTCTAATATCCATATAAGTATTGCTAACCTGCTTCCAAATTTAGGATCATTAATTCCTGTTTTATTCTTTGCTAATTATGCCCAAAGATTAAGTCGTAAAGGGAAAGCTTTTACAAATATGCTCCTTATACAAAGGGTAAGCTTTTTGATCTATGTACTCCTCATTCCTTACCTTACAAATTTTGGTGATAGGACTAATATCTATTTATTTCTCACCTTCTGGGGAATTTTTAGCTTCTTTGTGGGAAGTTATGGACCTTTTTACTTCAGTATTCTTGACTCTGTTATTCCCTATGAAGAGAGAGGAAATATTTTAGGATTTGCATATAGTGTAAGCAATCTCCTATCTCTTATTTCCTCTTGGGTGCTGGGCATATACTTAGCACATTTTTCCTTTCCCCATAACTTCACATATATTTTCCTAACGGGAATCTTAATTTTAATTATAGATGCATTCCTATTTAGATTAATAAGGGAGCCTGAAAATCCTAATATTTCTTCTAATAGTGTCCTCTCTTTTAAAGAGCTTATAACTTATGCAAAGGATCTTTTGATAAATAATGAAAACTTTAGAAATCTTATGATAAGCTTTGTCCTTTTGTTTTTTGCCACCACAACTCTTCCTTATCATTTAGTATTCATTACAAAAACATTTGAAACTACTTCTTCTATTGTTTCTCAGATGGCTTTAATCTCTGCAAGTATAAATATTTTGGGTAGCCTTTTATTTGGTAGGATCTCAAAGAGATTTGGAAATAGGATAGTGCTTATGTTAGGAAATATCATGGCTATAATTGGGATAGGATTAAATTTTATCTGGGGAAGTCTAAGTGCTGCAATTATATGTTATGCATTGGTGATCTCTCTTTTTAATGCCTATATGCTCACTGGTGGACTTTTAGTTACTAATATTGCAAAGAGGGAGTTCTTACCCTTTTATATCTCTGTTAATACCATTGTTACCACTATATTTTCCTCTTTGTTATATCTTGTTAATGCAAAGATTATGGATTTTTGGGGATTTAAAATTTTAATTCTATTAGGTTTTTTGGGGAGTTTAGGGTCCTTTCTTATTCTCTGGAGAAAGATGAAAGGTGTAAAATAATTATAAGTTAGTATCAGGGGAGGTAATAAGATGAAAAAATTATTAATTATTCTTTCCTTTATTCTTCTTTTGGTAAGCACTTCCTTTTCTCAAGATGAATTCTCCATGGCTACAGATTTTGTAGGACTTCTTTCAGAAGGTAAATTTGTAGAGGCGACAGAATTCTTTGATGACTCTATAAAACCTCTTGTGCCTCCTGAAAAACTTGAGGAGATATGGAATGGACTTTTACAACAGGTAGGTGGATTTAAGGGTATATTAAGTGTGAGAGATGAGAGATCTGGTATTTACAGAATTGTATATGTGACTTCTGAATTTGCTCTTTCTCCTATGGATATAGATATAAAACTGGTCTTTACTAATATGAAGATTGTGGGACTATTCTTCCAGCCAGCTCCACCAAGAAAAAGCTATAATCCTCCCTCCTATGTAGATCCCACCTCTTTTGAAGAGAAGGATGTGAAGATAGGAAAGGGAGATTTCATACTTCCAGGAAAGTTAGTTATCCCTAAGGGAGAAGGTCCTTTCCCTATAGTTATCTTAGTGCATGGCTCTGGTCCTAATGATATGGATGAAAGTATTGGTCCAAACAAGCCATTCCGAGATCTATCTTGGGGGCTTGCAAGTTTAGGAATAGCAAGTCTTAGATATGACAAAAGAACAAAGGTTTATCCTGAAAAGTTCTCTCAGTATAAAGATGGCTTTACTGTAATGGAAGAAGTAATAGAAGACGTTTTAAATGCAGTGGAATTTGTAAAGAATGAAGAGAAGATTGATAAAAGTAGAATATTTGTATTAGGACATAGTTTAGGAGGAATGCTTGCACCAAGAATTGCAAGCCTTTCAAAAGATGTAAAGGGAATTATTATTATGGCAGGTCCCACAAGATCTCTTGAGGATTTGATGTGGGAACAGAGTAATTACCTTGCTAATCTTGATGGAAAGATAACAGAAGATGAGGAAAAAGAGCTCTCTTCTTTAAAAAGTGAGATAGAGAAAATTAAAGGTCCAGACCTTAGTAAAAAATATGCTCTTGGGGAAAATATACTGGGTGCACCTGTAAAATACTGGCTTGATCTCAAATCTTATAACCCTGTAGAGACAGCAAAAAGTTTAGAAATCCCCATATTAATCTTGCAAGGAGAAAGGGATTATCAAGTAACTCTGAAGGATGTTGAAGGATGGGAAGATAGACTTTCCGATAAGGAGAATGTGGAGTTTAAACGTTATCCTAAGCTAAATCACCTATTTATAGAAGGGGAAGGAAAAAGTGACCCTGCAGAATACTATAAAGAAGGGCATATACCTGAATATGTGATAAAAGATATTGGAGAATGGATTATTAGCTTTTAAATGATATGAGAAGTGCCTCTGATTATAAGGAGAGTGATAATTAAATATGTTTTTGAAGCATAATTCTAAAGCATATCCTTTTCTTCTTCTTTTCATAGTTTTACTAATATCAATCTCTTTTTCTCAAAAAGATACTACGGCACCAAAGGTAAGTATTCTCTCCCCTAAGGATGGGGCAACAGTCTCTAAAGTGGTTACCCTGCAAGTTCAGGCTACTGATAATGTAAAGGTTACAAAAGTAGAATTTCTTATTGATAATAAAAAAATTGGAGAATTAACAAAAGCACCGTTTAATTTTAAATGGGATACTACAAAATATGCCGATGGGAAACACATTATTTTGATTAAAGCCTATGATGGAGCTGGAAATTCGGCAGGTGTAAAGATCACAGTTAATGTGAGTAATAAAAAAGTAACTGAAGTACCTGTTAAAAAGATATCAATTATTACGCCATCAAATGAACAAAGGGTAACAGGTTTGATTAACATTAAAGTTAATATCATAGAGGGAAAATTATTAGACAAAATTGAATTTTATTTAAATAATAGCAAAATTGGAGAGGATAAGGCATCACCTTATGAGATTAGTTTTGATACAAAGAGTATTCCAAATGCAGTTTACACTGTAAGTGTAAAATCAATTTATAAAGGTAATGCTTCTGCCTCCTCTTCTATAAAAATTTATGTGGTGAATAATAAGAGTATATATGGCGGAGAAAAATGGGACGAAGGAGTATCAGTAGTCCCAAGTTTAGATGGGAATTTTGTGATAGCAGCATGGACAGACTCTTTTTCAAAGGATAATGCAGATATATATCTAACAAAACTTGAAGAATGGGAAAAGACTTTTGGAGGAGAAAATGACGATATAGCTACATCAATGGTAAGAACAAAGGATGGAGGTTATATTATTACAGGGCTCACATCATCCTTTAAAGTATCCTATTACGATGTATATGTTTTAAAAGTAGATAAAAACGGAAATAAGCAGTGGGAGAAGACCTATGGAGGAGAAGGATACGATAGGGGAAACTCTATAAAAGAGACAAAAGATGGAAATTACATAATTGCAGGGATTACAGAATCTTATGGAAGTGGATTTGAGGATATATATGTAATAAAACTGAATTCCAAAGGGGATATATTATGGCATAAAGAGTATGGAACATCAGGGTATGATAGAGCCTATGATATCATTGAGACTTCTGATGGTGGATATCTTATGGCAGGATCAGTGCAAAATAAAAATAATAATAGTGAGGATGGATATATTTTAAAATTAAACTCAAAAGGTGAAACTCAATGGGTTAAAAGTTTTGAAGGCAAGAAAAATGAAAGATTTTATTCCGTAGTTGAGGCAAAGACAGGAGGCTATATAGCAGTAGGAGAGACATCTTCTTATGGAAAGGGAAAAAGTGATGTATACCTTGTAAAGATGGATAAGAATGGAAAAGTATTGTGGGAGAAAAATTTTGGGGGAGATGGAAGAGATGAGGGACAATCTGTAATCCTTGCTAATGATGGGAAAAGTCTTATGGTGGTAGGAATGACAGAGGTAAGCACGGGACAGTATGATGGATTCTGTGCAAAAATAGATGAGAATGGGAAGCTAATATGGATGAAAAATTATGGTGGCGATGGTTTAGATAGAATAAATTCCATCTGTGCTACACCTAATAGATATACCCTTGTAGGTGCCACCCAAAGTTTTGGAGCTAAAAGCTGTGATGTTTTAGTATTAAAAATAGATGAGAATGGAAATATAGTAAATTAAAAAGGAGAAAGCTATTTTTTCTCCATCAATCTAAAATCTCCTGAAATTCCAAATTCTTTGGGTTGTATCAAAATAAAAATCATATATAATAGCTTTTTTCTCAGATTTTTTGTCTGATGTTCTAAATATGAGTACAAAAGGTTCAGCTGGTACACCATTTTTACTTACAAAACCTTTTCTATTTTTGCTATTTATTCCAATAGAATAGGAGGTTGCAGGCTTGAGCTTAACAGGAAGTACACAGGTATATTCATCCTTAAAATACGGATCACCAGTTACCTCTGGTATTACACCTGTACCTGCTTCTACAAAACTCCAAGAATCTGTCTTCATTGGAACATTAAAGATGATGTGAATTTCTTTTAAATCAGGGGATACATTTTCCTCACCAAATGCAAAGGAACTTAAAAAAAGGAGAAATATCGCTGCAAAAATACGAGTTTTCATATTCCCCTAAATTTTTGTAAAGATAAAAGTTTACTTATCTATCTTCAATTTTAATATTATGATAGTTATTTTTAATTTTCAATAATTCTATAAAATTTATCCTTATTTAAGGTTTCCATTAGCATCAAGCTTTAATATATAAATATCCTCTCCGACATTACTAGCCACTATATATCCTCCGTCTTTTGTTTCCTGTACAGCATATGCTATTTCGTCTGAGTAGGTGCCATATATTTTTTGCCATATCAGATCACCATTAGCATCCAGTTTTAATATATATATATCATCAGATTCTGTCTCAGGGTCAGTGCTCTTACCTGCTACAATATATCCGCCATCTTTTGTTTCCTGTACAGCATATCCCCAGTTCACTTTCTTTCTACCATACGCTTTTTCCCATATCAGATCACCATTAGTATCCAGTTTTAATACATAAACATTATTCCATCCAGGACCAAAAGAGGCTGTCCCACCAGCCACTATGTATCCACCATCTTTTGTCTGTTGTACAGCATATGCTTCACCTGAATCTCTACCATATTTTTTATCCCATACTAAGTTGCCATCTTTATCAATCTTTAAGATATATGCATTAAAACCAGCACTAATAGAACCTGTAATGCCAGCAATAATATATCCTCCATCTTTGGTTTCTTGTATAGAACGTGCCCAGTCGTTATCACTTCCGCCGTATGTTTTTTGCCATATTAAATTACCATCTTTATCAAGCTTTAATACATATACGTTGTTTAATGGATATGCACTATTACCAGTATCACCAAAAGAGGCTGTTCTTCCAGCGACAATATATCCACCATCTTTTGTTTCCTGTACAGCATATGCTTCCTCTGGTGCACTCCCCCCATATGCTTTTTCCCATATTAAATTACCATCTTTATCAAGCTTTAACACATATACGTCATAACTTCCAGCCCCTAAAGAAGCTGTTATACCAGCGACGATATACCCACCATCAGTGGTTTGCTGTATAGAATATGCCAAGTCGCTACCACTTC
>ERZ795060.5241-NODE-5241-length-10468-cov-69.107750_pt1 | contig 10468 bp, 18 predicted proteins | sample MGYA00375144_ERZ795060 | MGnify/ENA primary metagenome ERZ795060 (study PRJEB30189, sample SAMN05720157) | activated sludge metagenome | isolation source: anaerobic digester from wastewater treatment plant | place: Japan | collected 2015-05-15 ... | reverse complement strand
TGATCCTGTTTTAGTACTTCAAGAACAGTATTAAAAAATTGATTATACATCTTTACAACCTCACTTTAAAAATTTTATTAATTTATGGATATTTTCGCGAGGCACGTAAGGCGGCCCAGCATAAGGCAGCGCGATATTGTCGCGCTAGTGGGGGAAGATTCGATAGATGTGTAAAGCGTCGCAATCCTGCATAGGCCAGCGCGGTATTCTGGGGCACGTAGCAGAGACGACTAGTCAGCGACTAGCTACATCTCACCATCCACGTCACCCCAGATCGATTGAATCAGGTTCGCCAGTTCTTCGCAAATAACCTCATACTTCTCAATTGTTAGCTTCACATCGGCTGGGAGCTTCGACCGTCGTGAGCGATATTTGCGTGTATGCATGGCGAACTTACGGAGCGCAGTTGGTAGATGCTCGGCCGCGTCATCGGATAGGTCGGGCACGTCCAGCATGCGAATATCTCGCCTCACAGACTGTGCCGAAGTTGCGTTGATAAAGTCGGGTGCATCAAGGGCCACCAGAATCCTCATATATGATCCTCCATATCCCGGCTACCACCGACTCGTGTAGCCGCGACGTGTCGACAGGCTGTACTATGCTGAGCCGAGAGGGCTCAGGTGCATCCTCCTCATCAGGCGCCGTGATGGTACTATACAAGACAGCGCCACACGCTCTTTCGATATAATCATTACTCACCTTATCACCCTCGGCGCGATCTTATCCGCGGTGACTGGGGCGTGCAAAAACATAGGTCTTATGCTATCTCGCCCGTCAACCTCGATTAAGGTGATTCCAAAATCGACCCACCCGGAGCACCGCCTCGATCCATACCGGCCACCCAGGCCCTGGAGAGCAGGTGTGATGATGCCATACCCAAGAGGCGTGTCATAGGACAGGGCCGCATAGTGTACGTGTGATCGTATGACAACGTCCGGCTTTTGATTGCGATACATGTCGGCCCAGATCCACGACCAGAGCTTGTCTCTGGAGATCGCCGTGTGTCGTCCATACGGCACGACAGACGACGAGACGAAGTGCCTGATGTTGATGTGGACTCCCTCCACCACTATCGTCTCGGCCTGCCTCGGTCTAGGCGCGCCAATCTCCGCCGCGACGAGATCCTCATAGTCCTCAGCCATGCCTGTATGGTATGGCGTACCATAGATCATCAGGACCTCTCTAGCCTTGATTTGGCTTAGGCACACGGCGGCCATATGGGCCTGCTCGTTCATGTCGACCGTGATCAGCTCCACCCCGCCAGAGCGAGAGCCATGCCCATCCACGGCGTCACCGTTCACAATGAGCACATCCACCGCACCGACCCGCTTCACCATCCGGCAGTAGGTCTCCCAGCACTCCCTCTGGTACCGCCCCCACCGCGACCGCTCGGGCTCCTCAGGCGTCACGACGTACTGCCACGGAGGCGGCGTAAGCCCAGCCCTGTGGCCGCAGTGGAGATCGCTGACTACCAGGATCCTGCGCATATGTCTCCTCGTCTTGACTTGTCACGCTAAGTCATACCAAGACACGCAAGGACGTGTCACGCCTAGTCATGTAACCTCCGCATATGTCTCCTCGTCTTGTCTTGTCATGCTACGTCATACCATGACACGCAAGGACGTGTCACGCCTAGTCATGTAACCTCCATCATCCTGCACTCAGACACGGAGAATCTGCCGTAGTACCCATTATTCTCTGGCCGAAAACGCCCAATCCCGATAAACCTCCCAGCCTGTTCAAGGTGGTGCTTGAACACGTCGGGCGTGATGATGTCATCCAATATAATAAACTCAGCATCCCCCATCCACCTCGGGATCTCTGGGAAGCACTTCCTCACGCGCTTTTTCCCGCCACGCATCCCGTCCGATGGCACATAGTACCAGACACCCTGCACCTCCGACGCGAGAATCGGTGCGCCGTCATGGTCATAGAGCGGCATGGGGGAGACGACGACGAGCCCAGCGGTGAAGTGCTTCGTGTAGGTCGTCTTGCCGTGTCCAGGTATCTGGACCGCCAGGTACCTCGCGGCGTTGACAACACAATTTTTCAGGGCCATCGGCGGAACGAACACCTGGCCCCGTTCATCCACGTGCATCCGCTCTCTCCAGGTGCGTGCCTCGTAATCGTCTGCCAGCTCCCGAGAGAGCCTTGGCACCTGGTAGTACCTGCTCTGTGAGAGCGGCGCCACCGACACAAGCCGAGCTAGTACACGCCTCATCTCACTCCTCCACCTCGATGTGGCACATAGGACGGTCCATGTACCGAGCCACGTCCATGCCAGCCTCCTCCGCTGCCTCGAAGACCTCTGGCCTCAGAGCCCGGACACACGTCCGACCATGTCTACAGCTCTCATAGAACGGGCAGTACGTCCTGTCGCCATAGATTGGACGACCACGTCTACCCACAACCGATGTAGCGCTCAATGATCTGAATAGCCTCGTCCGCACTGTATGGCACCCCCGTCGTGTAGCCCGCACCCCCCAGATACGCCAGCCACTCGTCCTGTTCGCGAGTTAAACGTCCACCTCGCACCTTCATCTCGAGCACGAGCCCATGGCTGCCAGCGGTGGGAACAGGTAACCAGATGTCCGGCACCCCTCTCCGATTGCCCATGCGCTTCGCCTTCACAGCAAGCCCAACCGGCAACCTGACGCCGTTTAGCGTCGCAAATAGGTACCTAAGACAGGGGTACCGACCCTCCACGGCGCGCGCCCAATCAAACACGGCGCACTGCTCCTGATACTCAGAAGGGTACAGTGTCGCCACTATCCACCTCTCCAGCCCCCGCATCCCTCACCGAGGCATACGTGATGATGCTCTGCGCCACTACACTCAGGTTGTCGACCACGATGCCACCGGACAACTCCTTGGGCTGGTTGCGCAGCGACCCCGCGATACCAACAAGGTCACCAGCGCGCAGGGTGCCAGCCTCCAGCGCCACGCGACCGAACGCGGTGATCTTCATCCAGGTAGTCACAGCCTGCATCGCGCCGTCGCGCCACTCCTGGTGCCGACAACCGAGATCGATGACGCACCAGTCTCCACCCTTCTTCCCCTTTCGCACCTCTGGGGTTTTTCCTACAACACCAACCAACATGACGTGATTCATACGTCTTCTCCTTCCCACCCGTCCCACGAGGGCCTCTTGGCCGCACGCGGTAGACGCGAGTACGCTAGCTGTGCGCTGTGCGCGATCTTTAACAGGTTCTCCCTAGCCAAAGCCAGAAGCCAGTCTCGCCCCGTTACGGGGTCCTCCGTGTTGATTGCCATGACTAGCTCGATGCAGTACTTTGTGGCGGCGTACACGTGTGCGTGCCAGGGCAGTATGTCCGCAAGATCAACACCGTCAGCGAGCGTGTATTTGCGAGCCGTGCTCTCGATGTGCGCTGTCATGGCTGCGGCGGAAAACTCGTTCCACTCATCCACCATACTACTACTCATTCTTCTTCTCCTTCCCAGGTTCCTTCGCCCTGGTGAGCTCCGCCCTTCTGTCCTGGAGCCGCACGAGGTGCATCAGGAGCTGATCCCGCTGGCGCTGAAGCCAGTCGACGATCACCTGCACACGGGCAACCTCGGCATCTATGACCTTGATCTGCTCCTCAGACGACGCCCCCCCGCTCCCGCCTGCCATCGCCACGCCGCCCAGGCTCAGCAGGACGACCACCATTGCCGCGATCATGGATCTCCTCATACTCAACCTCCTGTTTTGGTCTCCACTCTGTCGTTGGCCTAAACCGCACTCCGTTCTCCAGCACGAATGACCTGATTAACCCGTTCGGGTTGACCCGAGGGTCCACCCAATTCTTCGCTTTGACGATCTCGATCTCGTTCCGGCGTAAAGCTAGCGCCAGTCTTGGTTTGTGAAGGGAGAAGGACCCCCCCACCCCAGTAGCACGCTCTCCGAGGCTCTTCTGGATGCACACGACACACACGGCCCCCTTCAATGCGTCGTGTATAGCCGCAAGCTCGGCGGAGATTCTCCAAAATTGGTCGTGGACCTCGAGAAAGTCTATTATGTTGAGCACTGGTTTATCAGCAGCTTCCCCCGGCACAATGACGTCGGCAAAGCCTTGCGATCTCTCGTACACCTGCATGTTCCAGTCAGCCGGTGTAATGTCCTGAAACATGCTAAGGCGCTTCAGAAACTCCTCCTCGCCCATCTCCGAGGAGAAGTAGTGCACATCGAACTTGTCCATGTTCGCCCGAGCCAGCGACAGAGCCCACGCGGTTTTACCCGCATTGGTCTCCCCTGCGAGGAGGATGATGTTGCCTGGGTAGATCTCTGCGAGCCGGTGCTCCCCGAGGGGCATAGTGATGTTGCAGGGACGGGAGGCAGCGCCGCCACGCAGGTCTATGCGGTACACCTCTCTGTCGGGCCTGCGATAACGTCCAGCCGAGACAGAGTCTCTCACGATGAGCCCACGCTGAACCATCCTGTGGAGAAGCTGCCTGACAGCTTCCTTGTCCGCTGGCATCGTGATTCCGAGGTCCTGGTAAAGCTGCGTGGATGAGAACACACCAGTGACCGACGACACCCACTCACGCACCATACGCGCGACCTCAGCGTAGTGCGACTCAGAGCTCGTCGCTAGGCGAGCCTTTGCGGATTCTAGCTTTTTGGCAACTTCCTCTTCAGGGAACGGAGGGTCACAGGCCCGCGCCAGCGCCTGCAACGTCGTGAGAACGTTCTCCTCCGACATCCCACCGCGCAGCAGGGAGAGTGCTGTGTGGTAAAGGTCGTTGTCACGTTGGCCCTGCACATAAGCTAATTTACGTGCCGGCTCTCTCGACACATCCTCGTCACCACCACCCGACAGGAGCCTCAGAATGGACTCAGGAAGTTCGGCGGGCTTGCACCGGAGAGGTGTTATCTGCCAATAGTACTGCACCCCCCCTGTGTTCACAGATGGGGGGGCGACAACCATACCGCCCTCACCGCGGCAGTCTGCACCGCCGATGAAATGGGCCATGTTCCGCAGGCCGTCCTTGTAGGCGAACCAATAGTGTCTCCCACGAGGCGTGACGACTATCGGCGTGATGTAGCTGTCACCGATGGCGTCTGTCATGGCCTCCACAGCCTGTTGGGTGTCACAGTCGATGACGAGCAGGTTAGAGATCCTCCCTGTCACGACACCTACCTGCGCCGTGGGCCACCTCCTCCACCACTCCTCGACCTCCTCTACCGAGGCCCTGCGACCCTGGAACTCTCGCCATTTGATCAGAGCGGTCTTTGACGACGATACAGGTATCACGCTGTATCCGTGATCGAGATACCACTTAGCTGCCCCCAGGCAGCTCTGAAACGGACTGCTCACAGAGCCCCTCCTCATGGTCTTCAACGTATAGTTGACAGTACAAACGCAGCTCCCTACTCGTCCACCCACACTGAAGCACTCGATCTTTGTTCCTTAAAGCCTTTATCGCCGCCCTGTCCTCATCAGACAGACCAGTCGTACGAGTGGGCCTGAATGACGCCCACCATTCAGCCAAAAAAGACCGCCCCGTAGAGCTCGTCGGGGCGGGTAGGGAGGGTATGACATGGCCCATGTCTCATTATATACACCAACCCGCGCGCGAAGTCAACTAGCATGATATACCCACCCTGTACTGTACATTTGACGAGCTCTAACACAGCCTCCCTTTCATCCTCCACGCCCGCAACTGCTTGTCATACCTCACGATTATCGATCATTGCCACACACGTCATAGTGTGGTATATTGTAGTATACACTCATTCGGAAGGAGGTAACTATGAGAAAAGACGATCGGGTTAGGGTTATGGATCAGGCCGAGGAGTACATGCTCACACGGCGTTATCTGAATCGCCGGGTCTATGAGGACCTCTATGCCCACCACAGGTATGGGAGAGGGCCTCGTGGGTACATAGAGGTCTGCCGCGTCACGGCCCAACCACGAGGGGGGGTACGGCAATGAGGTACCCGTACTATCGATTCACGTGTCATTTTCTGGATCGGAAAGGACGCGATTTGTCCGACCTCGAGGCCGCCAAGCGGTGGCTCGCCCACTTCCGCTCGAAGGGTGTACCAGCCTGCCTTACCTGCCGCAAACACAGTAATAAGGGGAACATGTACGATGTGTGGGTGTGGGGCGACGAGCATGTCTCGGAAGACACGGCGCCGAACTCAGAGCGTCTGAAGGGGACGATCATAGACGAGTGCTGCGGGTTCTCGGCACTGCTTGAGGAGAGGAGGGGTTCATGACAACAACAACATATGCAACTGTAACAATCAAAGTCGAGTTGTCCTCCGGGAGGTCGTGGGAGGACCAGATCTTAGTCGAGATCACAAAAGCCGATGGGGATCGAGTGCCTCACCTCAGATCTTACTGGCCAACCACTAGTCGGCCACGCACGACAGCCATAGAGCCGTACCTCGTCAATCTATACAAACAGACGCCATCGGTGCTTCGTGACTGGGTCGATGCCGACCACGCTGCGCTCAGGCGTGGGGTGAAGGGGGAGTAGTTATGTCGCCCACCATAACTCTCACGTGGGATGTGTCCCTGAGTCTGGGTGAGCTTGACTATACAGGCACCCTCACGATCAGGGCGTTCATCGAGTACGATGAGGAGTGGACATGGAGGGGAGGCGTACTCCGGTACGTCCCCTACGTGGACAGAATCCACGTTGACACCGTAGGGCTCCCACCGAGCCTCGGGGAGGCAATCACCAAGTCAGTGACCGCTATGTACACCACAGATCGTCAGGTCCGGGAGCTCATCGACAGCCAGGCTCTGCAAGCGCACGCCAGAGAGGTAGAGGAACTTCGGTGGGGTCTATGAGGAGGTGCGTATGAGATTCAGCCTATTCATCGTCTGCGCTATGATCGCGGTCGGTGCCCCCATCGAGTGGCCCCTGTGGAAGGCAGCCCTATGGGGGATCTGCTGGACAGCTCTCGGGGTGATCCTCGTGAGACCATTGATAGGAGGCTACAATGTCTAGACCACGTGGAGGATACCGCGTCGGCGAGCTGACAGTCCCCAGCGTCACGACAGTAATTTCCAGGTATAAGGACTCCGGCCCACTACTCTACTGGGCATTCGAACAGGGTAAAGCGGCGGAACGTGGAGAGATCGAGTCTCTATATGATAAACGAGACGAAGCCGCGGACGCTGGCACGCTAGCCCACCAACTCGTCCAAGCTCATCTGGAGAGCTCCCCTGCGCCCGATCTCTCGGAGTACCCGGAGGACATCGCCGCTCAGGCGATGCAGGGGTATGAAAACTACCTAAAGTGGGAGCGCTCCTCGACGATCACCATCCTGTACCAGGAGATCCCCCTAGTCAGCAGTACATACGGGTACGGTGGGACGATCGACGCTGTCGGAACTGACGTGGATGGGAACATGATCATTATCGACTGGAAGACAAGCAACAGCGTGTACCTGGACCACCGTATCCAGCTCGCCGCGTATGGCCATCTGTGGCGAGAGAATTACCCTGACCAGCCCATTACGGGAGGGTATCACCTATGCAGGTTCTCCAAGAGTTTCGGCGACTTCTCGCATCACTACTGGAGCGACCTCAGCGGGGAATGGGAGTATTTTCTAATACTGCTCGAAGCATTTAAGCGCGAAAAGATATTAAAAAAACGATCATAGGAGGAGATCATGGGAGAACTCATACCGTACAGCGACATCGAGCGTATGGCGCATGCCGTGGCTAAAAGTGGCCTGTTCGGGATCGATACCCCTGAGCAGGCTCTGGCACTGATGCTCATTGCTCAGGCAGAGGGGAAACATCCAGCGGTAGCAGCTCGTGACTACCACGTGATCAAGGGACGCCCCACCCTCAAGGCTGACACGCTGCTTGCCAGATTCATCGAGGCTGGCGGGAAGGTGGAGTGGCACACCTACACCGACACCGCTGTGTCAGCCACATTCTCGCACCCTTCTGGCGGGACGGTGACAATAGATTGGGACATCAAACGGGCCGAGCAGGCAGACCTGCACGCGCGGGACATGTGGCGGAAATACCCGCGCCAGATGCTCCGGGCCCGTGTCATCTCCGAGGGTGTGCGCACGGTGTATCCCGGCATCGCTGTTGGCGTCTATACGCCCGAGGAGGTCATGGACTTCGAGGATGCGCCACGCCCTCGACGCACGACCGTTGTGATGCAGCCGGAGCCCATCCCGGAGCAGCAGGTGGACCAGCCACAGCCGCTTCCTGCTCCACAGGACGACATCTCTGATTTGAAGGCTGCCTTCGAGGCCGCTTGTGCCGAGCATGGTATCGTCGGAAAGAACTTAGCGTCTTTGAAGCGATTCATCTTTCAGCGGCCGCCTACGCGAGTAGAGTTAGAGGAGGCGCTGGCGCAGCTTGACGAGCATATCGAGCACTGGACAAAAGCGGTGCGGAGCAGAGAGTAGAGAAATCACCCACCGGCGCAGCAACAGCCACCGCAGGCCGAGGACATCGCCGGTCTCAAGGCAACGTTCGAGGAGGCTTGTGCGGAGCACGGTATTACAGGCAGAAACCTTGCGTCGTTCAAAAGGTATCTATTCAACAAACCTCCTACCCGTGCAGAACTGGAGGAGGTGATTTCTCAGTTGGATAAGAGAATCGAGCTGTGGACAGAGGTCATTGCACAGGCTAACAGGGAGGCTGAGAACAATAGCGTATCTTAGCCAGTCAGCTAAGAGGAGTTTCTGGTGGAGGCGGGTGATCCGGCGCTGGAAAACCTGCAAATGGAAGTAAAGAGGTTCAGGGCAAAGAAGGTTGAGCTCCAGAAACAGTGGAACGAGCTAGTTGCGAAGAACGCAGAATGGGTCAAGAAAAACAGCTAGGATCGAGATTGTTTCGGAAGAAGGGTGGGGCGAGACATCTCGCCCCTTTTTTTATATGGCTTACATCCCCTAGTGCAGCCCCGCCCGTCACGCACTTGCTCGCCGTGAGAGTGAATGGGACCTCTCTGCCGTCGGGCCGGAACACCTTATTCTTGGACCCCCTCGGTCGTCCCCGTTTACGCTTGACAGGGAGATGGATCACTTCGGCCGTATCCATTCTGTGCCTCCAATAATCACTCTATCCCGCCGATCTTGCTGATGGACGATACTTCAACCCCGGCGATCTTGCTCACAGAGGACTCGTCGATACCGGCTATTTTCCTAAACAGCGAACTACCACCACTCACCACATACTCGAACGCTCCGATGTCCCAGGCCGATCCCCGAGGACGAGAAGTACCGATGATGTCAACGGCTTTCATGCCGGAGATGGTGGTGCCCGCGTTGATTAGCGCCCCCGTGCCGGTGAAGTCCTTCAGGCTGACGTCACCGTTGGCGTAATCGGTGAAAATGTCCGACCATGTGCCGATCTGGAAGTTTCCAGTACCGGAAATGTCGTTATCATCTGAGGCAGTGTAGGACACATTGAGCGTACCACTGTCGTTGTAGAAATCGTCATTGTTGTTGAATATGGCACAATTAACTACATTAACGGTGCCGTAAAAATTACAGATTCCATCTCCACAATTCTGAATTGTACAATTGTAGATGTCGAAGGTCGAAAGATCGTAGATGCATATGCCTGGGTCGTACTGTGACCCAGCACCATATATCACGCAATTCTGAATGGTGAAGGTGTTGGTGCTGGGGTCAGTAACATAGTTACACCTGATCCCACCACCTGACCCCCGCTTTGTTGTGTTAGAGGTGTGGTTTTTGACCAGCACGGAATCGATCAATCCCGCAGGGTCAGGCTGGCTGATGTCTATGACCGAGGTGTTATACGTGTCTTCAAGCCCCTCGACCTGAAGCCCCGTAATACGCACGTACTGATCATTTATGCGCAGCACGCTGTCACCGTTACCATTGGCGCTCAATAGATATTTGCTCGTGTCCCAGACACCAGCATGTCTGTTGCCTCTCAGGGACTGGGACCCGCCGTTGGCGGCATAGATATGCATGTAATAGCTGGAGCTGGTGGTGTAGCCGTTGATTTCCAGCGCAGTCGTGTCTGCGCTCGCCCCCGCGTAACAAACGATGTTCAGGACGTAATTCCCGCTAGTCAGATCGCTCGTGTTCAGGTAGCTCGACCCACTGGCACCGGATACGGCTGCGCTCAGGCTGTTAAACGGGGCCGATATACTATTGACGGTCAGGCCGGAACAGTTTGAAGGCACCCCGCCTGTAGCGGTTACGACATCAAACGATGTCGCGGAGTTGACCAGCGAGATATATGCCTTCTTGTTGTCGGTATCGTAATCGACACAGAACCCCTGCCCAATGTTGCCGGTCTGCGCAACGGACAGGGTCGCCACACCGCCTGAAATGGTAATAGTCGGACTGCCGGTCTTTTTGTCACTCGTCCCGCCGCTTCCGGGGCACACCGCATAATAGACATTCACCGGGCATAGACCGGTGGTGTCCATGAGCGCGTCAACGCCTGTACCGACGTCGAATGACGACACGCTCCCGGCGCTGTAGTAGGCTAGTTGGACAGAGAA
>ERZ795060.5240-NODE-5240-length-10469-cov-5.052910_pt1 | contig 10469 bp, 10 predicted proteins | sample MGYA00375144_ERZ795060 | MGnify/ENA primary metagenome ERZ795060 (study PRJEB30189, sample SAMN05720157) | activated sludge metagenome | isolation source: anaerobic digester from wastewater treatment plant | place: Japan | collected 2015-05-15 ... | reverse complement strand
TGGTGCTGCTGGGCAGCATCTACACGCTGCGTTCGCTCGCGCTGGCCTGGTACTTCGTCGCGCTGCCGACGCCGCAAAGCACCATGGTGTTCGCCGCAGTCATGGGCTTCTTGTGGCTGGGCGTGGCACCGCTGGTCACCGGCTGGATCGCCGAAACCTTCGGCCTGAAGTGGCTGGCGATGCTGGCCGGCATCGCCTTCGTCGGCCACCAGCTGGGCAGCTTCGCCGGCGCGTTCGGCGGCGGGTTGATCTTCGACCTCGCGGGCAGCTACACCCTGGCCTGGCAGATCGGCGTGGCTGTCGGCCTGACCGCCGGTACGGTGCAGATCGGCTTCGCGTTGGCACACGGCCGCACCGGGCCGCCGCGGCTGCGCGCGGGATGAGGCCAAATCGCCTGCGTGTGCGCCTCGGCGATGTCGACGCGCTTTACAACCGGCCGCCTCCAGCACTGCAAGTGCTTGATTTCAGGTGGCGGCACGAAGGTTGCTTGGGAGTGGCGTACAACCCCAACGCCGGAACCACGAACATGACCCGCCTGACCACCTTGATCCGCACCGCGGTGTGCGCCGCGACGATCGCCGTTGCCGGCTCGGCTTCGGCAGTCACAGTGAGCTGGACCGACTGGACGAGTTTCGCCACGGACGCCAAGTCGGCCGCCGGCACCATGGGCGGTGTCGGCGTCAGTGTGTCGTCGGCCGTGGCGATGAACGGCGTGACGCAACTCGGCTGCGGCACCAACTACTGGACCGAGCCGAACGCGTCCAGCAAGCCCTATACCGGCGGCACCGTGTCGAACGCGCCGACGGCGTGCGAACAACTCGGGCTGAACAGCGCGCAAAGCCGCATCACGGTGACGTTTTCGTCGGCCGTCAGCACACTGTACATGGCGCTGCTCAGCGTCGGGCAGGCTGGCGTGCCGGTCACCTACGATTTCGATCAGGCCTTCGTGATCGACAGCGAAGGGCAGGGGTATTTTGGCAACGATGCCACCAACGGCGTGCTCGGCGCCGGCGATTCGCTGACGATGCGGGAGTTCCACGGCCTGTTGCGCTTCAACGCCCCGGTGTCGTCGCTGAGCTTCAGCACCGATGCCCCCGAGAACTGGCACGCGTTCACCTTCGGCAGCGCGCAGGCGGCCGCCGTGCCCGAACCGGCGTCGGTTGCGTTGGCCGGTCTGGCGCTGCTGGCTGCGGGTGCCGCGACCCGTCGCCGCCGGGTCTGACGCCCTCGGACGCCACGCCGCAGGGCCGCGTCAGCGGCCCTCGCCGTTTAGGGGGCTGCGGGCGCAGCGCCTCGCCGGGCGTGCAGCTCGTCGGCCGCCTGAAGCCCGGTCCAGTGCGCCTGGCCGACGGTGCTGTTGCTCAGGTAGTCGCCGCAGAAGGCCACGCGCGGCAGCGGCCCCAGCGCGCGAAAGCGCTGCAGCCGCGTGATGAAGCCCTTGGGCCGCTTGCAAATGGCCGCCGGCTGCGGCGAGACGAAGCTGTCGATCACCCGGGTGCCTTGCAGCGCCGGCACTGCGTCGACCACGTCCGCCCAGGCGATGGCCAGCAGTTCGCCGGTGGATGCGCCGGCGTGCTGGCGGCAGCCCCAGTCCTTCCACTGCGAATGGGCAAAGGTGCGCCCATCGCCCAGGTCGGTGAAGCGCAGGTTGCCGGTGCGGCGGAAGCCGTCGGCTGCCGGCAGCACATAGGTATCGAGCAGCTCGCCCTTGGGCCGGTCGAGCAGGTAGTACACGATGTGGTGGCCGGCGTAGTCGATGCCGGCAAAGAACTCGCGCCGCGCCGCGTCCAGCCCCGGCATCAGGGCTGCCACCTGGTGGCCGGGCACGGCCATCACCAGCGCGTCGCCGTGCAGCGTCTCGCCCGGCAACTGCACGCGCACCGTGTCGGCGTCCACCTCCACGCGCTGCACCGCCTGCCCCAGGCGGCAGTCGGTGCCGGCGTCGGCCGCCAGGTGCCGGCCCAGCGCCCACGTCAGCTTGCCGGCGCCGCGCTCCTTGAAGCTCCACATCGTGGCGCCGGACCACGACAGCCGGCCGGCCGAGCTCCACGCCGCCCAGCCCAGCGAGAAGTCGTCCTCGCCATAGCCGCAGAACATGGCCATGCACGGCTCGAGGAAGTAGTCGACGAAGCTCGGCGAACAGCGGCGGAAATATTCGCAGGCATTGACGTCGTCCAGCGCTACCACGCTGGTGAGGTCGCGTGCATCGGCCTGCAGCATCGCCTTGGCCAGGCGCGGCAGCGCGGCCAGCAGCTTGGCCTTCTCGCCCAGCGGTATGAAGGGGTGGCGCGCCGCGGCCACCATGTCGAAGGCACCGAAGTCCAGCGCCTGCTTTCTTTTCACCAGCACGTTCCAGCGGTGTGCGGCTGTCAGGTCGAGCAACTGTTCGGGCATATGCAGCCCGAGCTTTTGCGCCTGTTCGATCAGGTTGGTCTCGCTGCCAAGGAAGGCGAAGGCGCCGGTGACGGCCCACAGCCCGTGCCAAAGCACCGAGCGGCAGCGCCCGCCGGGCTCGGTGTCCTTTTCCAGCAGCACCACGTCGTGGCCCAGCTCGCGCAGCCGGTAGGCGGCACCCAGCCCGGCGATGCCGGCACCGACGACGATCACGCGCATGGATTCGTACCTTCCTCGGCCACGGAAGGCCCGACTCTAAGCGGCAGGCGAAGCGGCTTCGTTCAACCCCGGTGTCAGACCTTGTGCCAGGCTTCGGCCCAGCTCGCGAGCACGTGGTCGCTGCCGCCGAAGGGGCCGGCCAGCGCTTCGATCACCGGCAGGTCGGCGGCTTCCAGCGCCTGCAGCAGCTGCAGGTACGGCAGCCACGGCCCACCCTGCGCACGCAGCGCCAGCGCGGCCGGCGCCGGCAGGCGCAAGGCGTCGACCGCGGCGTCGATATCGCATTGCAGCAGCAGCGGCAGCATGGTGGCCAGACCGAGCAGGTACAGCGCGCCCGGGTTCGGCGCCTGCGCGGCGCGCGCCAGCAGCTCGAACAGCCGCGCGCGCGCCAGCGCGGTGGCCTGCAGCGCGTGCGCGGCCGGGCGCGGCGGCGACATGCGCACCAGCATCTGCGCCACCCAGCGGTACAGCGCGTCGCGGCCGAGCAGCATCACCGCCTGCTCGATCGAATCGAGCTCGCGATCGGGCAACGCGCCGGCGCTGTTCAGGTATTGCAGCAGCCGCACGCTCAAAGCGGCGTCGGCCTTGATGGCGTCGACCACGGCGGCGTGGTCGTCGTCGTTCAGCAGCCGGTTCAGCAGTTGCAAGGCGCGCTGCGCCTGCGGCGGCAGCGCCTGCGCGCGCGGCGGCTCGACGCAGCCGCCGATGTGGCAGGCGGCCCACAGCACGCCGGGCGCCAGCGCCGCTTCCAGCGCGTCGACCGACGGCAGCTCGAGCAGCAGCAACGGCACGCCCGGCCAGCGCTGCGCGGCCGCTTCGACCGCTTGCCGCCAGGCGCACGCGCCGGGTGCGGCCGGCGGTGGCAGCGGCATGAAGTCGGGCCGCCCGGCGGCGCGCGGCATCGGCGGCGTGGATTGCGCCGCCCAGCCCACACGCACGCCGGCGCGGCGCAGTCTGGACACCAGCAGGCAGGTGGCCGGCGCATCGTCGAACAGCGCGTCGGGCTGCAGCAACAGGTGCATGCCCGGCGCGAAATGCGCATCGAGCGCGGCCGGCGCCAGCCAGCTCGCCGGCAGCGCGGCCAGCGTGCCCAGGCCCTGGCTGCAGCACAGCCGCATCGCGCCCAGCAGGTTGCCGGTGCTGGCCAGCGCGGCGGGCCCGCGCAGCCGGCTCAGCAGCGCGGGGCCGATCTGGAATTCGAAGGCCGCCAGGCGGCCTTGCGCCGACACCAGCGGGCGGCGCGCGCCGGCCCCGGTGCACGGCGTGGCCGCTGCCGATGGCGCGGGCGCCGCGCTGCGCGCGGCCAAGGCCGCGGCGGGGCGCGGCGACAGGGCGGCAGCGGCGCGCGGCGCCGCCGGCTTGCGGCGAAAGCGGTCTAGCAGGGCACTGAACATGGCGTGCAGCGTAGCCGGCGCCGGCCCGCGCACTGCGCGGAACAGCGGCGCCAAACCCGGCCAGTCCGGCGCGGCGGGCAGCGCGCGCGCCGCTGCCCGTCAGGGTGCGGCCTTGGCCGGGTAGCTGGCGCCCAGGCCGGCGCGCGCGTCGGCCTGGATGCCGTAGGGCGGGATCGGGTAGCGCAGCCCGTTCTTGGCCAGCGCCTGCAGCCCGGCGATGGCCTTGGGCAGATCGGTGGGCGGCAGCGCCATCAGCAGCTCGTCGTCGGCCACGCCGCCGTAGCGGCGCTCGGCAAAGCAGGGGATCGACAGGCTGGCCTTGCCGCTGGCCAGCGCGCGGCCCCAGCTGTCGGCGCACGACGATTCGCCGACCACGCTCCAGTCGAAGCGTTCGTAGCCGGCCCATTGCAGGCCGTTGATCAGCAGGATCATCTGCCCCGGCGTGGCGTAGACCAGGCAGATGTCGGGCGGATCGAGCCGGCCGCTGGCCAGCGGCGACACTGCCATCGCGCGGTATTTGCCGTGCGGCACCACGTTCATCGCACGCTGGTGCGCCGCCGAGTCTTCGAGCGTGGCGAACCACACGCCGGTCATCGCCTTGCCCGACAGCCATTCGTCGTCCTGCGGGTGCAGCCCGAGCACCGCGCCGCACTGCGGGCCGACCAGGTCGTCTTGCGTGATGCCGACGGTGAAGCCCAGCCGCGCCGCCTGCGCCACGATCTGGTCGGCGGTGTGGATCGCATGCGGCCGGCGCAGCTTGGGGATGGCGAGCATCTGCTCGACGCGCTCGAACAGCTTCATCGCGATCGGCGTGGTTTTCAGCCGCAGCAGGCGGTTGAGTTCGTCGGCCACGGCGGGCCAGTCGGTGGCGGGGCTTTGCGGCATGGGCGTGTCCTTGCGGGAGAGGGCTTCGGGCGGGTTAGGCTACGCGCTGTACCAAGGACTTTCATGAACAAAGCGATATTTGCACTGGCGCTGCTGGGCGCTGCCGCGGCGCACGCCGAATCGATCGGCGCGGTGGACACGGTATTCCAATGGATCGGGCCCGACCACAAGATCGTGGTCGAGGTGCACGACGACCCGAAGGTGGCCGGCGTGAGCTGCTACGTGTCGCGCGCCAAGACCGGCGGCATCAAAGGCGGCCTCGGGCTGGCCGAGGACCGGGCCGAGGCCTCGATCGCCTGCGCGCAGACCGGGCCGATCCGCATCGACAAGCCGCTGCCGCAGCAGGAAGCCATGTTCACCGAGCGCATCTCGCTGGTGTTCAAGCAGTTGCACGTGGTGCGCATGGTCGACACCAAGCGCAACGCGCTGGTCTACCTGACCTACTCGGACCGCGTGATCGAGGGCTCGCCGCAGAACAGCGTCGGCGTGGTGGCGGTGGACCCGGCGCTGAAGATCCCGCTGCGCTGAGCGTGCCTTCGAGCATGGACGGGCCCGACGCGGCGGCGATCGAGCGCTTCTTCGAGCGCTGCGCGCAAAGCCTGCGCGATGGGCGCTTCGAGCGCATCGTGCTCGCCGGGGCGCAGCCGGCGTTGCAGGATCTGGCGCGCCTGAGTGCACGGCGCATCGAGCTGCGCGGGCAGCCGCAGCTGAGCCTGGTCTATGGCTACCAGCGGCGCGACGAAACGCGCAACCTGGCCGAAGACGACGCGCTGGCGCTGCTGCGCTCGCTGCTCGGGCCGCAGGGTTTTGCCAATGCGCATCTGCACACCGCCGACGCCGAGGTGCAGCTGGCGCTCAGCCGCAAGGGCCGCTGGAGCCTGCGCAGCAGCCGGCGTGAAGCCGCCGCCGCGCCTGCGCCGGCCGCGCACAACCGCGACAAACGGCGCTGGCTGGATCTCGAGCGCCCCTTCCTGGCCGCACTGGGCGTGGCCGACGCCCAAGCGCGGCTGGTGCCGGCGATGGCGCGCAAGTGGAAGCAGATCAACAAGTTCGTCGAGATCCTCGATGCGGCGCTGGCGGCGTCGCCGCTGGCAAGGCAGCAGCACATCGAGGTGCTGGACTTCGGCGCGGGCAAGGGCTACCTGACCTTCGCACTGCACGAGCACCTGCGCGGCACGCTGGGCCGCGATGCGCAGGTCACGGGCGTGGAGCTGCGCACCGACTTGGTGGCGCTGTGCAACGGCATCGTGCAGCGGCTGGGGCTGCAGGGCTTGCATTTCGAGCAGGGCGACGTGGCCAGCCGCCCGGCGCGCGCGGCGGACGTGATGATCGCGCTGCACGCCTGCGACACCGCCACCGATCACGCGATGCACATGGGCGTGCGCGCCGGGGCGGCCATCATCTGCTGCGCGCCGTGCTGCCACAAGCAGCTGCGAGCGCAGTTGCTGCAGCCACAGGCGCTGCGGCCGCTGCTGCGCCACGGCGTGCACCTGGGGCAGGAAGCCGAGATGCTCACCGACGCATTGCGCGCGCTGCTGCTCGACGCCTGCGGCTACGACACGCAGGTGTTCGAGTTCGTGTCGCTGGAACACACCGCGAAGAACAAGATGGTGCTGGCGGTCAAGCGTGCGTCGCCGCGCGATGCGGCCGCGCAGCAGGCGCTGCTGGCCCAGCTGCACGAGCTGAAGGCCTTCTACGGCGTGCGCGAACAGTGCCTGGAGCGGCTGCTGCGCGCCGATGCGCTGATCCAGCGGCGTGATCCAGCGGCGCCGATCTAGCGGCGCTGCCCCGGTGGCGGCTGGGCTTCGTGCGGCACCAGCGCGTCGCGCCGCGCCAGCGTCGGGAACCCGCGCCACCACAGCGCCGCGACCAGCAGCGTGCCGGCGCCGCCGATCAGCACCGAGCCCACCGGCCCCAGCCAGGCGGCGAGCGCGCCGGACTCGAATTCGCCCAGCTGGTTGGACGCGCCGATGAATACCGAGGCCACCGCGCTGACGCGCCCGCGCATCGCGTCGGGGGTTTCCAGCTGCACCATGGTCTGGCGCACGACCACGCTGACCATGTCGGCGGCGCCGGTGACGCCCAGCGCCAGCAGCGAGTACACGAAGGAGGTGGACAGGCCGAACGCCAGCGTCGCCAGGCCGAACACCGCGACCGCGGCGAACAGCTTGGCGCCGGCATGGCGCACGATGGGCCAGCGGGTCAGCGCCACCGACATCAGCAGCGCGCCCAGCGCCGGCGCGCCGCGCAGCAAGCCCAGGCCCCAGGGGCCGACGTGCAGGATGTCCTTGGCGAAGATCGGCAGCAGCGCCACCGCGCCGCCCAGCAGCACCGCGAACAGGTCGAGCGAGATCGCGCCCAGCAGCACCTTGTGCTGCCACACGTAGCGCACGCCGGCCAGCAGCGTGTACAGGCTGGGCGCACCGGCGCTCGCCGGCTTGGCATGGCGGATGCGCAGGCACAGCAGCGTGGCCAGCACGAACATCGCGGTGCACAGGCCGTACACCGCGGTGGCGCCGGCCACGTAGACGAAGCCGCCCAGCGCCGGGCCGGCGATGATCGCGCCTTGCAGCCCGGCCGAGCTGAACGCCAGCGCGCGCGGCAGCAGCGCCGCCGGCACCAGCAGCGGCACCAGCGCCTGCTGCGCCGGCATCTGGAAGGCGCGCACCGCGCCCAGCGCCACCGACAGCGTCAGCAGCAGCGTGCGCAGCGGCAGGCCGTGCCACGGCGCCAGCGCCAGCAGCAGCGCCACCAGCGCCTGCGTGGCCAGGCACAGCGCGACGATGCGCGCGCGGTGGTGGCGGTCGACCACGTCGCCGGCCACCAGCACCAGCGCCAACGCCGGCAGGAACTGCAGCAGCCCGACCAGCCCCAGGTCCCAGGCCGAGCCGGTCAGGTCGTACATCTGCCAGCCAATGGCCACCAGCAGCATCTGGCTGGCCGACACGCCGGCCAGCCGCGCCCACCACAGCCGCAGGTAGCTGCGGCACGCGAGGAGCTGTTGCATCGACATGGCGGCGATCATCGCCTGCGCCATTGCCTGTGCCATCGCCATGGCGGCGCTGGATCGCCCGCAGCAGGCGCAATAGGAATGGTTCGCATTGAGAATAGAATCGCCGCTCCTTCGGTCGATACGGAAATTCGGGAGTCCCACCCATGGCCCACACCACCCCGCTGCGCCTGGCCGCGGCCACCTTGCTGGCCGCCGCCTCGCTGGCCGCGAGCGCGCAGGACAAGACGCTGAACCTGTATTCGGCGCGGCACTACCAGTCGGACGAAGTGCTGTTCACCAACTTCACCAAGGCCACCGGCATCAAGATCAACCGCATCGACTCCGACGATGCCGGTGTGGTGACCCGGCTGCAGGCCGAAGGCGCCGCCAGCCCGGCCGACGTGGTGCTGATGGTGGACGCCGCGCGGCTGACGCGCGCCGAAGCCGACGGGTTGTTCCAGCCGGTGAAGTCGGATGTGCTGCAGCAGCGCATCCCGGCGCACCTGCGCGACGGCAACGACGGCGGCGGGCCGCAGTGGTTCGGCTTTTCCACCCGCGCGCGCATCATCGTCTACAACAAGGCCAGCGTGCAGCGCGCCGACGTCGACACCTACCAGGAGCTGGGCGAGCCGAAGAACAAGGGCAAGCTGTGCACGCGCTCGGGCTCGCACCCGTACAACCTGACGCTGTTCGGCGCGATGCTGCAGCACCTGGGGCCGCAGGCCACCGAGGCCTGGCTGAAGGGCATGGTCGACAACATGGCGCGCCCACCCAAGGGCGGCGACACCGACCAGATCAAGGCGGCGGCCTCGGGCGAGTGCCAGGTGGTGCTGAGCAACAGCTACTACCTGGCGCGGCTGATGCGCTCGACCAAACCCGAGGACGTCGAGGTGATGTCCAAGGTGGGCTTCGTCTTCCCCAACCAGGACAGCTGGGGCACGCATGTCAACGTCGCCGGCGCGGCGGTGGCCAAACACGCGAAGCACCCGGTCGAGGCGGTGCGCTTCCTCGAATACCTGGCCAGCGACGAGGCGCAGGTCTATTTCGCCAACGGCAACAACGAGTGGCCGGCGGTGCCCGGCGTGAAGATCAGCGACAACCCGGCGCTGACGGCGATGGGCAGCTTCAAGGCCGACGCGCTGCCGATCGCGCAGGCCGGCGCCAACCAGGCGCAGGTGCAGCAGATGCTGGACCGCGTGGGCTACAAGTAGCCCGCGCCGCTGCGCGCGGCCGCGCCGGTGCCGCTCAGCCGGTGCTGGCCGCGCGCATGCGGAACATGCCCCAGCCTTGCATGCTCAGCACGGGCTGGCCGTGCTGGTTGATCAGGTGCCAGCGCGATTCCACCAGCCCGACGCCGGGGCGGCTTTTCATCGGCCGCGCGGCCAGCACCTCGAGCCGCATGCGCAGCGTGTCGCCGGGGAACACCGGGGCCAGCCAGCGCAGGTTGTCGATGCCCGGCGAACCCAGGCTGGACGACTGCAGCAGGTAGTCGTCGCACATGATGCGCATCGCCATCGCGCAGGTGTGCCAGCCGCTGGCGGCGAGCTTGCCGAACAGCGAGCGCGACGCGGCGGCGTCGTCCAGGTGGAAGGGCTGCGGGTCGAATTCGCGCGCGAAGGCGAGCACCGCCTCGCGCGTGACGGTCATCGCGCCGAACTCGCGGCTCGAGCCGACGTGGAAGTCTTCCCAGTAATGGCGCGGGTTTGCCTGGGGCGTCGATGGCGGCGCGGCGGGCGCCGCGAGGGGGTTCGGTTCGCTCATGGTGCGTGGGAGCATAGCCCGGCGTCGCGGCTGGCCGCGACCGCGCGCGCGAGAATGCGCGCCAATTCCCTGCCACAAGAAAGCACGGCATGAGTCAACTCATCCTCGGCCTGGTCGTCTTCCTGGGCGTGCACTCGGTGCGCATCGTTGCCGACGGCTGGCGCAGCGCGCAGATCGCGCGGCGCGGCATGAACGCCTGGAAGGGCGTGTATTCGCTGGTCTCGCTGGCCGGCTTCGCGCTGATCGTCTGGGGCTACGGGCTGGCGCGCTTGCAGCCACAGCCGCTGTGGGCGCCGCCGCGCTGGGCACCGCACCTGAGTTCGCTGTTGATGCTGTTCGCCTTCATTCTGCTGGTGGCCGCCTACGTGCCCCGCAACGGCATCAAGCGCTGGGTGCATCACCCGATGCTGCTGGGCGTGATGTTGTGGGCGATTGCTCACTTGCTTGCCAACGGAACGCTGGCCGACCTGCTGCTGTTCGGCAGCTTCGGCGTGTGGGCGGTGCTGGACTTCATTGCGGCGCGCCAGCGCGACCACGCCGCCGGCGACCCGCAGCTGCCGGGCACGCTAGTAGGCACCTTGATCGCGCTGGGGGTGGGCGTGGCGGCCTGGGCGCTGTTCGCCTTCTGGGCGCACGCCTGGCTGTTCGGCGTCAGTCCGATGGGCTGAATCAAGCTGACGGGAGAGGCGGCACTCTCAATCCAGCAGCACGGTCGTGAGAGCTTGGCCTTGGTCCACGGCGCGCTGCACGGCGACGGCGAAGACGTACACCCCGGCCGTCCAGGTGTAGTTCCTGGTCGGGACGACCTGAATCCGATAGAAGCC
>ERZ795060.5237-NODE-5237-length-10470-cov-6.078253_pt1 | contig 10470 bp, 6 predicted proteins | sample MGYA00375144_ERZ795060 | MGnify/ENA primary metagenome ERZ795060 (study PRJEB30189, sample SAMN05720157) | activated sludge metagenome | isolation source: anaerobic digester from wastewater treatment plant | place: Japan | collected 2015-05-15 ... | reverse complement strand
CGATGCTCAGATGCGTGTGTGTCTGTGCCGGTGAGCGGCGTGTACGAGAGGTCCTTCCCGGCGCGGATGCTCGCCACGATTCCAGGAAGCTCCATCGGCACGCCGGCGCCGCACACCAGGGCATCGACGCCGGCCAGCATCGAGCCGTAAATCGTCGGGAGCACGCTCAGGGCGCACTTCCACATCACATTGATGCCCACCTTGCCCCGATGGCCCTTCTTGGCCATCGCCACCTCGACATAGGCGCAGATCGTGGTCAACCGCTTTGCCAGGGCGCCCAAGCGTGGCTCGGGGTGATCCACCGGCACGGCCGAGCGGTGTTTCGATCCGCCTGGCGCAAAAGCAAGGAGCTCTTCGACATAGCGCGCGAAGGGGAAGGTACGCGCCGCAGCAATCGCTTCGGTGGCACCGGCACGCACCTGCTCGACCACTACGTGGCGCAGGCCCGCGCCCGATACCACACCGAGGGCACCCAAGCGCGAGGTGATATTGGCCAGTCGGGCGCTGGAGATATGGATTCCCATTCCCGCCTGGATCAGGCGCGGCATCCCATCGATCAGCCGCGTGGAGGCATTGCTCAACTTCATCTCCCGTCTTCCTGGCCCAGCTGGGAACTTCGCAAAGCAACGTGTTCCAACACCAATGCGTCGGATACAGCGTGAGCGCTTGCCAGGCCAGTGGGGGTTGCCCGTAGACTCGCGCACAGGAGAGGCACGCCAACGGGTGAAGGCGCATTCCCGGCTGTCTCGCCCTCTTCGGTAGTTCGACGCATCCTCTGGAATGCCCTGCTTATCAGGCGTATGAGGAAAAGGGGCGAGCTACCTACAGGCAGCCCGCCCACATCACAGGAAAACCGTGCCGGCTAGGTATCACTCTTCGGGGGCAACGTGTTGAGATACTCGCTGATGGCGCGCGCGGCGCGGCGGCCGGCGCCCATCGCAAGGATGACCGTCGCGGCCCCGGTCACAATATCACCGCCGGCGAAGAGGCCCGGCCGCGGGGTGGCGCCCGTCTCCGGATCGGCCACGATGGTGCCCTTCTTGGTCACGGCCATGCCAGGCGTGGTCTGAGGCACCAGCGGGTGCGGGTGGTTGCCGATGGCGACCACCACGGTATCCGCGGGCACCACGAACTCGGACCCCGGCACCGGCACCGGTCGCCGCCGACCTGAGGCATCCGGCTCGCCCAGCTCCATGCGCTGGCACTCCACTCCGGTCACCCAGCGGCGGTCATCACCCAGCATGCGCGTAGGCGCCACCAGCAGCTCGAAATGGACTCCCTCCTCCTCCGCGCGCTCGATCTCCTCCAGGCGCGCGGGCATCTCGGCACGCGAGCGCCGGTATAGGATCGTCACTTTCTCAGGGCCCATGCGCAGGGCCACGCGCGCCGCGTCCATCGCCACGTTGCCGCCTCCGATCACCGCCACGTGCTTGCCGATCTGGATCGGGGTATCGTAGTTGGGGAAGTCGAAGGCGCGCATCAAGTTCATGCGCGTGAGGAACTCATTGGCCGAGTAGACGCCACACAGGTTCTCGCCCGGAATGCCCAGGAACATCGGGAGGCCGGCGCCCGAGCCGACGAAGACCGCATCATACCCCTCGGCGAACAGCTCATCGATCGTGATCGTTCTCCCGATCACGACGTTCGTCTCGATCTTCACGCCCAGGGCCTGGAGCGCGGCGATCTCCTCGGCGACGATCGCCTTCGGCAGGCGGAACTCTGGGATTCCATAGACCAGCACGCCGCCCGGGCGATGCAGCGCCTCGAAGATCGTCACGTCATGGCCCTGACGCGCCAGGTCGCCCGCGGCGGCCAGCCCCGCCGGACCCGAACCAATCACAGCGACGCGCCGGCCGGTCGGCGCGGCTTTCTCCACCTTGCTCCCGTTGGCGCCGCGCTTGCGGGCGTGGTCGGCCACATACCGCTCGAGGGCACCAATGGCGACCGCGCCGTACTTCTTGGCCAGGGTGCAGACCTGCTCGCACTGCGTCTCCTGCGGGCAGACGCGGCCACAGATCGCCGGAAAGAGGTTCTGCTCGCGCACGATGCTGACTGCATCGTCATCGCGCCCTTCGGCAATCGCCTTGATGAACGCGGGGATGTGGACGCTGACCGGACACCCCTCCATACACTTGGCGTGCTTGCATTGCAGGCAGCGCTCTGCCTCCCGACGGGCCTCTTCTTCCGAGAACCCGATGGCGACCTCCTCGTAATCCCGGATGCGCTCTTCCACCGGCCGGGTGGGAATGTGCTGCCTTGGAATCGCGAGTCGTCTCTTGTTATCGTTCGCCATTATCCGCTTACCATCCTCAACCAAAAACAACCTGAGACCCTCGCCACGCTTCGCAGGGCGAGAGGGTGCCACTCATCCGGGCATTCCGCCAGGCGCCTTCACGGCCATCGCGAGTGCCGCTCCGTCCGACGGTCGGCGAAGCGCAGGTTCCTTTGCACTGTTTTTGCAACTATCGCGGGCTAGCGCAGCGGCTCGGGGTTGCTCCGGCACCGGCCGCGTGATGTCTCCTCCTGAGGACGGTAGACCGCCAGGCGGGCGCGCAACTCATCGAAATCGACCAGGTGGCCGTCGAACTCCGGGCCATCCACACAGGCGTATTTGACCTCGCCGCCAACCGTAACCCGGCAGCCGCCGCACATCCCCGTGCCATCCACCATCACCGGGTTGAGGCTGACGACCGTCTTCACGCCATACGGACGAGTCACGTCACACACGGCTCGCATCATCGGCAGCGGGCCCGCCGCCAGAACCTGATGCACCGGCCCGGCCTGCAGGATGCGCTCGAGCGGCGCTACGACGAGGGCCTTCTCGCCGCGAGATCCGTCGTCGGTGGTAATATGGAGGCGCTCGCTGGCAGCCGCCAACTCTTTCTCGAGGATCAGAAGGTCCTTCGAACGCGCGCCAAGAATGGTGTCCACTTGATTCCCGGCGGCCTGCGCCGCCAGAGCAATTGGCAGTATAACCGCGGCGCCCACGCCGCCAGCCACGCACACCACGCGCCCCCAGCGCTCGATATGCGTTGGCTGGCCCAGCGGGCCCACGAGATCGCTCAAATACTCCCCTGGTTCCAGGGCACAAAGATCCGAGGTCGTCTTCCCCACCTTCTGCACGACCAGGGTGATGGTTCCTGCTTCCGGGTTCGAGCCGGCGATCGTGATCGGGATCCGCTCGCCCGACTCCGTCACGCGCAGGATCACAAACTGGCCGGCGCGGCGCTTGCGTGCTGTCAGGGGGGCTTCCACTTCAAAACGCGCCACGGTGGGCGCCAGCCAGTCTTTGGCAACGATGCGATTCACAAGGATTCATTCCCCTCTCACATGGATGATGCGCAGAATCCCTATTTCTACCTCATTATAGCATTCCGGGGAAGGAGAGTCTATCGGTACTTTCTTGGTACCCCCATCAGCGGATTCCCCGTCGATAGCCCGGTGCTCGGCCGCCAACCGGAAAGGAGCCAAGCCCGCGCACCCGCGCCCACACACAGCACGCTTGGCACCGCCCTTGCAGTTCGGAAACAGAATGCGTGGGAGGGAGTGGAGATGGCGAGATTCCTCATTGGGGCAACGCTCGCGCTGTTGATGGCCGCGGGCTGGGCAGCATCTCTGGAATCGCCAGAGATCCACACGCTCCGTATTGCGTGGCGAGCCGAGAGCGGGATCGGCACGCAGGGGCGCGTCTCGGTCTCCGAGGGCAAGATCCTGCGGCTGCTGGGCTGGGGTCTGCGCGCGGGCGATGCCGTGGGAGCCGATTGGTCCTGGCAATGCGATTCGGGCGCCGCGGGCCCTCGCTCCCTGCTGGTCACCCTGTCCGCGCCACGCACCGCCGCCGTACAGGTGACGCTAGGACCGCAGACGCACACTTTCCCTCTCGCGGATTTGGCGAAGGATGACCGGATCACCCCACTGGATGGGCCGGTTGCGGTCGAGCTGCTGCCAACGCCCCGGCCCCTCTCCGGAGAGCGAGAGAGCGACATCCCTGCCCTGGCATCGAGCGAACGCGCGGGAATCTGGTGCGGGTGGATCGCGTTCGATGGCCGCGAGGATCAGATCTTCCTGGCGCAGCTGGTGGATGCCCGGTGGGAGTCTCGAGGCGCCCTGCCACGCGCCAGGGGGAAGATCGACCAGCTGGCGCTCGCAGCAACGCCCCAGGGCAACCTGATCGCCGTGTGGGGCCAGGAGCGGCAGCGGAACTGGGACCTCTACGCATCGGTCCTCTCTGGCGGGCGTTGGAGCAGGCCTTCCCGGGTGACACGCAACCCCGGCCCCGATACCAACCCCCGGCTTGCCTCCGATACCCAGGGCCGCGTGTGGCTGGCCTGGCAATCGTTCGAGGGCTCCTTCTCCCATATCCGGCTGGCATACTGGGAGGAGGGGCGCTGGTCGCCCCACATGCTGCTCACCGATGTGCCAGCGAACCACTGGGCGCCGGCACTGGCAGTCTCCCCGCAAGGCACGGTACACGTGGCGTGGGATTCCTACGCGAGCGGGAGCTACGATCTCTATCTGCGCTCCTTTGAGGGCGGACAGCTCACCCCGATCCGGCGGATCACCCACGGCCCGGAGTATGAGGCAAACGCCTCACTCGCGTGCGGGCCCGATGGCCGGCTCTGGATCGCCTATGACCTGGGAGAAGCCGATTGGGGCAGCGAGCGCCATGCCGCCGAGCTGCACCGAGAGCGCCGCATCGGCTTGCGCTGTCTGGAGGGAGAGCGTCTCCTTCAACCGCCGCTGCCTCCGACCGAAGCCCTGGAGGGCATCGCCACGTTCGCCGAGACACCGAGCGTGCATGTTGATTCCCAAGGGTCGATCTGGATCGCCTACCGTCGCGCACTCCGCGAGGGAACCTGGGACGTGGCAGCCCAGCGCTTCGATGGCCGCAGGTGGTCGCGTCCGATCCTCCTGCCCGATAGCGCCGGGCGCAGTGATATGCAGGCCGTCTTCGCCACAGGCGAGAATGGGCACTCCTGGCTAGCCTGGGCCTCGGATGGGCGAGACACCCCGCTGCTCCACCATGCCGTCTACGCCGCATCGCTGCCGCGGGGCTTCCCGGCAAAGGAGCGTCTCGATCTGGAGCCGGTTGCCGAGCCCGCCGCGGAGGTCTCCCTCCGGTGGGAGCCCCGCAAGCGCGCCGTCGCTACCTTTGGCGAGGAGGGATACTCGCTTTACCAGGGCGACCTGCAGCGCTACACGGAGCTCTCGCCGTGCCATCCCTTCCGGCATGGATCGATCCGCGACGTGCTCCGCTTCGCCCTGGATCACGCGCGGCTCGACTTCCTCGCGCTCGACGGAGTGCAATCCGGTGCCAGCGCGGGAGAGGCATACCGGCGCCGTCTCCAACACAAAGTGGCCGATCTCTACTCGGTCGAGGGCTCCCTGGCGATCCTCTGCAGCTACAACTACAGCCCCCTCGAAGGTAGCCATAGGTCGCTTCTCTGCCTGCAGGCGCCTCTCTCTGAGGTGGAGCGGAACGCAGGCGCGCCCGGGCAGACTCTGCGCGCGGACGAGCACCCCGAGGGTTCGCTTCTCATCCTCCATGGGTGGGAACGAGCGCCTGCCTCGGGCGCGCGGCCAGTGGATCTGGTGGCCCCCTTCGCAGAGAGTACGAGAGGCACGGGCACGGGAGCCCCAATGCCGGAGAGTTGGAAAGATGCCTGGTGGCTGGCAGCCGCCGGGCGCGCCGGGCTCATCGCCAGCTCGGGACACCAGGCAGGCGGCACGCTCACCCATCTCTGGGCAGGCTACCTCACACGAGAGAGAGTGCTGCACGCGCTGCGTCTGCGGCATACCTATGTGGGCCCCACAGGCGTCACCATCCGCTTTACGGCAGCGGGCAAGCCGATCGGCAGCGTGGTCCCCTCTGGTGGCAAGCCCGTTGAACTCGCCGCAAGTATCGCGGCCGGCGTGCCCATCCTACGCGTTGAGCTGCTGCGCAACGGCGAGCGCGTTCAGGTCACGGATGTCGACCATGCCGACAGCGCCGAGGTAGCGTATACTCACCCGGGAGATACCAACGCCACCCATGCCTACGCGCTGCGCATGCTGTGCGCGGACGGCACCGAGTGCTGGACCACGCCTATCTGGGTGACGGACCCGAGCAGCACCCTCCAGGGATGGGCTGGCTCAGGAGATCACTCGACAAAGCGGAACCCATAGAGGCACGCGCCCGGCTCGACCGTGAAGCGCAGTCGGAAGGAGGAACCCTCAAGCCGCCAGAGAGCGCGCCCTCGGCCCCAGGAGACGACCCGCCAGCCATCAGCGCGGCGGATGCGCGCCGTGTATCCAGGCACCGGCTCTCCGCTGGCATCGAGCACTTCGACCCGCACCCCGGCGCGCGAGTCTCTGGTCTTCACATCGACGCGCAGGTGTCGGTCACGGCGCACGTGGGCGATCGGCACGGTCACGCACACCCCAGGCCGGTCAGGAGCCGCCGCGGCCAGCCCAACCCAGCGCCCCTCCGGCGCGAGGAACCGACTCCAAACGTCCGGTTCCGCGAGGAAGAGGCTTCGCTTCCCATTCCAGTAGAATGGCGGCGCGAAAACCCTGCCTGTGCCAGGAGGCATTGGGAACTCTGCCACTTGGATGATCGGGCACCCGCGCCTCTTGGCCAGAAGCAAGCGTCCGCCGTTCACCAGGCCGAGCAGCATCCCCTCCTCCGTCCAGAAGGTGGCATCCGCGGTCGCCAGACCGACGTCAGGCTGCCGATACCAATGCTCGCGGTCGGGGCTGCTGTAGTGGAGGAGTGATCCCTGCTCCCCGTGCAAACCGAAGAGCCGCCACCGCTCTTCCGCGCGCGCGAAGGTGTCGCGCACCAAGCTAAGCGGGCGCGCCAGGGGAAGCTCAGAATAGTAGGCCCAGGCGATTCCATCCGGCGAGGTGAGGAGCGCGGGGGCCGATCCGGCGCTCTCAGCGGCCATCTTATAGCGGCGCGCCGCATTCGGTTCCTCGTCATCCCGAACCACGGAGAGGTGGCCCGCCGGGGGTTTCAGCCACGGGCGCGGTGCCGCGAGCGTCAGTTCCAGCGGGGTTCCCCACCGGCCCCGAGACCACTCGGCCACATACCCGATCCGGCCCCCCTCTGCCTGGAGAGTGAACCAGGCGCGCAGGTTGCGATCCCCCTTGCCAGAGGCTACCAGCCCCCCCGGAATAAGCGCGCCGGGGGCCGGTGCGGGGATCGACCCGGCACTCGCGAGCGCCGGCACATCGCGAACAACGCCCCGCATCTCCACGAGATCGAGCAGGTCAAGGAAGCGCGTGGGCGTGTTCTCCAGGAGGGCGAGTCCCGGCGTGGGAAGGCGCAGGATGATCGGTTGCCCTGCCCCGGCCACCAGGAGACCGAGATCCGCAGCCAGATCCGGCGGCGCCTGCTCCACGAGGAGCACGGCGGTGCCTGCGCCGAGCGCGAACTCTGGGCTCAGGGCCTCGCCCAGCCAGCGGGCAGCATGGATCCGACCGCCATCCGTCCAGGCACACCACACTCCACCCTGGCGGTCTGTTCCCAGATGGGGATGGCCGCCTTCCTCCACATCCCAAAGGGAATGAGATGACCACTCCTCGCCCCGGGTGGCAATCGCGGCCCTGCCATTGACCACGCCGGCGACGACGGGCCGGCCCTGCAGGAGCGCCAGCGATGGTCTGGATCCGACGCTCCCGCGGAGGGGCGTCTCGCGCGGCAGCCACCGCTCGCCATCAGGGCTGGAGTGATAGCGGATCCCCTCTGGGCTCGCGAAGGCGAGGTGCAGTTCGCGCCGGTTGCCGCGCAGCATCACCGGGGCACGCCCCTCGATACTGGCGAACGTCTCGCGCCATTCCCCATCAAACCGGTAGGCAACAACGCCCCCGCCACGCTCTCCCGCGATGGCCGGGCGCGCACCGGCAGCGAGGGCACACGCGCGCGGCGTCACTCCGCGCGCCACAACCACGGGCGCCGGCTCTCCCATCGGGCCGCGCCAGCCCGTGCCTTTGGGGAGATCCTCCAGGGCGCAGCGCGCGTAGTAGAGCGTTTCACCCGCCTGCCAGGCTAGATGCACGCGGTCCGAGGCATCGAGAGAGCAGGCGGCGGCCACGACGGGGCCGGGCGTCGCGAGGGGTGCGACCCCCTCCGCTCCCACCAGCGGGATGCGCCGGGAAAGCCGGCCGGAAGAGGTGGCTCCCTCGGAGGACCAGAGCCAGACGCCGGCAGGAGAATGGACGAGCGCGAGCCAGGTGCCGCCAGAGGCGCGCCAAAGTCCCATGGGCACGGTGCCGGCCTCCGCGTCGGCGCGCGCCACTGAGGATCCTCCCGCGATGAGGCAGAGAAGCAGGCTGATGAGCGCTATGCCAAGCAGGCGCCGGCCACGGTCACGGCGGGATGTCCCTGTTGAGGCGAACCGGTCGGTAGGCAAGGCCGTCAGTGGTAATTCCGGCGCAGCCACTGAAGCTGGAGAGAGGGGAGCTGTTCCAGCTCTATCTGCTGCAGCGCAGCCAGGCCGGACTCGCTGAGATGGAAGCCGCGCGCCGCGGCGGCCTCGACGGGATCGCGCTGCAGCCGGGCGCGGAAGACAGGATCGTCGGCAGCCAGGGTGATCATTTGCCGCAGTTGAAGGCTATCCAGCAACTCCACCGCCTCTCTCGCGCGCGCCGCCAGATCCGGGTCATTCTCCGAGGCCATCTCGATCACGCGCGTGTAGTTATCAATCGCCTGGCGAACATCGCCAAGCTGCTGATAGAGCACAGCCTTGCGGAAGAAGTTCATCGGGTCTTGCGGGCAGATCGCGGCCAGCCGGTAGGCAATCCGCAGCGCCTGGGCGGTCTCTCCTTCCTTGAGATACGCCGTCTGCAAGAGATCGAGCGCGCGCAGGTCGCGCGGGCGCTTGCGAAGCACGGCGCAGCAGGCTTCCATCGCCTCGCGGTTGCGATCCAGATCGAGATAGCACTCGCCCAGAGCCAATCGAATCGCCGGCTCGTCGCAGACGCTCGCCGCCCACTCCAGGCCAGGCAACGCCTCCTCCTGCAAGCCCGCTTCACGCAGCAGCGAGATGGCGCGCAGGAGATACTCCAGGTTCTTCGGGTTGAGCGAGACCGCCTTCTGGAGGGCTTCCAGCGCCTCGGCATGCCGGCCGGCCAGCTGGAGCGCCCCGGCCAGCTCGACATAGGCCTGTTCGTACGTCGGGTCGGCGCGAATCGCCTCCTGGCAGAGGAGGATGGCGTCGTCATACCGCCCCTGCTCCATCGCCAGGAACGCCAGGCTCTTCTGAGCGCGGGCGCAGCGCGGGTTGCACGCCAGCGCCTTTTCAAACGCCTCAATCGCCTGGTCGACCATGCCGTTGCGCCGATAGACGTAGCCCAACGCGCAGAGCGCATCCGCGTTCTGGGGGTCAATCTGCGCGGCGCGGTTGAGAATGCTGATCGCCTCCTGGAACATTCCCTTCTCGGTGTAGCAGACAGCAAGGCTCACATGCGCCTGCACATACACCGGACGCAGCGCCGCGGCGTCGCTCTCCGCGCCTTCGACCACCGTGGTCTCTCCCCCCGCATCGGGAAGGGGCAGCGTGTGCAGGTCACTCCCGGTGATCCGCTTGAACTTGGCGATCGCCTGGTCGTACTTGTGCCGGCGTACCAGTGCCTGACCCGCCTGGTACAGCTTTCGGAAATCCTTTACCCGTTTTCCCTGTTCCATTGAGGGACCGCCTCCCGGTCCCGGCCGAAACCCACTCTGCTCCTCGTTCGACCAGTTCCCTGTGCATTCGATTCGACAGGGGGCCGCGCGCGTCCTCCCGGCGCTTCCTGCTCCTTTTTGGAGGCCGCACCGCGCCTGGAGGCTCCATCAGATGTTGCGCGTGTATTCCAGCGATTGGGATTCCGGAATGGGTAAGGTCCGGACGGTTGCCCGCGTTCTCCCGCCCGCGCCCGGCCCCGATACCACGGATGAAGGGAACGGACACGGATGGCAAGGGCTGCCCTCGCGCCAGGAGCTCGAAACTCCGCGCTGCTTCCCGGCAAAGCCCCGTCGGGGCTCCCCCCTCCCAGATCTTGCCACTTCCGCTTGGCCGGGAATGTGGTCCGACCCAGCCCGGCAGGGCTTCGCTCGCAAGCAGCGCGGTGATTGATCGCCGCGCGTCGGGTTGCGCGACACCCTGGCGCGGAGCTCGAAGCTCCGCGCTACTTCCTGGCAAAGCCCCGTCGGGGCTCCCCCTCCCAGGCGACCACTCCCAAACCGCGGGCGATGGCAACCGGAAACAGGGCATACACCAATTCCTTATCTCCGAAATCACAGTCCGCCGCGCGGCGCTTGACGTGAACAGCCTGGGTCTGTCATACTGGCGGGGAAACTGCGCATCACCAGGAGAGGAGGAAGTCATGGATCGGGGGAGAGAGCATTGGATGGTCGATGTGCGCGAAGCGATCGCGCTTCAGCAAGAGTTACGCAAACGGATCCGCCTGGATGATGACCTGGACGAGGTGCGCACCGTCGCGGGGGTC
>ERZ795060.5234-NODE-5234-length-10473-cov-3.772125_pt1 | contig 10473 bp, 8 predicted proteins | sample MGYA00375144_ERZ795060 | MGnify/ENA primary metagenome ERZ795060 (study PRJEB30189, sample SAMN05720157) | activated sludge metagenome | isolation source: anaerobic digester from wastewater treatment plant | place: Japan | collected 2015-05-15 ... | reverse complement strand
TTTTAATGCCAACCAATATTCTAAATATTCCGGCACAAGCAATTTGCTTGTTGCTAGAGAATATTTAGAATATATATACAAATCAGCAATAAATTTTTTTTTCATTTATTTTCCTTTTTGCATATATTCCCGCGATTTTGCAATAAAATTTACAAATATCGGATTCGGATTTATTGGCGTTGAATTGTATTCAGGATGATATTGAACCGCTATAAAAAAATCATTTTTATTGTATTCGATTATTTCTGGCAATTGCCCTTTCTCACTAATACCGCTAATTATCATTCCGTATTTTTCTAATCTTGCTAAATACTTTTTATTTACTTCGTATCTATGACGATGACGCTCTTCGATTTTTGATTTTTTATATATTTTATAAGCCAATGTCTTTTCCTTAATATTGCAAGTCCAATTGCCTAATCGCATTGTCCCGCCCAATTTTTTTAAATCTTGTTTTGGCAATATATGCACAATCGGATTTTTCGTATGTTCGTCAAATTCTGTGGAATTAGCATATTTTAAACCGAATACATTGCGAGCAAACTCTATTACCGCACATTGCATCCCCAAACAAATTCCTAAAAAAGGTATATTGTTTTCTCGCGCATATTTTATGACATTTAATTTGCCTTCAATCCCGCGCGCGCCAAAACCGCCAGGCACAATTACGCCGCTTATATCTTTAAACGCTTCAGTTGTTTTTTCGGAGTCAGTCAATTCTTCCGCTTCTATCCATTTAATATTAACTTGCAAATTATTTGCATATCCGGCATCCTGCACAGCAGCTATCAAACTTTTATAAGCGTCCGGTAATTTTACATATTTGCCGGCAATCATTATATTTATTTCTTCTTTAATTGTGTTGATTTTTTTAAGTAATTTCAACCATTTATCAAAATTATTTTCGCGCAATTTTAACCGCAGTTTTTTTAATATTATTTTATGTAAATCGCGGCGACTAAAATGCGCAGGCAATTCATAAAGATTTTTCATATTGTAATTTGAAATTACGCAATTCGGCTGGACATTGCAAAATAACGCTATCTTCTGTTTGACTTCAGCTGATAAATGCCGTTCGCTACGCAGTATCAGTATATCAGGCTGAATGCCTATTCGTCTCAGTTCCTGAACGCTGTGCTGCGTCGGCTTGGTCTTGAATTCCATCGAACTTTCAAGCCAAGGCACTAATGTTAAATGCACAAATACGCAATCATTCGGCTGCTCTTGCGCCATCTGCCGTATCGCTTCTAAATACGGCTGACTTTCAATATCGCCAACAGTTCCACCTATTTCAACTATTGCTATATCTGCATTATTTTCTTTTAATGCGCGTTTAATCCTATATTTTATCTCATCTGTAATATGCGGAATTATCTGCACAGTCTTGCCTAAAAATTCGCCAGCGCGCTCGCGATTTATTACAGTCTGATATATTTGACCTGTTGTCATATTATTCCATCTTTTTGTCTTTGTTGATGTAAATCGCTCGTAATAGCCTAAATCTAAATCAGTTTCAGCGCCGTCTTCTGTCACAAATACTTCGCCGTGCTGATACGGATTCATTGTGCCCGGGTCAATATTAACATACGGATCGCATTTTATATTTGTTATCTTAAATCCGCAATATTTCAACAAGCAGCCAATAGACGCGCAAGTAATTCCTTTGCCTAAACTTGATAATACTCCGCCTGTTACAAATATATATTTCATAATTCGCCACCTAACAAAATTAAAATAATTTTAATTGTAAATATTTATTTATTTCATATGATTCGCATATAAATTTTTTATAATAATCAAGCGCTTCATAATCGCCTAATGTAGCGATAAAATCAACAGCTAATTGCTCCGGCGTCTGCCCTATGTTCGGCACGATATTTTCTTCTATTACACTGTCCGGATATTTTACTAAAAATTTATATAATTCTTTTATTATCTTCATCGGCTCTTCTTCCGCAGCGCGCACGCGGTCAACAGTATAAACATTTTTAAACATAAAATCTTTTAACTCTTCAATCGCTTCTAAAACATCAGGTCTTATTGATATTTGCTTTTTTCCTTTGCTCTCATAAATTACAGACATTATCATATTATTCAATCTAAACGCATAATGAGTGCCTAATGTATTCACTATTTTTTTTGGAATATCGTCTAATGTTATTATTTTTTCTGATACCGCATCGTCTAAATCGTGATTTATATATGCAATTCTATCTGATATTCGCACAACTTGCGCTTCAAGCGATAGAAATTGCAATGTTTCATTTATTATCGGACCATCACCTTTTGAATGATATTTTATACCTTCTATTACTTCTTCTGTTAAATTTAACCCCCTACCGTGCTTCGCTAATATTTTTACTACGCGGACGCTGTGTAAATTATGTTTGAAACCGGCTGGAAAAATTTCGTTCAGCGCCTCTTCGCCTGCATGACCAAAAGGTGTATGACCAACATCGTGTCCTAAACTTATTGCTTCTATCAAATCCTCATTTAATTGCAGCGCTCTGCCGATTGTCCGTGCAATTTGACTTACTTCAAGTGTATGCGTTAAACGCGTGCGCAGTACATCGCATTTCGGAGTGACAAATACCTGCGTCTTTGATTTTAATCTGCGAAAATGTTGAGAATGCAATATCCTATCTCTATCGCGCTGAAAACAAGTGCGAAACTCGCTCTCCGGCTCGGGGGCCTTGCGGCCGCGCGATTCGTAACTTTTTACAGCATACTCTGATAAAAATTCTTTTTCTTTTGCTATTATCATCTCTTTAAATGTTTTATTATTTTTTTGCATTTTCTTACAACCTTTTTTATATTAGATTTTTCAATGTTTTTTCTAATTTTTCAAGCGGCAGGCCGACAATATTACTAAAACTGCCGCTGTAATTTTCAACAATATCAAAGAATTTATTTTTATTAATTTTTTCTGAATATCTCAACATATCTTGTATCGCATATGCGCCGGCTTTATCAAGACAATCCGAATGTTCGGCATAATCTCGTATCGCGCTATCAGACAATGCTTTTATCTTTACTTGCGAAATTTCATATTCGCAAATCCGTTTGTTTGATTTAACTGCATATACGCAATATCCTGTAATTACATCGTGAATCTTGCCGGATAATTCTTTTATCATTTTATACGCTTCTTCTCTATCTTTGGGCTTGCTGTAAATTTTATTTGATAATGACACTATCGTATCCGCTGTTATTATTATTATCTCTCTAAAATTTTCGTTTGCTATTTTTTCAAGCAGATCTTTATTTGTTTTTAATACCTCGTCCATTTTCAAATTTGCTAATTTTATAGATAATTCCGCAGGATTATCTGCAATAATAGAATCTTCATCTATTGAACTTATCCATACATCAAATTTATCTATTATCTTTTTTAATAACTCTCGCCTGCGCGGACTCTGCGATGCTAAAATATAATAATTTTTTTCTTTCACTGCCAATATACAAAAATTAATAAAATTTTTAAAACTTGTTATTATAATTCAATCTAATAGATAAGTCAAAGAAATTCTAAAATTTGAAAATTTAAACAAACATTGACGAGTAAAAAGAAAGGTAGCCAAAAAACAAGAAAAAAATAATAGTAAATGAATTAAAAAAAATTTAAAATTTTATGCTGTTTTAGGTTCAATAAGAATCTTCAACCGATGTTGTTTTAGCAACTAAACTAACAAAGAAATATTAAAAAAATCGCTAAGAGAATTAAAATATTTGAAAACCAATTATTCGCAGTTTTTATTATAATAAAATAATATCAACCACCAAATCCAATCGGCAATTTATATAAGAATATGATAAACTTTAATAGACTTAATCAAAATATGCCCCGTTTATAATTCGCAATTTTGTTTTATAAATTTTTAAGATTATCAAATATGCTATTAGAAGGTTTATTTAGAATGCTAAAAAAATGTTTTGCTATTTTTTTTTTAATCATTTGCAATCAATCTTTTTAAGTTTTTTGATTCTTTGGGGGTGTAAAATGTGAAAATTTGAAAAATTGTTGAACGTAGTCATAAATTGTTCAGAATAAATTACGTTGAATAGTAATTGCAAATTTTAAATTTGCGTGTTGTATTTTATGATGATATAAAATACAATTTTGTCAGTCAAGACAGCCGGCATACAATTTAATATAAAAACCGCATCTGTTAATATTTGTTAATTTGTTAAAAATATCTATATTTTTTAACGCCGCGCTCTATATAAATAAAAAAAAATAAAAAAAATTGACAAACTATAAAACATAAATATACTGACTGGTCAGTATATATTTTTTCAGAGATCGAAAAATGACTAAACAAAAAAATATTGAATTGAATATTCAAGAAAAAAATAAAATTTTAGACGCGGCATTAAAATGTTTTATAGATAAGGGGTACGCTAATAGCTCACTCAATGACATCATTAAAATTTATGGAAAAAGCAAAGGAAATATCTATTATTATTTTAAAAATAAAGAAGAGATATTTATTGAATTATTGAAAAAATGGCGCGAAGAATTATTTGATCAAGTCTACGTTGCACAACATTATGAAAAAAATATATTTAAGTTTGTTAATTTTTTTATTGACGGATTTTATGAATATGTCTCAAAAAATTTGAAATTTTTCCGCGTAAAAATAGAATTTTTAAGTATTGCGATACACAATAAAAAAATTCAAAAAATACATATTGACTCTCACAAAAAATGGCGAGGTATCTGTTTCCCGTATAAAAATGTTTTCAAAAAAAACGAGAATTTCGAGTTGTTTGTTGATTATTTATTTTATTTAATAGATGGAATTATTATCCGTGCAATTATCGAAAATAAATTTATCGATAACAATCAAAAAGAAAATCTAAAAAAAATAGTTTTAAAAAATTTAAAGGATTTGATAAAGTGAAAGCGAGAATATTATTAATTTTAATTATTAATTTTATTAGTTTACAGATTTTGGCTAATGATTATGGAAAAAAAATAGATATAACATTAGATTGGCTAATAAATCATTTAGAAAAAAACAATGTTCAAATATTGAATCAGCGTAATAATTTAGAATACACTAAATATCAGATAGACGAGACAAAAGCTGCGGCGCGACCATATTTAGGATTAGAAGCAAGTTATATGCGTCAAAAATTAGCTGGTGTGCGAAATTCTTCATCATTTGATAATTACAATTATGCTATTAATTTAGCACAACCGTTATTTACTTACGGTAAAATATCTACTGCTATAAAAATAGCAAAGCATTATTATCAATTATCAGAATCAGATTATTCAAAAACAATTAAAGATATAACATTGGCTGCTGCGGAAATAATGTATTCCATAAAAATGCTAGAATACAGAATAAAAATTTTGCAATCAACGCAAAAAACATTTGCCGAACATTTTAAAATTACGGAATTACGCTATAAAATCGGCGACGCTGCGCAAGTTGATTATTTATCAGCGCGCGTAAATTACGAACAAATAGCGCCGATTATCACAGAACTTGAAAATAAAATCTCGAATTTAAAAAATGAATTGAAATTATTATTGAATTTAGAATTAGATATAGATTTAATTGTCAAAGAAGATATTATTCGCGATACCAGCATAACAATAGATAAAAAAAATGTTATAGATAGCGCTCTAAAAAATAATGATGATTTAAAAAAATTAAAAGAAAATTATGAAATAACTTTATTACAAAAAAAAATAGCAGAAAACACGCTACGTCCTGAATTAAATTTTATTGCAAGTTACGGCGGTACGTCTGATGATATAAATAATATTCTTAAAAAAGATAAAGAAAACGCATTAATAGGCGTAAAATTAAATTTTCCGATATTCGACGGATTTAGAAGTAAAAACCAAGTGTCGCAATATTCGATAAAATTACAAAATTTAGAGCGAACTCTTAAACAATATAAAGATTCAATTGTTAAAGAAGCGACAAATATAATAAATGATTTAGAATTTTATAAAAAACAAATTGCGGCAAATGAAACATTGGTATCGGCTGCGCAAGAAGCATTTCGCATAGCGCAAGAAAATTACAATGCCGGCGCGGCTGTAAGTCTTAATGTCATAGAATCCGAAAAAGATAAATTAAATGCGCAATTAAAATTATTAGAGTCAAAATACAATTTTATATTAACGCATTTAAAATTAAAACAAATTTCAGGGCTAAAACTAACTGATAATTTTTAATATTTTAGGAGTTGATTACTTTGCAAAAATTTAAAATTACATTTATTTTGTTTGCGATTACGGCGCTGTTTATTAGTTGTTCGAAAAACAGCGCAAAACAAGAAAACGATGCGTCCGTTAAAAAAAATATTTCAAAAAATACGGATGCGCAGAAAATTTATCCGATAAAAATTTTGGAATTAAAACCTGAAAAAATAAACGATTATCTTCAAGTCGTAGGCATAACTTCGCCTGATATAAAAATAAATTTATCGTCGTTTAGCGGCGGGTTAGTTGAAAAGATGTATTATAACGAAGGAGCGTTTGTAAATAAAGGAGATACATTAGCGGAAGTGGATTTGCAATTGCAATTAATTCGTCTAAAAAAATTTATGGCCGAATTTCAAGATCATCATATGAAAAAGACAAAAAATTATACGAATCAAACGCGTTGCCTCAGACAAAATTCATATCGTCAAAATCGCGATACGAATCGATGCTGCAAGATATAGAGCAAATAAAAGTATTAATAGACCGCGCTATTATCAAAGCGCCGTTTGATGCATTTGTAATCAAAAAAAACGCGGAAGTTGGAGAAATCGTGCCGGCGGGATATACATTGTATATACTCAACAAAATGGACAAACTTAAAATACATTTTGAATTGCCTGCTAATGATATTGGTTATTTCAAAGAAAATCAAACAGAATTAACAATAAATTTAGACGCATATCCAGACGACATTATAAAAGCAAAGATTAAAAAAATTGCGAAAGAAGTTAATCCTAAAAATTTGACATACGAAGCTGAAGCGGAAATTGAAAATAGAAATTACAAATATAAATCTGGCTTATTAGGAAAAGTGAAAATATTAAAGCAATCATTAAATAATGCCGTTGTTCTGCCGAAAGATGCTGTTATTAATTTTGAAGACGGCGGCAGAGTGTATGTTTATAATAAAGAAACAAACAGCGTAAGTCAGCGCAAGGTAAAATTAGCGGTTTCAGAAAATGATAAGATACAAATAATAGACGGTTTGAAATTCGGAGAATATGTGGTGATTGCCGGACAATACGAGTTATACGAAAATGCGCCGGTAAAGGTAGTGGAATAGCAATGAATATTATAAATACCTCAATTCGTTATGCTTCTGCAATATTTGTATTAATATTTGCAATAGTAATATTGGGATTAGTGTCTTATAAAAGTTTGCCATTAGAATCAGCGCCGGAAGTAAAACTTCCGCTTCTGATAATAAACACATTTTATTTTGGCGTGGCGCCAGCTGATATTGAATCGTTAATCACAAATAGAATCGAACGCCAACTTAAAGGACTTGATAAACTAAAAAAAATAACATCAGTATCTATGGAAGGGCTATCGTCGATAACAGTAGAATTTATGCCGAATATTGATATAGATGTCGCTCGTCAAAAAGTAAAAGACAAAGTAGATTTAGCAAAACCGGAATTGCCAGACGACGCCGAAGACCCTATAATTCAAGAAATAAATTTTTCAGAATTTCCGATAATGTATATTTCGCTGTCCGGCGAAAATATCGGATTATACAATTTAAAAACAATCGCAGAAAATTTAAAAGACAAAATCAAATTAATCAAAGGCGTGCTTGATGTTGATTTATCCGGCGGATTAGAACGCGAAATACAAATAAATGTTGACCCGATAAAATTGAATTATTATAAAGTTTCATTATCAGATATAATCAACAAAATAAAAATGGAAAATGTCACTTTACCGGGCGGCAGTATAGAAATCGGCAATTACAATTATTCTGTGCGAATCCCCGGCGAAATAGAAAAACCAGAGGATATGTTTAACTGGATAATCAAAGAAAAAGAAGCGCGCCCTGTATATTTGCGAGATGTCGCTAATATAGTATATAAATATAAAGAGCGCAAAAGCATTTCGCGCGAAGAAGGTATCGAAGCCGTTACATTAGCGGTCAAAAAACGCACAGGCGAAAACATTGTTTTTATTGCAAACGATGTAAAAAAAATGCTCGATGCGGAAATGCAAAAATTGCCTAAAACTTTAAAATATTCAATAATCGGCGACCAATCAAAACAAATAAAAAATATGGTCGATGATTTAGAAAATAATATTATTACTTCGCTGTTGTTAGTCGTATGCGTATTATTTTTTACGATGGGCATAAGAAATTCATTATTTGTCGGCATTGCTATTCCTTTGTCAATGCTCATTTCATTTATAGTTCTCGAATTAGCCGGAATAACTTTAAATATGATAGTATTATTTAGTTTGATACTTGCGCTCGGAATGCTCGTAGATAATGCTATTGTATTAGTTGAAAACTCTTATCGCTATATGCAAGAAGGTCATGATAAAATCACTGCCGCGATACTTGGTGCGAATGAAATAGCAATACCAATTACCGCCTCAACTTTAACTACATTAGCCGCGTTTTTTCCACTAATGTTCTGGCCCGGAGTAGTCGGCGATTTTATGGGATATTTACCTAAAACTGTAATAATAGTTTTATCCGCTTCATTATTTGTAGCATTAACAATTAATCCCGTTATATTTTCTACTTTTATGAAGATTCGCAAATCTTGGATGCGCAGAAAAGACAAAATTCAAAAAAGCAACAGATTAGTAAATATTTATCGAAGATTATTGATTTTTTCGCTGCGCCATAGAATATTAGTCGTATGCGCATTAGTGGGATTTTTTGTAGTGACAATAATTATATATGCAATATTCGGCAAGCCGATAATATTTTTTCCGGATGTTGATCCAGAGCAGGTGGTAATAGATTTAAAATTACCAATCGGCACAAAATTAGAATATACAGACGAAATAACAAAAAATATAGAGAAGATAATAAAAGATGCGCCAGACAAAAAAATTTATTTAAGCAATATAGGCGTAGAAGGGCGCGAAGAAACGCATAAAGCAAAATTAACAATTGATTTGGTAGATTTGTTAGATAGAAAACAAAATTCGGTTTTGACATTAAATCAGATTCGCGATAAAATACCTGAAATTCCTAATGTTGATATAAAGGTCTCAAAACCACATCACGGACCGCCGACCGGCGCGGCAATAACAATTGAAATATCCGGCGAAGATTTTAATGAACTGCATAAATATCGCGATTTAGTGAAAAACGAAATCAAAGACATAAAGGGCTTGATAAATTTAAGAGACAATTTAGAAGAGGCAAAACCTGAAATCCAAGTAATAGTAGATCGCGAATTAGCTGGACGCTGGGGTTTAAGCGTTTTTGCTATTTCCAATACAATCCAAGCTGCAATAAAAGGCGTAACCGCATCAAAATACAGAATCGGCGAGCATGAATATGATATAACTGTCCGCTTTGATAAAACTAATCGCAGCAGTTTTAATGATTTAAAAGATATAATAATCTACGGACCAGAAGATAGAAGAATACCATTATCAAATATCGCAAAATTTGAAATGAAGCCGGGTTATGGCACAATCTCGCATAAAAATTTGAAAAGAATGATTACAATTGAAGCGGATAATCAAGAGGGCTATAATGCTTATCAATTGCGGCAGGAAGTTATAAAAAGATTAGACAATCTTAAATTCAGCAGCGGCTATTATTACAATATGGCTGGCGAAGATGAAGAACAGCGCGCAGCCCAAATATTTTTATCCAAAGCGCTGTTATATGGATTATTGGCTATTGAATTAATTTTGATAATACAATTCAATTCTTTAATTTTACCGCAACTTATCATATTCACAGTATTTTTATCAATGATAGGCGTTCTCTGGGGACTATTAATTACAGGTATGAATTTTTCTACTATAATGACAGGGCTTGGAGTAATATCGCTTGCTGGAATAGTAGTGAATAATGGAATAGTATTGATTGATTTCATCGAGCAATCGCGCAGAAAGGGAATAAATAAATTTACCGCTATAATCAAAAGCGGCAGAATAAGAATGCGGCCTGTGCTATTAACCGCAACTACAACTTTATTAGGATTGATACCAATGGCATTAGGCATTAGTTTTGATTTTAAAAAATTTGAACTAATTACCCAAAGCGAAAGCAGTCAATGGTGGAGTTTAATGTGCGTAACTGTCATATTTGGTTTGTTTTTTGCGACTGTTTTGACATTGATAGTTATTCCAGTATTATATTCGCTTTTCACTAAAAAACAATATTCTGAAAGATGGATGACTGTAAAACACTTTGAGGATACGCATAAAAAATAATTGCGCTTATATGTAAATTAAATTTTTTTGTGATTGATTTTTTAGGCAAAGATATTTTATAAATT
>ERZ795060.5233-NODE-5233-length-10473-cov-4.939816_pt1 | contig 10473 bp, 4 predicted proteins | sample MGYA00375144_ERZ795060 | MGnify/ENA primary metagenome ERZ795060 (study PRJEB30189, sample SAMN05720157) | activated sludge metagenome | isolation source: anaerobic digester from wastewater treatment plant | place: Japan | collected 2015-05-15 ... | reverse complement strand
TCTATTCTCCCTCGAAAGTGCACTCCGTCCCATCCTCCAGTAATCTTTACATTTTTTATTTCAATATTATCACTTTTCATGATCATGATTGCGTAATTTCCAGAGTCCATTATTGAGATATTCTTAATACAAAGATTTTTTGACTCCAGGAAAAGTATTGTATGAGGACCTCGCATATGTTCTTCTCCATCTGGATTAAAAACCTTTTGTCCATTTATAGTACCATCGCCAAGAATTGAGATGTTTTCTACTCCAACACCAAGGACTAATGCATTATACCATGCTGAATTTTGTGATTTAGAGATTCCATGTTTACTACAACAATTTTTATATCTTGAAAGATCCGGTGTACCAACTAACTGAGAACCCGCTTCTAAAAAAAGAGAGACATGACTTTTTAAAATAATAGTTCCGCATAAATACCTTCCCGGGGGGAAAATTACAATGCCTCCACCTTTTCGCGAACACGCATCAATAGCTTTATTGATGGCATTTGTATCCAATACCTTACCGTTTCCAACAGCCCCAAAGTCATTAACATTTATCTTTAACATATTTCTATTAATCATAATTAAAGCTAATATCTGGCCATAACACTGGATTTTTAGTATCACCTATTCCAGGTGCAATTTGTATCCACCCTTCTCGACGACCAAAATCACTATCATTTACAATAAGATTAAATTTTATATCTTTCTTTAATGCATTTTTTGTAATACCTAGAGCGATTAAAGGAACCTTTGCGTCATAAATAATTCCCGTTTTAGTTTTCTGATATGTAACTGTAATTTGAGGAGATGGGTCTGGCATTCCATCTGGTTTTAACCAACAAAATACATCAGTTTTACCATCTTCTTTTACACAAAACCCAATTTCCCACTGTCTATTCTGATCAGGGAGTTTAATTCCCCATTGAACGCTATCTCCCATCCACATATTTTCTCCATAATATTTTTGCTCATAAACATCATCAGTAACATTTATTTTTAATCTGAAATTTTCTTTTCCTAACCCAAGCCATATATCTGCTGAGAGATCTTTTTCTCCCTTCCATGCATATTGAGAATTACTTGGGTCATTAGCAAAAAAATTCACTATGTTAGCTTCTCTATATAACTTAAATATAGGTTCTTTACGAGTCATTGCATCAACTGGTATTATTCCTTTTAAGAGGATAGGTATTCGCAAATTACCTCTCCATGGAGTTCCAATAAATTCATATTCTAATCTAGTAATAATAGGCTCCGAATAAAGAATGTCAGGAGCCCATTCAGATAGAACTAAAAAATACATTTCTTTTTTTTCTTGTGTTTTTAGGGGAAAGTTATACTCTAATGTTCCTTGTGCTTTTAGGTAATTTGGCAAATTCAATTTCATTCGTAAATTTTGTACAGTTTTACATGGATTAATAATAGAGCATCTAATTTTAAAATCCTTCTCAGGTTCTACTGGTGTTATATTTGACGAGTTAACGATACTACCAAGATAAATAAGTTTTTCATTTTTAGATATTTTTAAAAATTTACATTCGGTATTAACAGGAAAAAGGATTATATTTTGATTCACTGGCATATCAATTTCATTTCCCATTAAATCTACAATTTTAGCGCTAGCATTGTCTTCGATCTGAAAAGCCATGAGTTTATCAGATAAAGTTTTCTTTTCGAGCCATGCTGAAATTATATATTCAGAATTCCCTTTGAACTCAAAAACATAAGCATCAGTTCCAAGATCATATTGTTTCACAAATTTTTTATCAAGTAGGAGTCCAGTAAGTGTATTATAAGCAATGTAAACTGCTTTGGGATGGAAATCATATGTCAGCATTCCAAAATTGTGCTCTGGTTCATGTGGGTCTGTTCCGTCATTACGTAGATCATACCATGTATACCCTATTGCACCTCGTGCAAAAGAAAGAAGAAGTTTTTTATATAAAGTTTCTGCTTGTCCTTTTTCTCCAATGCTACATGAATACATTGCAGTTTCATTAAAATATAAAGGTTTTGAAGATTTCAATACACTTCTTAATTTAGGTAATTCTTCATCTACAATCTTTTGAAAATAATCAAAGAGACCGTGTTGATGAAATGCGTGTATATCAAAACTATTTTGAGCCTCTCTTATTACCTTCTCTTGCATATCAGGATTAAGTTTTTTACCATCATGAGGGCCAATCCCTGAGAAACCGCAAGTCATAACGTAGGCATCAGGATTTGCTTTTTTAATGTTTGTATATGCAATATTGAGATATTTGATATACTCATCTGTTGTTCCGTTCCAAAAGAACTCAAGATCATTTTCATTTCCTATTTCCCAATAGCGAATTTTTCCTTTATAACGATTTGCAATCACATAATTAAATTTTCCCCATTTATCCCAGGCCCGAACAGGTGGACTAAAAAGCCAGATTAGGTGATTTGGATTTAAAGCTTTATCTTCTCTAGCCGCCCATTTTGTACAATTACCAGGATTGCCTTGTATTTCCATGTTGTACTGATGGGCAAGTTGAACCAACTCATCCATCATATTCCAATTATACTTCCCCTCTTCTGACTCTATTTGTGCCCATCCTGGAGAGCATCGAACAACCTTGCATCCACAAAGTCCAAGTGCTTGAAATTCTTTTTCACGAATTTCCCTTGGCCAATTATCAGCGTGAGTGCAAACACTGAACAAAAAGTTTGGAGCTAACCCCTTTGTTGGGCCAGAAGGTTTCATTCTTGCCCATGAAGAATTCCCTTCAACAGAATAATTTCCCTTACTAAGCTTCCATGTTACCCAACGAATTCCACAATCTCCAGATTTTTCAGGAATTTCTCGTGTATATTCAGACTTGGCTTTAACTGTAGCCATAATACTTTCATTCCATTCTTTTTCATTATATGTCTTTACTTTTAAATCAAGTTTAAATGGGATAGAAAAATTAGAAGAATTTTTTATAATAATATTTGCTTTTTCTTTAGCTTCTGGTAGTACAACAAGATTTATTGGGTGCCCTGTGGATAATTCCACGTTTAGAAAATCAAGAAGAGGTCTTCGTTCAGTACAATAAGCATCAATAAACTTAATTTTTACTTCAGGAGAGTTGGCTAACTTTTTTATACTGAATTCCCAAATATTAAGGTTACCATCAGGTTTTTTATTAACAGGTGAGTTATTAAATGGATATGAGATAATAAGGTCTTTATCTAAAAACCATGTAATAGAATTATATCCAGATTTAAGTATTACTGGTTTATAAACTAGTAGTTCACTCTGCTCATCTTGTAATATAAGGCCAACCTCAATACCATTGCCTGAAAGAAGTTCAAGATTTACAGTAAATGATACAAGATTACACATTTTTACTGCTCCTTTTAAATGCCCCTCAAAGAAATTAAAAGTCATTTCATTCTTCGATGAATTTAATGTTAACATTGTATCATCATTAGTCTTTTCTACTTTCCAGACTTGTTCTCCCTTTTCTTTGGGCCACCATATTGTCCAATTTTCACTTTTCCCAAACGTCCAAAGTTGTCGATTGTCCTCCACAATATCATTTGACAATAAAGAGAAAAGAAAGAAAAACATTAAATATGAAACTAATAATTTTTGACTCATTTTTATTATACCTCATTTTGTTTCAGTTTTAACGTAGTTAGCGGTGGGTTTTAAAACTTCTAAAATATACTGAATTGATTCACCAGGTCCAAGCTTTTCTTTTATTACAAGACCATTCTTGGCATCCATTTTTACATTACTTCTTGCATTTTTTAAAGTAGAGGAGGAATCAAAACGTTCTCCAACATATTCTGTTTTATAAGGCATATCCACATCGACGATCAATCTACCCGGAGCTTTTTCAAAATTAACAAAGTTGAGAAGTATCTTATTAGATCTTGCATTACTCCCTGGCAATGGGGGTATCTTAGACGTATCAACAGCACGAAAATAAAGCATTTTACCTTTGTTCTCTTCTGAATTTATTATTTTATATGGTATTGGGGCACCATGTGTGGCATATGCAAGAGCAAGACGACGAAAGGTTTTAAGACGGCTATCTTTCCCTTTTCCGTCTGGTGGAGTATTTTCTGTAAGATCTTCTTCAAGCTTATTCCAATTTCCACTTCTCTCCATAATAAGGCCATATTCGCCAAAAATAAGGGCATGTTGCATTGTACGATCTACAACTGCAATATGTGCTCTCATTATTCTATCAAAGGCTTGTATTTTAGGTTGTGTTGAAGGTATTTTAGGTCCGTTTTCTTCAGAATGCCAATTATTAGTTCCTGTTTCTGTGTTTAAATATGGCTTAGGCCAACCATCAATCGTTCCTTGATATGTTTCAAGGTTTTCAACAAAACTTCCTCCTTTGTTATCTGCATATGAAAATCCATATGAATGTCCATTAGTAAAATCACAATATTTTTCTATTTCTCTACGATTTTTAACATCAGCATCCCAGTTTAATGGAAAACCTCCCTTACCACCTCCATATGCCCATCCTGGAGCTACCAATTTTACGTGTGATGGCTTTATCTCTTTTAAGTATTTTACAAGAGAAAGATATTCTTCGTATCCTCCAGCATCTTTATTGCCAAACATACATGGTTCATTTCCAAGCTCATAAAATTGTATGTATTTACCATATTGACTAAAAAAAGTTTTAATATCATCCTTAAATCTTTGAGGTATCGTACCATCTGGATTATTTTTGAAATGATTGCCACTGATATAATCAACGACAACGCTCATATTCATTTCGGCAAGTTTTTTTAAATATTCCAAACGTCTTGGTTGTGATGCTGTTACATCCCACCAGAAATCAGCCCTTATTGTGTTACCACTATATGCAATACCCAACCAGGGAAGAGCCAAACTGGCAAGACAAATAGTATTATCATTTATATCAAATCCATGTTCACTCATCTTCACTGTTGTTCCAAGGTAAATTACTGAGCCATGCCATGGTTCAGAAATTGGCTTATCCAGACATTCAAGTTTTATATAATCCCATTCCCACCAAAATAAATGATCAGAGTCAGGCTTTTCACACCACATTGGGCGAATTGTCCTAAGTTGTAAAACATTATTTCCCTTTTTTAACATTTCACCTGGGATATAAAGACGATATGTTTTTCTCCAGGGATAAAGAGAATTCGTCCCGAAAACTCCCCACATTTGAATTAATCCAACCATTATGTCATTTGAGAACACTGCCATTTGTGCACCACTTTTTTCTGCTCCAATAATTTTTACACTAAAAAGAGCTCCATATTTCGGGACATTATCCAAGATATAATTTATATTCATGGCAGGATTTAATGAAAATTTTAGGCCTTTTGATATTTGCGGTTTTTTTTCTATAATAGCGTTTTCGGCAGTAATTTTTACTTCCTCTATACCCTTCTTATAGTCGCTAAATTCATTACTCTGATTATCTGGAATGCCAATTCTCCAGATAAGTGAGCCAGATGGAATTTCTGTTTGTAGTGTATTCGTCACCTCACTTATTACATTGATAAATGGAAAAAAAAGAAATATTGCTATAAATGATGATAATTGTTTATTAAGTTTAATATACAAAAGTTCCATATAATTCTCCTTTTTTAATCTTTGCAAAATATCAATATAATTTAAATCAAGGCATTATTATTCTATACCATTTTGAAGGTGTTGCAGGATCTTTATAATCTGGTTTCCATATAGCATGCTGTTTAATGTATCCAGCGTCATTGTCATTAACTATGATATTTATGAATCCCTCTTTTGACTTTATAAGCTTGGTCCATGGAATTTCTATATAATAATAAGTTTTTTTGTCTGAATGATTTAATTTTGCTTTTAGAGAAATACTTTTATCAAGCGTAGTTATAACTACTGTATCATTAACTTCTCCTACATTAAAATATAGAGGTTTAATAAAGTCTTTTCCAGATATCGCTATTCCAATTGTATCACTTTTTAATAATTCACTGGTATTTTTTGCTGGTACATAAGTATCATCCTCTACGACGATCGTCACCAATACGTTGCCTGAATTTTCTAATAGCCAAATCATTGCTGAAAGATCATTTTCTCCTTTCCACCATTTATTGGTATCAGGCTCTTTAAAGAAAAGATTTTGAATCGTACTTGCGTCAAGAGTACCCGTAGGTTTTTCTATTAAAGTTAACTTTTCGTCCATAGCTTTGAATCCACCTGAAAATGGCTTTAGAGGATGAATAAATTTAAGATTTACTGATTCTTCTGCTAATCTGTCCTCCCCATTAAAAAGAGAAAAAACTATTTTGTCTGTTTTCATTCCAAGTGCCGTTTGTAGATCTTTTGGCCCACCAGCAACCAAACACCACCCCTGAGAACCTGAAAGTACTTTTACAGCAATCAAATTTTTTCCTTTTTTTAAAGGTATCTCAAATCGATGACTATATATGTAATATCCTGCTCCATTTCCGTTTTTAAGTGTGTCATAAACCCTTTCTCCATTAACATACCAATCCATCCAGTAATCTGCGGCAGCACCAACTCTTATTCTTTTTTCTGTTTCTGAATAATATTCTGCAAAAAGAAATGCTACTGCTTTTTCATAGAACGTCCCTGCAATTTTACCTAAATCAATCTTGTTATTGATAAAAAATGCTTTGCTAGCTCTTACATTACCATTTTTTCCTGGAACCACCTCTGGAATGGATGTGTATGATGATAGATCTACATCAGGTGACACAAAAGTAAATATATACCATTCATTAGGCCAATCATAATTATTAAACCACTCATTTAATCTTAATGTTACTGGCACTCTTTGTTTTTCTCCAGGCTTAAGATCCGTAAAGGCATCCTGTTTCATGGAAATAATCACAGGTTGATCAGATTCTAACTTCCAACTAATTTTAGGCTGTATGGCTTTGTCTAAAGAATTATGTATGGTTATACTTGTTTCTGTTATTCCTCCAACTGGAATCTCGAGTACTGGGTCTAATTCAAGATCAGAATGTCCATACGTTGCTTTAAAGTCAGGTTCTGTGCTGATCCATCTTACAAATTTGGGTAAATTAGTAACTTCAAGTTTTAATCTTCCATCTGAAAGTACAGAAGCACTACTAGTATTACCATACATATCAATAATTTCAGGTTCAGAAATTTTTTCAGCGGTACTACCTATTTTAAGGAAGATGCTATGTGAGATTTTATTATTTACCCATAGCACAGCAACGCGTTTATTTGTCGAAGGTTCATAAAATATATATGACTCTAACCCTTCCCTATTAAAATCTACAAGATGTGAAAATACAAATCCTCTTAATACTTCTACAAGTGTTCGATAAGAGAGAATAGATGGACGTGGTTGACGTCTGTCTTCAAACCTGGTCATATTGTATTGGGCTGGATGTTCAAAAGCCAAACGGAAAAACATAAAAAATGGCTGTTTTTTAGATTGAGCATATACAATTTTTTGAATGACTGTAGCTGCTTGTTCTTCTTCTTGTTCATAAGTTCTTGCGTCCATTCCAGATTCTGTTTCTACAAGTAACTTATCTGCATGTCCTGTTGAATCGGCTATTTGTCTGATCTTCTCATACGCACTACGTTCAGCATTAACTCCAGGACCATGACCATGATATGCTATTATATCGATAGATTCATTTGGAATATTTTTTAAAATTGTAACTATATTTTTTGTGTCATAAGCAAAACCTCCATTCATCACTACTGTATTTTTATTTGAATTTTTTATGGCTTTGTATAATTTTAAAAAATCAGCAGCATATTGTTCTTTAGGACCATTATAAAATCCAATATCAGGTTCATTACCGAGTTCCCAATATGTTATTTCCGGATATTTTTTTGCTACTCTTTCTACAAAAGAAATTCTTTTTGTAAGTAAATCTTCATATGAAAGCATCCAATCTTCGCTCTTAGGTTGAGGAGGATCCACATTCAGCATAACTCTCAAATTGTATCTTTTGTAAATAGACATACCCTCATCAATCATTTTCATAAGATCTCCACTATTCTTTCCACGATCCTCCCAAGTTTCAAATCCTCCACGAATAATGTCAACTCCCATATACTCCGTCCAAAGCATTATCTTTTTATCACGAAATGCTGCTCTCAAACTTGTATCAAGACCATATAAAAATTCCCCCTCTTTTGCCTTCCTTAATTTTGTTGAACTGCAAATACCAATGGATATCCAAGTATTTCCGATTTCTTGATTACTTTTCAAATCAATGAATCTGGCGAAAATATCATATACTCCAAATGGAAAATCTGCTGCCTTGAATTCATAAGAAATAATTTCCATACTTTCAGGTAGAATTTTTATTATTCTTTCTTCCCTTTTTTGTTCTGAGCCTTGTCCATGCTGTCCAAATGAAAATATTGCTTTGACTTCAGATTTGATTTCACGACGATTAAGTAATTTGAAGTCAAATTTGCCAACCTCCCCATGTGAAAACATAAAAATATCACGATTTGTATAAAAACCACGAAATGATGGCAAAGCATCTTTTGATTTGTTTTCAGAAAGAGCAACTGTATCTGTGGGCTCTATACTTAAGTCATCAACATAAAGAGTACCTCCTTTTTCCATTCCATCAAAAAAAATGGTAAATCTATTTATATTCTCAGGCATTTTAAATGTTACTTCATCTTTTCTCCAGTCAAAAGTACCACTATACCTCTTTGAAAAAATCGGGCCATTTGGAGGTTCGTGTTTATCTGGAAGCTGTGTCCAAAGACAAAATCTAAAATTTTCTAAATCCTCGCCTTTTATTCGAAATGAAAACTTATAGTCCTTATTATATTCCACGATGCCTGGTTTTGCTTGCCATGAAAATGTTACTTTAGTTTTTGGTAATATTTTCAGAATCGTATTCACTCCTTCAAGCTCAAATGAAATCCCATTTCCTAATTTACCCCACGGAGTAAGAACATTTCCATCTTCATCAACTTCCTCAAAATCTCCATTGGGAATACAATTGCGCATTATATTGTCTATATTCCCTGAAAATTTTGTAAACTCAGAAGGTCTAGCAATTGGACGTATACTGAGTTCATCTATCCAAATTGATTCAGTAGGGGGGTGAACTCCAAGAAAGTCCAAAAATATAGTAAATCTGGTAATTTTATCTGGCATTTTGAACTTAATTTCTCCAATTTTCCAGTCAAAAGTACCACTATACCACTTTGAAAAAATCGGGCCATTTGGAGGTTCGTGTTTATCTGGAAGCTGTGTCCAAAGACAAAATCTGAAGCTTTGTACTTTATTCCCCTTTATTTTAAAAGAAAAAACATAATCTTCATTGCTAATTATTTTTTTTGTAGATTTCCAATAGAGTATTTGTTTATTTATAGGTGAAATTTTAAGAACATGATTTGCTCCTTCGAGTTCAAAATAATTTCCTTCTACAAGTTTCCCTAACAATAGTAACGGTTTTCCATCATTATCTAACTGCTCAAAATCTCCGTTAGGCACTAATTCATAGCTTTCTGTAAGTACATGTAACTGATATAAATAAAAAATTGTAAAAACAAATAATATTAGCAAATTATGTTTACTGCTTTTTATCATATATTTTTCCCTTTTTCTTTTTATGGAATTCCTCTATACCAACCTGGAGCCAGAATGTTACATATAGTTAGCTCTACTGGAAGAAATGCTTTTATGCCAACATGACCATCAAAAAATAAACAATTTGGCTTTTTCTTGGGATGTTGACAATCCCAATTAATTCCATCGGTGTAATTTTGAGTATAACGACGTTCTGGGTTCCAATGACTTGAATGCCAATTTCCGCTACCGTGGACATGTCCGTCCAAAATATAAACTTTGTCTTCAGGTTTAACTGCTTTTCCCCAATCAAAATTCTGGTCACCCCAGCGTAATCTACTCGCATTAATAAAACCAATAGCCTGTGCTTCTAAAGATGATTGCCCCATATTCATAGTATACGAATTATAATCCGTCGTTCCTGCACACAATTTAGGGGTTTTGTCAAAACCACAGTAGAAAATTTTTACTCTTTTATCATTGGGAATAGGCTCAGGAAAATCAAATAGATAAGAATTAAATTTTCTTGCAAAACTTACTGGTACATAATTATTGTGGTCTCCCATGTATAAGGCGGCCCCAAGACCTAATTGCTTTAAATTGTTAGCACAAATTATTATCATAGCCTCTTCTTTTGCTCTTTTTAGAGCTGGGAGTAAGATTGCAGCGAGGATTGCGATTATCGCAATAACTACTAAAAGCTCGATTAAAGTAAAAGAGAAAATTTTTTTTCTTTTCATTTGTTTTCCTCCGTTTTTATTAATTGGGGTTTTATTTTTTCCAAAGATGGAGAAAGAGTTAGTCCGGATTCTCTTTCTTTAATCAATTCAAGAAGTTTTGAAAAAAGTTTTTTTCCTATCAAGAAATCTTCTTTTTCTATTGTTGCAAATGGCTTGCTCTCTTCAAAAGATCTCTCTATGCATTCTTTCCAGTAATTATCA
>ERZ795060.5232-NODE-5232-length-10474-cov-4.065841_pt1 | contig 10474 bp, 10 predicted proteins | sample MGYA00375144_ERZ795060 | MGnify/ENA primary metagenome ERZ795060 (study PRJEB30189, sample SAMN05720157) | activated sludge metagenome | isolation source: anaerobic digester from wastewater treatment plant | place: Japan | collected 2015-05-15 ... | reverse complement strand
TCAAAGGAGTTTGCAGATTATTTGAGTTTTATTCTTACTGATGAAGATGAGTATAATCTCTTGCTATGTATTGGCATAGACGAAAGTTTGTCGTCCATACACTTTGGTTTATTCAATGCAGACAGAAATCCGGAGTTTTACAATTTAAAAAATATTATTAGTGACTGGTTAGCTTCCTGTGAAGAAGAGTCAAAAGTATCCAGCAATGAGAAAACAAGTTATATACAGTGGGAAATGAATTCTTCAAGCGTAAATGACGTGAGAATCATCGAACTACATAATTTATTAAATAAATATGCGGTTGAAAAGAGCATATATGCCTTTTTTAGAATTGGAGATCTTAAAAAAGAAGGATTTTTTATTATGAGGAAAATGCAACAGGACGGATTATTAGTAACGCTATAAGTGATATGATTTTTTGGTTTCTCGAGATTGCCAGAAGCAATATGGCTCCTCCTGCAGAAACGAGTAATACGGCAGATACGGCAGTTAGTGAGGAAACGAATAAAAAGCAATTAACGGCCATAGGGAGGAATTAAGTATGAGGAGGATTATTCCATAGAGGGACTTCATGGACTACTGAACAGAGGGATATTGTATGCACTCCAGCAGTATTTACTGCTTTTTTTAGATTCTACTGCAATATTTTAATAAAAATTCAAAATAAGAAAGTCATGAAAGGCAGAAGGGCTTAAAGCACAGGAAAGGTGCGGGTTATATGCTTATAAGGGATAAGAAAATACTATTTCAGATATTTGATTTTACCTTGGATAGAGATATATTAAGGTTATTTAGATTAATAGACGAGTTTAAAGGTGAAGGCGGAGTAATAAGAGCTAATATATGGGCTGGAGAAAGCAAAAAAGGAAGGTTTAATGACTATAAAGAATGGGTAGACAAGCTTGAAGCGGAGAAGTTTAATTTTACAGAGTTCAAATGTACTGCGGGAAGAAAAGCAAAAAAGGAATTCGGAATAAAAAGTGTACAAGGTTCTTTCGAGTTATCAGCGTTAAACGAGTTATGGTTTCCTTTGCGTGATTTCAAATGTAAAACTCAAAAAGATGAAAATATTAGGCTTACATGTTTTGGACCGGAAAGGGTGTCTAAATGGAAGAAAAAGTCCGGTAAACGATTTTCCGAGCATTCTTGAGTTTTATATAGAGTTAACGGAGGATAAGCAGCAAGAGGACTACCGGGAAATAATAGCAGACATGCTGCAAAGGATACTTCCACTAAGTGTGAATGAACATACATCGGGATATATTGGTTTCGCACCGGGCATGGGTCTTGGAATTCATATGCAAGCACCATTTAAGGTATATGAAGATTTAAAGAAAAAGGTATGTATGCCATATCCCATAGTGTTTGGTCCTGAAGAAATATTTTCGGGAATAAAACCTGTTTCGGGAGTTGAATACCGCCCTGTAGAAATTGATGGTAGACGTAAATACATAATATCGTTATTCAATGGTAATTTAAGTATGATGTATAATAATTACAAATACTTGTTTATTGATTTTCATGATAAAAAATATAAAGATGATGAGGCAGAAGGGGATATAAAAATAAACGGAAGGGTTGTTGCAAGGACTAAGAAAAGGATTAATGAGATGACAGAAAAAGGATATTTCACGGAAGAGGTACTAAAAAGTCATCATCATGTTGTTTTTGAAGAGTTTGATGACGAAAATGGATTGGTTTTTGATAGTGAAAAATTATATATGCGTTATGACTTATCAATGCTGGAACACTTTAAGGAAAAGCATCCGGACTATGTTATTCAAAAGGATGCAAGTCCTGAGGAAATTGTTGAATATCATATGAAGTTTTATAGATGGTATGAAAGAGAAGACTGCCATAAATTGATAGAGGATTATTTGAAGCAGTTCTTCGGAGTGAAGTAGGTTTATCCGGCGATTTTGATAGTATGTGTTCGTTGTTCTGATTATGACCGGACATTGCTCCAAAATATTGAGGATTTTGAGATGTAAAAGCTGAGATGGTTGGGTGCATTTGTTTTAGTTAGTCAAGCTGTTTAATACAGATATGATTTTATGGGGTGATGTAATGAACGATAAAATAGCAAAAATAATAAACGAATGGGATCCGATTGATTTGTTTCCATTTGCTCCAAAAGATGAGTACGAGGATGAAATTGATTTCATAAGTAAATTGGTTGATAAAGAAATTGATTTGGAAAGTTTAGCTAAAAATATTTATGACTTATTTATAAAAAGATTCGGCGACGATGTTTTTAATAGAAGTTACAATGAATGCTTTATTATTGCAAAAAAAATATTAACGGATTTGTAAAAAGTCTTGCACATGTTCCTTAAATTTTTCTCTGGCTTTATTTACAGATAATTCATCCAAATCGATAAAAGGAGTTCTTGTATAGATAGGAAACCCTTTTATACGAATTCCCATTATTGCTTTGAGCAAAGGAATTTCGCTGAATCCGGCATTTTTCCTGAAATCATTCCATACATTGTAATGCCTTTGTGTTTTTTCTGCCATATCTATATTATCGTTCAAGTAATAATTGAAAATACTAACAGGAAATTCAGGCATGGGATTTCCGCTTCCGGAGATTGACCCTGCCACTCCAGACTTTAAGGCGTCAATCATCAAAGAGTCACTTCCGGCGTATACGCTAAACTTAGGAGATATTTCATTATAAATATTAAAGCTTTCGAGGCTTCCGCTTGAATCTTTTATTCCGGCCAGATTAGGGTAATTTGCAAGCAACCGGTTTATCAGCTCAGGGCTTATTTTTATTTTGGCGTGTTTGGGGAAATTGTAAAGATATACGGGTATTTGGCTCCTTTTGAGTATCTCACCGAAAAACATTTCCAGACCCGAATCGGTAACACCGGCGAAATAATAGGGAGGCAAAAGCAAAACACTGTCGGCATAAGCATTTGAATGCTCAAGTAGATCCAGACTGTCGAATATACAGCATGAACTAATATTGTTCATTATGGTGCCTTTGAAGTTTTTTTTGCAGAACTCCAAAATTCCCTTTCTTTCATTGATTGTCAATGACGGAAATTCTCCTGTGGTTCCGTTGGTAACAATGCTATTGGCTCCATGTTCCTCCAAGAATTGTATATATTCTTTTAATACACCGTAATCTATGCCATTGTCTGACTTGAACGGTGTAAGCAAAGCAAAATAAAGTCTTTTTGTATCCATTCAAACAACCTCTTTTCCTGCTGATTTATTATTAATACTGAAAATTATTAATCAAATATTGCTCCATAAATTTTTAATACTTCTTTCAGCTCATCCGATAATTCGCTGCGCGGATGGAGATTTCTAAATGTACACCCGTTTATGATCAAGCCGGGTATATTTTCATATATTTTTCTATATTTATTTGTCAACAGATTCCATTCCGTAATTATACCATCACCGGATACAAATAAAACATGGTTTTCGTCACTTTTATATATTGCACAGTTTAACCACGAACCGCATTTTTTTGAGGTTTTTATGCTGTTTTGGTTTTTTATGTTCCATTTTTTAACGGTACCGTCATTGGAAGCCGAGAGGACTACATTTCCATTAGCGTTGTATATTGCACTGTTTACCCAGTCGGAATGTCCTTTGTATACTATACATTCACGCTGTTCCAATTGCGCGCCTGTAAGAACTTTCCACTCCTTCATTGTTTTGTCGTTGGATGCCGACAATATCTTTTGCCCGTCAGGACTATATACGGCACTGTTTACACAGCCTTCATGACCGATGTACTTGTGAAGTATTTTCCGTGAATCCACATCCCATTCAATAATCATACCGTCATAATTTGGTGTTACCGACAAGCCACTCCTTAATGGTTTTGTCCCGGGATACAGATAGGATCTTTGTCCCGTCGGGACTGTATATTGCGCTTCTTACCCAGTCTTTATGGCCTTTATATGTGTGTATACATTTTCCCGTACTGACATTCCATTCCTTGATTGTATGGTCAAAGGATGCCGATAGAATTTTTTTGCCATCTTTGCTGTAGACAGCACTGTCTATGGAAGATGAATGTCCGAAAGACAGCAAATTAATCTCATCAAGCTTTGCTCCGTCGAAATTTGCGGCTAAAAAGCTGTCCCCGGACCATCGGCTGCATATAACACCGTTAAGACGTATGGAATAAAGGTCAAGATACGACAGGTCACAACCGGTTAATTCTCCCCGGGATTTTTTTATTATCTCAATGATATTCCAGACAGCAAATCCTATTTCATCTTTGCCGAATTTATGTCTGCAGTGGTATAAAGCTGAAGTGAGAATATCTCTTTCTTCAATGTCTAGTACCCACATGCCATTACTCAGCTTGGGTTTGTTATGGTGTTCTCCCGCAATCTCTCCCACAAAACGCCTCACATCGCCAGGAAGTGCCCTGTTTTTTAATTCTAAGGGAATTTCGGCTTTTCTTATGCCAATCTCAATAATGTTGATAATATAAAGGGCAGCGAAAAAATCCCTGAAGTGTTGGTGGGAGAAACGGAAGGAATTCTTCTCCTCGTTTATTAGTATTGTCAGTTGATTGGTAAGTATTTCCAATATTTTATTAAACCTTATTCCTTTGTCATTGGGGTTCGAGATTTCAAATTCAAGATCGTTTGTGTGGCCGTCAAATTCTGAAAAGGTATTATAAAAATCTTCATTATTAAAACTCTTATAGGCTTCGTCAATATATTCTCTCAGTTCTTGTCTGGTTATGCTGAACTGTCCGTCCTTTTCCATTTTATATCCGATGTGGGGCATTAAATGGTTTAATATTAATTTGTACTTTAGAAAGTTACTTTGCCTCAATATATTGCTCTGTAGGTAATTCCATATAATCTCTCCGAATGTTTTTGGATTTCTCTTAAAATTATTGCTTGGGTCGTTTTCCAATTCACTGCAGGTAGCTGTATAAAGAGTCAGCATCATAGGGTTTCTGACAAGTTTTAAAAGGTCTCCTTCAGGTTTGCTAATATTGGAAAAATCTTCGGTGCAGATCTCTCGGTTTTTCTCGTTAACATCCTTAATGTATAAATCAATTTGCTTATCACTTAAGGGTAAAAGCTCGGCTTTATTGAAGGTATGAGCGTGGAAGTCGCCGTATACTTTACTTCTTGATGTGATTACAATTTGCGTTCCGTGGGCTCTTTCAACAAGTTCTTTCAGTTCAATTTCAAGATTCATTGTATTGACGGTAACTTCGTTAAAGCCGTCCAAAAGAAGAAGTACTGAAGGTTTTCTTTCGCCACCGATTATTTGGGGCTGTGAGATTAATCTCCACAAATCATTTTCTTCGTCAGCTCTTAAATTTGCAATATTAAGGTAATAGCGTCCTATGTATTTTATAATGAAGTTTTTTTCGTTTCCTCTGATATTATATGAAGTTAAGTCTATATAAATAGGTATAACCCGGTGCCGTCTTTCTATATTTAGAAACAGATCCCATAAATTTTTCAGTGAAATTGTTTTGCCTGTCCCGCCTTCGCATATTATAAATGTATGCCAGGTTTCTTTTTCCCAAAGAGATTTTATGGTGTCAAGCAATGGACGAGCTTCCGTTGTATCATTGGGATTTGAACTGCTGGCTATTAAGCGGCATTGTGGAAGGATTGTTTTGGATATTTTGAGGTTGTGCAGTCTCTTCAAAACGGCATTTCTCTGATTGGAACCATTAAAAAGGTTTATTTCAAGAGGATTGTTGAAAAGGTCATTAGTGTCCACTAAACCATAGGCTTTCAATTTTTCATAATAATCAGAGATAGGTTTTCCCAGTGAACAATATTCATAATATATTATGTATTCGAAAAGCACATGGAAATATTCGGTGAATTCCAAATTATTCAAAATATCAATATGTGCAGGATCTACATCAGAATTTACCAAGAGTCTGTTCAACCTTCTTTTTATTTCACATTCGCTTATTTTATTCTTTTCTATTTCTTTTATTAATTTATCCAATCTTAATTTATATTTTAGAGGAGGAAACTTATAATTATTATTTTCCCATTTGCATATTTGACTTTTACAATAGCCTATGCAATTCGCAAAAGATTCTTGTTTACAACTCTCAGAAGTTTCTTGTGTACAATCTTGCATTATTTCCTCTCGTATAACTTTAATCAGGCTGCCGAAAAGCTTCATAAAACTTTACCTCTGATGCAAATTTATTTTGTTTCCTGACAATAAAGAAACTTCAAGAAACTCGTGAAACCGATTATAGTTTGAATTCTTGATTGTCTTTGAGAAAATTTAATTAGAGCAAAATAATTTTACCATTTGCAATATGAAATTTCAATTTAGTTTTTGATTATTTCCTTTTTTTGATCGCGATTGAAAAAGGATGAAATATCATTAAGGAGGTCTAAAGTCATGTTTAAAGCCCCTTCTAATTGTTCCATAACATCTTTGAGAAATGTCGAAAAAGAAGCAGAATTTAACAGATATTTAAATAAAATTATGGAAATAAACGGAAGGATACTTCCTATTTATTCTAATGTTTATGATGGCCAAAACATTCGGAGTTTTGGCTGGATACCTTTAGCTACAGGCTCATACTTGAAAAAATTCGGTATGTATCAATCTCATTTTAAAGCTGAAATCGAAAATCGAGTATTACTCAATATTTACAAGCAAATTTTGCAAGGAAAATTTGATCCTTGTTCAGACAATCACCTAAAGTATTTCCAAAATATGATTGTCAAGTATTTTATTCCCCAGTCTGCTTCAAAAGTCATGATAAAACATAATAAGAGGAAAAATCAATTCGGCCAATTTGCTGAGTCTCAACAAAATACTATACAAAAAAACTGCATTGATTATAACGAAAAGACAATGGACCAATTTGATTTAGCCGATATTAACAAAGATGTAAGCTTTGAAACGGTAGCCACTATCCTTGCATCACAAGAGGAGTTCCACAAAGTGGAAAGTGAAAGTATAGTTTTCTCAATATTACTCTCTTTGCTTGAGCTTGATGACGAAATCCACCATAAACTATTATATACATACTATTTTTTGGAAATAATGAACTGCAAAGAAAACTCTAAAAATTTTTTGGTCAGTCAAATTAACAATGAGATCGAAGAATTTTTCTCCGAGCCAATAGCATGTCTCTGTGAAAAAATAATCAAAACCTACAACAGCCAATATCGATTCTGCCTGAAAATTGCATTGGAAAAGGCAATAGGCGGTATTGAACATCTAACTTTAGAGGAGCTTGCGAAAAGTTCAGCTAAATATAAAAATGATGAGACTAATTGGAAAAGGCGAATTAATGACTGGAGGTGCCGTACCGCCAACAAATTCAAATTACATTTAGAAGATAACTATTTGATGGAAACATTACTCCTCGATTTCATAAAAACCGAAACCAATTATTTTGGTATCGCCACTTTTATATATTCAAGAATCGGTGACCCAAAGATATTCGATGTTGATACTTTGTATCATGAGATTTCAGGAATCAACTTTGAGAAATTAATCCGGTTAATAAGCATGAAAAAATTTCGAAATCAAAAAGAAAAAAGTAAAGTTGAACAGCTGTTGACTGAATTGTCTCGGCATAAGGACAAATATCCAAAAAGCGTAGAAGGCCGTAACATCTTTGGTGAAAAATATCAGTTTTCAGATTCTTTCCAAGAGATAAGCAGAAAGATTCATCTCGCACTTTTTGACAGACTTTGAGGTCGTGATTAGTTAAGTATTCGTATAGAGAAGCAGAGCAATATGTTGTTGATATCATTGTAATTTGGTATAATTTATGTAAGAATGTAGTTGACAGGCAGGCAAATTGGTGCCTGCCTCTTTAATATGAAAGGATGCTCTTAAATGAAGAGGAAATTGGAAGTAACCTATGATGAAAATACAATGAAGATTATCCTCAGGGAAAAAGATTACATTGAATTTATAACAGTGTCGATATTAACGTTCATATTTATAGTGGGTTCTTTGTATGGTGTTTTAGACGAAGCTATAAATCAATTAATATTGGGGAAACTTGATATATTTTCAATAGCAGGCAGGGTAGTTTTTAGCATAATTATTATAACGGGTATATTACCGCTTGCCGCCAGCCTCCCTGAATTGTATCAGGTTGCAAAGTATGGACATGTAATTTTATTGGATAAGAACGATGACAGCATTACGATAAACGGAAAGAAAACGTGTTTATTAAGTGAAGTCGGAAGAGTTCATGTAAGAACCATACAAGCACTAAGGGGTAATGATTTACATATTCTCTATGCTATAAAAAGTGATGAGAGCAGAATGCTTATTTATAAAAGTGAGGATTTTAATGATATATATGAATTATCAAAAAATGTTTCAAATTATTTAGACGTTATGTTGACGAAAAAATAATGGTTTTCAATGATTATGTTCGATAAATGAGGTGTGTTCCTTGAGTAATAAATTTAACCTTATAGATTATTTGATAACCGAAGATTTCAGTATATCTCACGAAACTTCGACTATCATGAAAATTGAGATAAAAAGATTATTCAGAATAAATCATATAAACGTAACAGCTTTTTTCCTGCTTCTTTATGGGTTGATTTCCGAAACATATTTTAAAAATGCCATAGCTAAAAATAAAATTTGGGAACTGATATTATTGATAACAATTCCTGCTGTTCTTAGTGTAATTATTTACAAAAAAAGTCATGATTATTATAATAAAACGGTTTTGCTGACAATAGATAAAAATAGTTCGATTGTTTTAGGCAACAGGCATATATGTGATGTTAATGAAGTTGAAAGGCTTCAGATAGATACATATCCCGATTCGGATTCGGATGATAAAGATGAATTGGTGGTTATATTAAAAGACGGAACAAAAAAGTTAATCGACAATAAGCTTCATTATGATGTTCTATGCAAATTGGCTGACGTAATAGCAGAATATATCGATTGTCCTGTTATGAAAGATATTTGCTTCGGTGTACTGATATTAGATGAAAGAGCGCGTAAATAAATTAATATGAACTTTTGGTCGAGGACATCTGATTGAGATGACAGATTCTGTGGGGAACGTTATTTAGGGATGACACGTTATAAAAAACTAATCGTAAAAGGGGTTAAGGATAATGAAGAAATCAAAATTATACTCAAGAACCAGTAAAGAAGTAGCTGCTTGTTCGCTGGTGATTATTGTATTCCTTATTCTGTTCCTGATTTTCCCCAATAAAGTTTTTTATAATTTATTCATTTTTTCTCTTTTAGGGTGTTTTGTTTTTTTGTATTTTACCTATATAAGAGAGTTGTACTATAAGGTAAAAAAGAAAGAATTAAAAACAAGAACGGAAGTAATTTTAAGAATTATTTATTTAATTGTATTTAGCATAGTGGTTATATTGCTTTTTTATGGTGTTTTATCAATTCATTGATAATATTAAAAAATAACATTTTGTAGTATTCGAAGAGTAAAGTTTGGTTTTTCCGGAATCAAAGGATATGACATATTTCGAGTTAAGGCAGAAAGTTGCCTTTTTTCTTTAGCTCATGTTTTCCTTTGGTTCCAACATACTATTGAAAATATGGACAAGATGCAATAAAATACTGTATATGAAAGTATCTTATAGTGCAATACTTTTGCATATTCGATGACAAAGTGCCGAAATCAGCATCGTTTCGCCATTATGGAGAATATCAGAAATTAAAAAGGAGTTAGTCGAATGGCAGAAAACCAAAATAAATCTCATTGTTCAAAAACTGCATTACCGGATGACGGTAATAAACCTGCCGATTGCATATCAATAGCCATACCCTGCTATAATGAGGAAAAAACGCTGCAAGTAATGTACAGTACTTTATGTGAGATAACGGAGTTAATGCCTGATGTTAAGTTCGAATTTATCTTTGTTGATGACGGTTCGAAAGATAAAACTTTAGAAATAATTAGAGAGATAGCTGCCAAAGATTCAAGGGTGAAATATGTTTCTTTTTCCAGAAACTTTGGCAAAGAAGCAGCCATGTATGCAGGAATGCAAAAGGCAGAGGGAGATTATGTTGCCATTATGGATGCTGATTTGCAGGATCCGCCCAAAATGCTCATTGAAATGTATAGAGTAATTAAAGAAGAAGGTTATGATTGTGCGGCTGCCCGCCGTGTTAACCGGAAAGGTGAACCGAAGATTCGTTCTTTTTTTGCACGGCAGTTTTATAAAATCATGAGGAAGCTTAGTAACATGGAAGTTGTCGATGGTGCCAGGGATTTCCGGTTGATGAAGCGTGAAGTGGTAAATGCGGTACTGTCGGTTTGTGAATATAACCGCTTTTCCAAGGGAATTTTTTCTTGGGTAGGGTTTAGGACCAAATGGCTGGAGTATGAGAATGTTAAACGTGTAGACGGTGAAAGCAAATGGTCGTTCTGGAAACTGTTTCTTTATTCGATTGACGGTATTGTGGCGTTTTCCACGGCACCCCTGGCCTTATCTTCGCTTTTGGGCATTTGTTTTTGCATTATGGCATT
>ERZ795060.5222-NODE-5222-length-10488-cov-4.688297_pt1 | contig 10488 bp, 8 predicted proteins | sample MGYA00375144_ERZ795060 | MGnify/ENA primary metagenome ERZ795060 (study PRJEB30189, sample SAMN05720157) | activated sludge metagenome | isolation source: anaerobic digester from wastewater treatment plant | place: Japan | collected 2015-05-15 ... | reverse complement strand
GGCCGTCCTGCTGGCAGGCGGTCTGCGCCTGTTCCTCCAGACATGCGCGTGGGCGACGGCGTTGCGGGCCGAGGGATGCCATGAGTCTCTCTGGCAGCTCATCGGCATCCGGCTCGCCTCTCAGGCGACGGGCTATCTGGCCGCACTGGGCCCGATCGTCTCCGAGCCCACAAAGGTCGTCCTGCTGCGGAAGATGGGGGTGACCGGGGCCATCGCTCCGGCGACGCTGGTCGAGACCGGGATGTACTGGTTCATGACAGTCCTACTCGGCCTTGCCGGCACGTTCGCCGCTGGCCTCCTCGTGGCCGACGCCAGCATCGTGTTTGCACCGCTGGCGGTGTTCGCGGCGGCAGCCGGGCTCCTTCTCGCGCGACGCCCTCTGCTGTCGCATCTGATCGCCCGGGTCGGGGCGCACGCCCCCCGCTGCTTACGCGCCGCAGCGGAAGTGGAGGAACAGATCCGCTCGTTTCGTTTGCGCCATCCGCGAGCCGCCCGGCGAGTGCTGATTCTTGATGCGGCAGCTCAAGTGTTGACGCTCGCAGAGGTGGCAGCCGCCCTATGGACGGCAGGTCTCGCGCCCTCCATTCCCGGCCTGCTGGCGATCGAAGCGGCGGTGCGGATGGTGAAGATCGCGGCGTCCTGGATTCCCGGGCGCATCGGCGCAGACGAGGGAGGCGCGACGGCGGCCTTTGCACTGCTGGGATTCCCTTCTGCCGCGGGACTTATGCTGGCGCTCGCCCGACGTGCGCGGGACGGCCTCTGGTGCCTGCTCGGAGTCTTTTGGCTGACGATATCCGGCGTTCGCGGCGCTCCAATCAAGCCAGGGCGAATGCCCAGTACAGAGGTGGTGTGAATGCAAGCGGTGATTGCTTTGCCGGCACCTGATACTTTCGATGCGATCAACCGGCCGGTCTGCGGCGTGCCGGTCCTCACGCGGATCATTGCGACCGCCGTCCGCAGCGGTGTGGCGCGCGTGTTGATCGTGTCCCGGCCCGGCCTGCCCGGCAGACGGCTGGCCGCGCACCTTGAGTCGAGTGTTTTCAAGTCGGCCACGATTGAAATCTTGGAGGTCGATCCCCCTTTCGACGCCAGCAAGGCGGACGCATGGAGCGCCATTGCGCACTGCCTTAACGAGCGGTTCCTCTGGATTCCGTATGGCTACTTGCCGCACCGGACCGCATTGGCTGATCTGCTTCAGGCTGCCGCTAAGCATCCTGATTCCCCGATGCGCTTCACCAACGTCGCGGACACAGGGCCCGACGAGCGCATCTTTGAGCGCCCAACCGTGTTTCGAAAACGCGACCTTCTCGAAGCGAACAGGCCGGAGTTTCAGGTGGTTATTGCGCAGGGACAGCCGGGGATCCGACTCGATTCTCCGGCGGACATCCGAAATGTCGAGAGGGAGCTAGTCGGCACTGCCGGCAAGATCACCGACGGAATCTATTCACGCTTCAACCGGAGGTTGTGCGCGCCGTTTGTGCGTTGGCTCTGCCACACACCGGTCAGCCCCAACGCCGTCAGCCTGGGCGGCCTGGCGGTTGCGGTTCTGGCCGGCCTTTGCTTTGCCAACGGCTCGTGGGCGCTCAATGTGGCCGGAGCGGCGCTCTTCTTCGTTGCAGGTCTATTCGACGAAATGGACGGCATGCTCGCGAGGTTGAAGTTCCGGGAGTCGGCGTTTGGGTGTTGGCTCGAAACCGCGGTCGACTATACCACGTACCTGCTCCTATTTGCCGGCATCGCTGCCGGCGGCTACCGGCGCGGCAACGAGGCATATCTTCCGCTTGGAGTGGCCCTCCTCTGCGGCAGTGTGCTGTCGTTCCTTCTGATCAGCCGCCAGCGCAGACTAGCAACGACTGCAAACAAACCAGGCGAGTTCGGCCGCTGCTACCTGGTGGCGCTGGAGCGGGACTCGGCAAATCCCGTCTCCCGAGTTGTGCGCAAGATCCAGTTTCTCACGAAGAAGTCCGTGCTGATCCACTACGTGCTCTTATTTGCTCTGTTTGACCTCCTGTCGCTCTTCATGGCGCTGGCGGTGTTTGGAGCGAATGCGGCGTGGATCGTGAGTCTGTATCTGAACCGGCGGCTCTTCTTTGCCGGGTGCCCCAGGCGCACCTCCACGCCGGTCCGGAGTGGCAATGCAGAGGTGGCGAAATGAAGGCAGTGATCCTTGCCGCCGGCCGTGGGACAAGAATTGAGCGCGTCACTCAAGGGAAGCCGAAATGTCTGCTGGCGTTTGGCGATAGGACGATCCTTGACTACCAGATCGACGCCTTGTGGGATGTCGGGGTCTCGAAGATAGCAATTGTGATCGGGCACAACGGGCACTGCATCGTGGATCACGTCCGGGCCGCTCATAGACACCGATTGGGCAAGCTCCATTTTGTGTTGAACCCGGAGTTCGGCAGAACAAACAACATCTACTCACTGTGGCTAGCGCGCGACTGGGTGGGGGCGAGCGACTTTCTGTGCCTGAATGCGGACGTGTTGTGCCATCCGCGGATCCTCGTCCCCGCAGCGGCGCCCAAGAGCTGTGTGTCAATGATCGTTGACCCCGAGTGGCGCGACGAAACGATGAAAGTGGTCATTCAGGGAGGCAACGTCGTCCACATGAGTAAAGCGATCACGCGTGCCGAATACAGCGCCACTTACATCGGCATCACCGCTTTCTCCCGGCGGATCACGCTCGATCTATTCGAGGAAATCGAGGCGCAGATTCGCCAGGGACGTGTGGATGAGTTCTTCAACGCCGCCGTGGAGCGTCTCATCGAGCGCGGCGTCCGCGTGGGTTATACAACCACTGCCGGCCTTCCCTGGGCGGAGATCGACGACGAGGCCGACCTGCACTTTGCCAATACAGAAATCTATCCTCGGCTTCTGCGCGTAGCAACAGAGAGGGAGGAATCGAGCGCGCTCGTTGCAGCGCCAGTGTAACTCGCCCTGCTTGGTCACGGCATGCGAGTTGCTGGCCGGACGGTTATGGGGACCAAGGGAGGAAACCTGCGCGGGACAGCAACCGGAATTCCGTGGGTCTGGGCCGCCGTGCTGGTGTGGGTGGCAGTTCCCGGCTGCGGGCTGAGGGAGTTCGACGCCAGGGCGCCTGCCGCGAGGGAGTCCCTGTGCCCTCCGCCGGAGGAAATCGCAGAGCGCTTCGCCCGCGAGGTGGCCGACGTTTACTTCAGGCTAAACTCCCATTCCGTGGACGCCCGGGCTCGCGAAATTCTTGTGCGGAACGCGGGCGCGATGAGGACCATGCTGAAGGAGCATCGGAACCTTGTGATTGTTATCGAGGGCCACTGCGATGACCGTGGGCCGACCGATTACAACCTGACCTTGGGCAGGCTCCGCGCCGAGGCGGTCCGGCGGGTGCTGGAAGAACAGGGAGTTCCGGCGGGCCGCCTCCGGGTGACCAGCGCAGGTCACAGCAAGCCGCAATGCACAATGCCCGATGAGGACTGCCGCCGGAAGAACCGGCGCGTGCACTTCAGAGCCGCTCGGGTGACCGGGTCTTCTTTCGAGTGAGGCGGCGGTCGCCAGTCGTTGACTTCACTCGCTGGGGCACCTGGAACCCTGTGTGCTGAAGCCTTTGACTGGTGGAATAAGGAGCCACCAGAAAGGCGCCCGCTCGCCAAGAACGAAGGAGGCCTCAAAGACACACATGGGAATTGATACGTCGTCTAAGTCCACGCCGAGCCGTTGTGGATTCCGACTCGATGTGGCCACTTATGAGCTTTTGAACGAAACAAGCCGGTCGGAGCAACTCGTTCCGAAGGGGGAGCCGCTGACGCTCCCCGAGCCGGTATTCCCGCTGCATCCCGAAAAGTGCGGCGACGTGCCGCCCGATCCGCAAAAGTTGCCCCCCCAATGGCAGTCCGTATAGAACTCATGTTACGCCGTTCATGGTACGACGGGCACTTCGCGGCTGGCTGTATCCCTACATCCGCTCGCGTGTGCTCCCTGGGGATTTCCACCCGATCATCGCTTACTTGTTCACGGAGTGGAAATGCAACCTGGATTGCCACTATTGCTGGGCATTCGATAACGGGGTTAAGGGCATGACCGAGGACACCGCGCGCCGGGCAATCGACTGGCTGCACGGCACCGGATGCCGGGTTTTAGCGCTGATGGGCGGCGAGGTACTGCTTCGCCCGAACTTCGTCCACAGAGTCGTCTATTACGCGGCAAGGAAGGGCTTCTGGGTGTATGTGCCGACCAACGGCCGACTCATGCGCCCGGAGGTCATCGACCGGTTGGCCGATGCGGGCGCGGCCACCTTCAACTTGGCTGTTGATTCGGTGAAAGACCGGCCGGAGCTGCCGAAAGCGCTGGACCCGATCCGGCCCTACTTTGACTACCTCATCAAGAAGCAGTATGTGTATGACTACAGCGTCTTCTTCAACATCAACATCACCCGGATCAACCTGGACGACGTCCGCCGACTGACCGAAATCGCGCACGACTGCGGCATCGCGACCGATTACCATATCAACGAATCACCGATGACCGACCAGCCGCACTTTAAGCACGCGGAACGCAACAGCACGTTCATCACCGAGGAGGACTGGCCGAGGGTCGATGAGGCTATAGACTGGTTGATCGAAAAGCAGCGCCAGGGGTACAAAATGGTGAACTCGGTACGGCGGCTCGAACAGATGAAGGAGTTCATGCGTGGCAAGCTCCAGCAGTGGGACTGCCGCGCCGGACAAAACTCTCTCATCATCCGCACGGACGGGACCTTGGGACCGTGTTTTCCGCTGTACTCCGCCACCTGCGATTGGGGGACCGTGGAGCGGCCGCGTTTTGAGCCGACGCAACTGGCTCAAATCAAGCGTGGCTGCCAGCCGCACTGCTTTTCGACGCTGAATCACAACCTGGCCTACTGCTACAAGGCGAGCCGCGCGATCCGGTGGACGCTGAAACAGGCACTGCACCGGTTTCAGGGGACAACGGGGAGCTTTGAGGACTGAGGTGGTAGAGTGAGGGTAAGCCGAGTCGCGCCGATATCGGCAAATGCCGATGGCACATGCCGGGTGATCGGCGCACCGCTGGAGACACCCGTGACCAATAGTGTGACGCGAACCGACTCTGGGCTCTACCAAGCTCTCTTCGAGTTGGCTCAATCCATTTCCGGGCACACGGACCCGGACAGCTTGTGCCGCAGCTTGGCCCAGGCGTTGTCAAGCGTCGTTCGGTTCGATTTCTTGGGGCTTGTGCTCCATGATGCCGCCGAGAATGTACTGAGGCTGCACGGGTTGGCCACTACGCGCCCCGTGCGGGCCGACTCCGACGAGTCCCAAGTGGCCCTCCTGCTTGACGACAACCCGGCTGGCTGGGTGTGGCGGAACCAAGAGGCTGTCATCATTCCCCGGGTCTCCGAAGAGACCCGCTGGCCGGAATTCATGGCTATGCTGCTCGAAAGAGGCGCTGGCTCGGTCTCGCTGGTTCCCTTGACGAATGGAGAACGGCGCCTGGGAGTCCTCGTGCTGGTCTCGATGGTACCTAATGATTTGGCGGCACATGAGACCGCCTTTCTCCGGCGCGTGGCTTCGGAAGTGGCAGTCACAATTGACGCACAGCTCGCACATCAGGAGCTGATTCGCGAGCGGGACCGCCTGCGCGTTTTGTTCGAGATCACGAACGCGCTGGTTTCGAAGCTCTCCTGGGATGAGCTCCTGGCGGCAATCTGCACCGTTTTGGGTAGGTTTGTCCCACTCGCTGGAGCCGCCATAACCGTGCTGGACAAGGCGAAGGGCAAGCTGTTGCTGCATGCGTTCCATGTAGCCGACAACATCTGGCTGGATGTCGACCGCACTCCTGTTTCTTTCGAGGACCTTCCCTCCGGGAAGGCGATTGCCTCCGGGGAACCGATCATCACGACGTGCGCGCAGTTCCAGCAGTTTCCGCTGGCGCTATCCAGGCAGATGGAGGAACGCGGTATCAAGGTTCTCTGCTCGATCCCCCTAAAGACGGCGAATGGCACTATTGGAACCTTGGAACTAGGCCGCACCGCCGAGGAGTCCTTCACCGGCGATCAAGTCGAGTTCCTCGTACAAGCGGCGCGCCAAATCGCGATCGCGCTGGAGAACTCGCTGGCCTTTCGCGAGCTCGCCGAAGTCAAGGAAAAACTCGCCATCGAGAAGCTGTACCTGGAAGAAGAGATCCGCTTCGATCAGAACCTGGGGAACATGGTGGGTGAAAGCCCCGCATTCCAGGCTCTCCTCAAGAGCATTCAGATCGTTGCTCCTACCGACGCCACAGTTCTCATCGAAGGCGAGACCGGCACCGGTAAAGAGTTGGTAGCGCGTGCCATTCATGAGGCCAGCAGCCGCAAAGGCGAGAGTTTCGTGAAGGTGAACTGCGCCGCGATCCCCGCCACTCTGCTCGAAAGCGAATTGTTCGGCCATGAGAAGGGTGCCTTTACCGGCGCCGTGTCACAAAAGATCGGGCGTTTCGAGCTGGCCAACGGCGGCACGCTCTTTCTGGATGAAATCGGCGAGATTCCACTCGAGCTTCAGCCCAAACTGCTGCGGGCAATCCAGGAACAGGAGTTCGAGCGCCTCGGGAGCAACCGCACGATCCGCGTGGATGTCCGTTTGATTGCCGCCACAAACCAAAGCTTGAAGCGCCTAGTTGATGAGAACAAGTTCCGAAGTGATCTTTATTATCGTCTCCACGTCTTCCCGATACATGTTCCGCCGCTCCGTGAGCGGCGAGAGGACATCCCTCTGCTGGTCCGCTATTTCACTCACAAATTCGCGCAGCGCATGAATCGCCGGATCGAATCGATCCCCTCGCATGTGATGGACTCTCTCATACGCTACGACTGGCCGGGCAACATCCGTTCGCGCCGCCAGGGTGGCCTCGGCTTGCCGCAGCGCGGCGTTGGCGTCATCGTAGTCTTGCTGCGCCACCGCGGCCTACCTACCGGACGAAGACCAGGGTGTCTTACTGGCGATGGTACAACTACCGGCGGGATCAACGCGCGAACAGACGGAAGCCGTGATGGAGAAAGTACGGCGCCATTTCCTAGAGGATCAGAAAGAGGCTGTGGACTCGTGCATGACCATCGCCGGAATGAGCCTGTCCGGTCGAGGTCAAAACCAGGGCATGGCCTTTATCATGCTGAGAGACTGGGAGCTGCGGGACAGACAGGACCTCCGCGTTAAGGCGGTTGCGAGAAAGGCCATGGAGGCATTGTCTGGACTGCGATCCGCCGTCGTGTTTGCTTTCCCGCCGCCGGCTGTCGTGGAGCTGGGTACTTCGACAGGATTCGACTTCATGCTCCAGGATAGAGGCGGGCTGGGGCACGAGAAGCTAATGGAAGCCCGCGGCCAGCTCCTTCGCTTGGCGGCCCAAGACCCGCGGTTGGTTCGCGTTCGTCCGAACGGCCTGGACGATGTGCCCGAATACCGGGTCGACGTAGATTGGGAGAAGGCCGGCGCCTTGGAAGTGCCCATTACCGCCGTTCACAACACAATCTCTGCGGCGTTCGGCAGCGCCTACGTGAACGATTTCATCCAAGGTGGAAGGGTCAAGCGGGTATACGTCCAAGCGGATGCCCCCTACCGGATGCTTCCTAGCGACTTCGACCGGCTTTACGTCCGGAACCGCGGCAACGAGATGACACCCGTCTCCGCTCTGGCTTCCGGGCGATGGGTCTATGCGTCCCCACGTTTGGAGAGATACAACAGCTTTCCCGCGCTGAACTTCTTGGGAGAGCCAGCTCCTGGCAGGAGTTCGGGCGAAGCGATGCAAGCCATGGAGGAGATCGTTGCGAAACTCCCCAGTGGGATCGGCTACGAATGGACGGGACTCTCGTATCAGGAACGAATGGCCCAGGCGCAGACCGGGCTGCTGTACTCTTTTTCCATCCTCGTCATTTTCCTCGTGCTGGCCGCGCTCTATGAGAGCTGGACGATTCCGATCTCTGTTCTGCTCGCTCTGCCGTTGGGCGTGATCGGGGGCGTGCTGGCTTCCTCTTGGCGAAGTCTGCCCAATGATGTCTATTTCCAGATCGGCCTGCTCACCGTGTTGGGATTGACGACCAAGAACGCCATCCTGATTGTGCAGTTCGCCAAGCTTCGCATTGAACAGGGACAAGGGTTGATCCCGGCTACGCTCGAAGCAGCCAAGCTCCGGCTCCGTCCCATTGTGATGACGTCCCTGGCGTTCGGTTTCGGAGTGCTGCCCTTGGCGATTGCCACCGGGGCCGGCGCGGGCGCTCAACAGGCCATCGGCACCAGTGTCTTGGGCGGGATGATCACCGCCACTTTCCTGGCGATTTTCTTCATTCCGCTGTTCTTCGTGATGGTAATGCAACTATTCGCAGCCAACAGAGGCGGAGGCGGCACTGTACTCGGAGCCGCTCCGGATCAGGCGGAGGGGATGTAGTATGAGCCAGAGACTGGTCCTTGTGGCGATGGCCGTTTGCCTTTGCGGGTGCGTGCGCCCGCGCACCTATCAGAGGCCCGTACCGCCGGTTCCTGACGCTTGGCCGAATCTCGCCGCCGCGCCACCCGGTGAACCCGGCGCACCCGAAGCTGCGAGCCTGAACTGGCGAGAGTTCTTTGGCGACCGCGAACTCACAGCCGCAATCGAGCTGGCGCTCGCGAACAACCGCGACCTGCGGATCGCGACCCTCAACGTCGAGCGAGTTCAGGCCCTGTATCGCATCCAGCGCGCCGAGCAGTTTCCCGCGGTCGGCGCCTCGGGCGCCGGAGAGCTCTACCGGCTTCCAAAGAGCATGACCGTGGCAGGCTTTACGGTCCCACAGGCGGTGACCGTGGAGCAATATACGGTTAACCCGATTGCGGCCTCCTGGGAACTGGACCTGTTTGGGCGGGTTCGCAGCTTGAAAACCGCAGCGCTCGAGAGATTTCTGGCGACAGAGCAGGCTCGCAGGGCGGCGCAGACCGCCCTTGTGGCCGCCGTCGCCGAGAGTTATCTCGCACTGGCCGCCGATCGGGACAGACTGCGGCTGGCTCAGGCGACCTTCGATGCTCAACAAGCCACCTATGAACTGATCCGGCGTACGCGCGAAGCGGGCATGGCTTCCGACCTGGATCTTCGTCAGGCGGAGAGCCAGGTGGAGGCGGCGCGGGCGGATATCGCCCGTTATACCGCCCAGGTAGCCCTGGACGAGAATGCACTGAACCTTCTGGTGGGTGCGCCGGTCCCGACCAGCCTGCTCCCTGGAGAACTGGGTCCGCACATCGCATTGAAAGATATCGCCGCTGGATTGCCATCGGAAGTGCTGCTCCGCCGGCCCGACATTCTTGCAGCGGAACACCAGTTGAAGGCCGCCCATGCCAATATCGGCGCGGCCCGTGCAGCCTTCTTCCCGCGCATTGCTCTCACGGCAGCCGCTGGTCTCATGAGCAGCGACCTGTCGGACCTGTTCCGATACGGCGCCAGGACATGGAGCTTTGCCCCCCAGGCGAATATCCCCATTTTCGATGCTGGCGCGCGCAAGGCCAACCTCAAAGCGGCCCAGGTAGACCGGAACCTCGCCGTGGCGGAATACGAAAAAGCTGTTCAAACGGCTTTCCGGGAAGTGAGTGACGCCCTGAGCCTGCGGTCCAGGCTGCGGGAGCAGCAGCGTGCACAGGAGGCTCTGGTGCGCAGCCTCGAGGACGCATATCTTCTCGCCGAGACTCGCTACAAGGCCGGAATCGACAGCTATCTAAGCGTGCTGATCGCGCAGCGCTCGCTGTATGCGGCCCGGCAGGCACTGGTCACAGTCCGCTTGTCCCGCCTCAGCAATCTCGTGGCGTTGTACAAGGTACTGGGCGGGGGATCATAGACCCTGCACGGCTGCCAGCAGTGGCTCCAGCCACCGGCGATCGGCGGCCGCGCCATACGAGTTCCAGGCCTGGACCGCAGCTCTAATTCTCACGGTCTCCGGTTCCGTGAACTCGAACTCCCTCGCCGGAATCGTGAGCGCAGGATCCCAGGCGACGCGTTCGTGTCCGGCCACGAATTCCCGCTTGAGCTCGATGGCGGTTTCCTCCTCGGGAGTCAGCGCGAGCTTGTCTTGGAGAGCCCAGAGAGCGCGGATGGTGGCCAAGTCGCCCCGCTGGGCGCCGAGCAGGGCGTGAAGGTTCAGACGTTGGACGTGATCGAGTTGGATCTTCATGGATTCGAATAAAGAAGAATGTAGCCGAGGGTGGTCCCGGCCGGGGCTTTCACTTTGAGCACGCCGGACCAGCCGCTGGGGTTGGACGCGCTCATCAATTCCGCCAGGCGGTAGCCGTTGCCGGAACCGCCAGCGATGATCAGTTCGCCGCTGCTCGTGACCTGCAACAGGGTCTTGTCCGCGAGGTTCGAGCCGGGGCCGTAGATGGTCAGCGGCGTTTCCGTGCTATTCGCGGCGCTGATGATGGCCGCGCCCAGTGCTGCGCCCGCGCGGTTTCGTGGAGCCTGCGAATCCCAGGTGCGGACGTACGTGCGCTGCGGGTCATTGCCCTCTTGGAGGCAGGCGCCCCAGAGATA